>Ga0181612_112970_pt1 | contig 14544 bp, 12 predicted proteins | sample HoacroProtozoa21_FD_119630 | JGI IMG/M metagenome (GOLD analysis project Ga0181612, IMG submission 119630) | Hoatzin crop microbial communities from Cojedes, Venezuel. Combined Assembly of Gp0051906, Gp0051904, Gp0051908 | reverse complement strand
TTTTTTTTTTAAATCTTTGAAGCTCTAAATGCCATAGAAGCAGGCAAAACCTGCATGACCGTTGGGCAGCATTTGTATTAAAATGGCATGGTGCAGTGTTACGCTGGACAAGGATCTGTCCAGAAGCAGTTTACTGTATTATGATTTATGGTCCCACTTCAACACAAGCACTTGAAGTACTTTGGTGCACTGGAGCTGAGTTCAGTTTCAAGTCCTTATCCTGCAGATGTCTCCGGGCTTTTCTTATTGATGGATTTGCCATGAGAAAGGGGAAACCTTGGAGCCAAACACAGAGCACAGGTAATGAGGGCAGGTTAAAAAACACAGACCTGAGCACCACGGAGCTTAAAAGAACTCCGTCAGCAGTTAAGCACCTGTAAGGCAGATAACAATATGCAGGGCTGGCGTAAGAGTATCTGAAATATCCCTTTCCATCCCTGGAATGCACTCTTATCCTTCCTCATGCCTAAACTGAAGTTCTGTCACTTCTCAAGGCTTCAAGAAATTCCTGTGTGCTGCAGACAGTTATCCTGAATCCGCACGGGACCAGTTGCACAGACCTCTGAGATCTGAGTGCTCCTTTAAAAACACCACCCCCCACCAGAGTTTCCAGGTGCTTTCTGCATTTTGAGCAAAACTTGAGACTGCAACTCTGCTTGCTTGTCAGCATGGATCATGCAGCAGCAGTTTCCTGGGTCTGAAGGGGTGCTAGCTGAGATGGACAACCCTGAGCTGTCTTGGCATGTGTGTTGGGTGGCTGCTGACTCATGATATTCCATTCCTAAAGAGTGACCGATGCTCGTGAAGGGCTTGTCCGCTAGTGACTGTAGCTTTCGGTCCTCCTTGACGCATGGAGTGCAGAAGGATTGTCCTCCAGCTTTTCCTCTTATATATACACATTGTAGAGCCTGTCCTCCCAAGCATCTGAGAAGGCAGTGCCCCCATCTTCCTATGAGGACAAAAGCCACAGAGGGTCGCAGGCTGGGTGATCAGCACCAGGCTGTTCCTGTGATGCTAGAAAGGCTCAAGGAATTCTGTCTGTCCTTGCTTTGGGGAGAACTGGCTTCTTTCCATGAGTCTTGGTTAGAAATTAATGCCACTGGCTTTGGTTTTAATAGGTTCAGCTATAACAGGACTTGGCCATATTTGTTATTGTGGGCACAGATTTTCTGAAGGACTGCAAATGAGGGGGTGCAACAGAAGGAATTACAGATGTTAGGATACATCTCCTTTAACGCAATGTGAAGCCCCTAGTGTCATTTGAAAATCTAGAATTAAGATTCTTTAATTAATTCTTTTAATTAAGTCTCTGTGGTTTCTGTGTCAAGCCTCGGTTAAATTTGCCAGCAAGACCCTCCGCTTTCTGGATCGCTCTAGTGCAAAGGACTAAAGATGTTAAAGCAGCATCAGAGTGATTTGCAGCAGCACCTGGGTGATACAGCAGACTCAGAGGAAATTCTACAGAATTGGAAACTAGAAGTGCTGTAGAAACTGTAAGGAATATTGCCACCCACTAGGCAGCGTGTGGAGTCCTGTTGCTGTTTCTGGCACTTGGAAAAACAAGACAGATGCTCTTAGGACAAGCCAGATCCTTCTCTCCAAACTTTTCTCAGGCTGCCTGCAGACTTGGGCAGACAACTCTGCAGACTCAGGGCATTTCTTGGCAGGCCTGTTTCCCGGTGAAGAACAGATTAGGTGATCAGAGCTTAGGAGGTGCACCAAATAATGCCGCTGTGAGTTGGGCAGGTTCTTCCTTTCAATACATAGGCATTAAAAACCAATTTGTGGTAAGAAGGAGGGGGGAAAAAAAAGAAGAACAGGAAAAACCTTGAGAAACTGTTACAAAACAACTACCAGAAAAACATCTTGCCTGTATTTAAACAGGGAGAAGAGGCCAGACGCTAGCCTGGCAGAGGAAGATATCAAACACGCAGGAAGCAGTGGGAGGCTTAGCAAACTTAGATGGCCTGCGGGTTGGAGACAACGGGGAGCTGAGGGAGTGCTTCCAGCCTCCCTGGGGAAAGGGGGCTTCAGAGAGCAGTGCAGCCTTCCCGGTGAAGGGCACCATGGGCTGAATTTCAGGAGACAGGGCACAGAATGGACCATTGCTCCATTGTTCATACCTGCCTTTGAGGACATAAGAGGAAAGCCATCCAAATCAGTCCTCACTGCAGTCAGAGCTGCAATGAGATGTTTAGGCACCCAAGGTACATATCACATATGCATTCTCCCATCAGTTCTCCCTCCTCTTTTGCTAGGTTCCTTCCAGCTGCTGCCACCTACTTCTAGTTGCCCTTCGCAAACCTCTTCTGGGACCTGCAGGTATGCCAAGAGCAGCTGATGAGTTCGAGCAGACATGGTCCCCCCAGCAATCTTTGCTTGAACTGGGCCCCAGCAGAGGGTGGGACACAGAGCCGAGAACTTCCACATCACCAAAAAATGAGATGCTTCCATTCCTTGTAATTTGTCTTATGTCAGATGGGAGGAATGAGGGAAATTTTAATAAGTATGCCAAACACAGTAAGTCCACAAGTCTCTGTGTGACACCCTTCCTCCTGCCACAACACACACGCAAACTATTTTCAGATTGCAAATGTAGCTGTTTAGCTGTATTCGTTTTTGGGAGGGCCTAAGGGGTTAGGTGTCTGAACAGGGAGTTCGGCAGAATTCAGGAAGCTAAGTTCGGGTTATGAACCCAGAAATTCCCTCTCTCTTCTCCCACTTAGCTGAAATCCACCTTCTTTTTTTTTTCCCCCTTAAAAAAAAATCACCATGCCCAGAAAAGGCTTTGTTTTATTGTGTTGAACAACTTCGTACCTGCCTCACTCAGAGCTCACCTGACCAATTCCCCGGTGTGTATTTGCCAGATAAGAGACACAGGATGCTGGGGAGCAGTTTTGATGGCTCCTGTTGAAGAAGATTCACTGTGTGGGAAAGAACCCAATACCTATTGAGCCAGAAGTTGGGTGCAAGAGGGATCCTGACTCCACGTCTAATTGGGAGCCCAGACTCCCTCCTCTTGCTGAGCTGGCTCCCTCAGCGGGAGGGGCACTCTCCTCCTCTGGGCAGTCTGGGGGATCTGGTTTACGTCTGCACGGTGGAGCAGTCTCAGGAGGAGACTCAGAGTGCCTCACCAGCCTGTGCATCTGGACCCACTTCTGGATGCTGAGTATCAGGGGGTTAGATGGGGCTGTGCTGCACCGGGTCCCTTAGCCTCCTTCAGATGGGATTAAAACTCATTACACCTGGTGCTGAGTATACCCTGATAGCATCTCAGCTCTGTTTTTGATAGTACACAGATAATAATAAAGTTGAAATATTCTCTTGTCCATCTTTTCCTAAACTCCTGATACGTAGGACCCCTCATGTTTCTCTTGGCTTTGTCAGCTTCCTCCCTCTGTCTCCCTGATAAAACCCTTCTCCCCTTTGCAGTGCTTTGTGATGAGAGTTACTCAGCTCTCCCAAACTTTTTCCTTGGAGTCTTGCAAGAGTACTGGCAGTGTTTGTAAGGACTTCCTTATTTTGGGACGTATCTTGCTGGAGCCACCAGGCCCCTCTCCTATCCCAAAGTAGTCTAGCCATGAATATTTCATCTCACCTTAAACCAGGCATCCCACTCCATCAGATAAATTTGCATGTTATAAATATCAGTTTCTGGCATTTGCCCATCGTGGAGCCGAGCAGTACCAGCTCAGGCACTGGCTACATCTGGAGCAGCCTGAATCTGTCCCAGAGCTCTGTGCCACAGGGAGAGCCCAGGTACAGCTCTGCCCACCTTTTCACTTTCCCCAAGGAAATCTGCCTCATCTTGTCCCTCGTGGTTTAGCAGTGCCCTGAGTCATTTTGCTAGAGCCTGGTTTTATGCTTATCTGTCTACAGCGTGCTTGTGTGGCACAGCAGCATCGCTGTGTGCGCAGCTGGTGGCTTTGGGGCTGCCACTGCGTTTGAGAGTGCAGACCAGCATTTCAAAGCAACAGGACACATCAAGACCACTTTGGCTGAAGTCATTCAGACTCCCAGAGCAAGGCTGCATAGATCAGTGCTGCTGGAATTCATGGGAACCAATGTATTCAAATACACAAAAAAAACCGGGGAGAAAAATATATGTGATGATACTAAGGCCTGAAGGATGTAGCTCAATCCAAGGTGAATTCCAAGGAAGGAAATGCAGTACTGGTGGAATATGAGAAGTGATTTTAAATCCTTGCAAACAAAGATACCTTTTGTGACTACGCCCCTTCCTTCTGCTGTATCAGCACTTTGGCAGTAACAGCTTGGGAGTCTGAAATCAGTTTCTAAACCCTTGACCTCTTAGTGTGAAAAAGCAGCAGCAGGAGGAGGTGGATTTGCTGTGGATAAAGCTCTTATACACAAACTATTTATCGTTTAATATCAATCTAGAGACAAAGATAGCCATAAATCCATGGGAAGCACCTATATTCTGTGTCCATTCGAATGGGATGTGTGCCAGGCAAGTGGACAGTGGAGTGGCTGGGCTCTGTGAGGAGATGTTTGCCAGAAAATTGGGTAAGTTACAATTAGACAAAAATTAGTTTATTCAAGCAGGTACTGTTACCTTTGTGTTTATCTGGATCAATACGGCTCCTTCTTAAATCTAAAATAGTTCATTAATTGTTTGAAATTAGTTTATGTTCCCAAAATTGGTACAAAAAAGGCAAAGAAAGCATAAAGTGAAATTAAATGTTTTGATAGATGTGATTTTTCCTGCCATTATTCCTTCTTTCACCCCTCTGTCTGAGATGTCCTGTTTGAAATACAGTTAGGATAGACTTTCTTTCTGAGTTTGAAAGGGTATAGACAGGATGGAGAACTGGCAAGTTCAACAGCATGAAAAGATGACTTTTCTATCCAGTGCTGAATAATTGCTTGCTTAATAGTGTTTACTCTGGTCCATGTGGCATCCTAAAATGTGTCCCAAGGCAAGTATCCAGCTTATTTTTCCTTATGGGCTGCTCACAGAAACTGTTCTGGGGGATGCAAACCCAGGTCTGATCACCTTCTCAAAAATCCTGATCCGCCCTTTCTTGGAGATCAATAGCCAACTGCACAATATCCACCTCTAGCCTTCAAAGGTGGTTCTTTCTCCTGGAAGACCTGTGTATCTCTCTTTCTGGTCGTTTTTCTAGCAACATCAACCACTCCACAGTTCTAAGTCCTGTGGCAAGCAAGCCTGGAGAACTGGCCAGTCTCATGGCTGTACGCCTGTGCTCAGTGGGAAGTTACGTGCCAGAGAGCAGGGACTTTGTGCTCCTGACATGGTGTGCTTATGCCACTGCAACACTAATGCACTGCTGCGCTGAGGCTCTGCACAAAAACGCAAAGTTCAGTAGCAGTGTCTGACCTGTTCCCTGTCCAAAGCTCCGTGACAGTGACACTCTGGGTTTGGTGGCAAGACACCTGAGTGCTCCTTGAAGCCTGGTCTTGCCTTCCTCAGTCATCTTTTTTCCATTTCTTTCCCCCCCAGAGTATTTCAGTGTGTTACAGGGAAATCTGCTAGGCAGAGTGGGTATCGGTGATCTTCCATGCCAGGGCAGGGTCATTACTGCCTCCGATGACTTTGGTGCTGGGCAGAATGATGCTGTGGCAGCATGGATGTCTGCTGTGACCTGGTGTCTTTTGATACTTCTTCCAGGGCATTTCTCTGCCTCTAAGGAGTAAGCAGAGACAAAGAGCTGCTCTTACAATGCCCTGTCCCTGAAAAGCTGCCCTAAATTGTGGAGAAGTGTAAGTTGGCCATCTGATGTGAGTTCATGGCTTCCTCCTACTGTTGCCTGACACATCAACTGACAAAAGCCCTCCAACTCTTGGAGGCTCTTGAGACTGCAACCGCACAGTCACCTGCCAACTTATCTGTGACCTGTGCTGCACTCCTCTAATGGCATTTCACCAGCCCACCATGCCCGGCTACCAGACATGCCCCATCACCAAGTATGCCATGAGAACTGTGATCTGCCTAGGGCTGTGTATATCTAGCTTTCCATGGGGCCTGCAGACTTTTGTCTCACTTTGGCTTCTCCAAGCAGCAGCAGGGGTTCTTCAGTCTTAGATTGCCCCAGCTGTTGCTCTTTCTTGTCCCAAACTCACCCCTTCTCTCCAGGAGTTCACATGACCCCAGACATCTGGAGCATCTGGCATACCCATGTCAGCAAGAGAGGACAGTCCTGGGCTCTCCAGGGTGAGCATGTTCCTGACTTCTTGGTGCTTAGGAAGCACAGGGCTGGGCTGCCAAATAGCTCGTTGTCTGCAATGCAAGCAGCATCTCCCCCTCCCCACCCCCAGACAGACCCAGATGCCAGGGTCGGCAAGTGAGGGCACCACGAGGGGACCTGCCAGCTCTGCCACTGCAGCTGCTCCCTCTGTTGCTGGCAGCTGGGCTTGAATATTCATGGCAACAAAAGATTAGCACTGTGTGTGCTTGGCACTGGAGGCAGATAAACTTTCTTGAGGTGCCGGTGGCTCTGTTCTCATCCCATTCAAAGCGCTCGCTCCCTCTCCCCCGCTCCACTTGTCTGCTTCATCGACCAGCTGATTCTCTTGCTGTATAAATGGCCTCTGTTGGGAGAGGGAGGCAAGCAGCTTGATTAAGCATTCAGCAAAGTAGTTCGGAGTCCAGACAAACTAGCGCGGATCTTGCCAACACTTGCACTCAATTGGCACTGAGAAAAGCCAGGAAAAAAGCTCATTTATAAATGGGTGGAATTTTGCAAGGCATCAGAGTGGACTTATGAGCTGCTATCCCCTGCTCAAGTGATTTAGATGTGTAAGACCATAATTCCCTCTGACTTCCACTGAGATTTAGGATTTTGAGTGTCTAAAGAACATTCAAGAAGGAGACTGAGACCTTTCAGTTACTGAGAAACTTTTCAGTTTCACCTCAAACCATCACTGATGGGTTTGAAATACTGTCTACCAGTTCTCCCTCCCTGCTCTGAACTGTCCTGGAAATGAAAAAAAATTAAATTAAGGATTGTTATCAAATTATTGATGCTGATCAGAAGTGGAAGAGGAGAACTCTTGCTCTCCTACTTTGCCATTAGGTTATTAATTGTGAAAGGAGCCTGGAGTCATGGCAAGTTTTTAACGCTGGTGAAGTGACAGCACAGGATGGCTGGCAGCTTTGGAAGCTGCCTCAGATAAAGGGATGACCAACCTGGGCAGGCAGAAAATGTGAGCTGGAAGTGTGATGTGAAGTGCTCCTGTGACAGTCTAGGAGACGCCCTTATTTACAATGTGTTTAAATCACTCTTTGTCCCTTTCTCGGCATAAATTTTCAGTCCTCCATGGCAGGGCTGGGTCCCGTTCAGCCCAGAGCAGGTGGTTTGCTCACTCTTGGAAGGGAAACCTGCAAGAGTAACAGGTAAGCAGCGGCTGGAGGTTGAAGAAGGACTGGTTACAAACGACCACGCAAAACCATCAGCATGATAGCAGTAGCTTTTCAAAAGCATTCGTAAGCAGGCAGACATGTCTGATCTACTGGGATATCTTGCTCTCTGAGCCAGTGCTCCTTCCCTTTCCCACCCAGGCAAGGCTGTTGGCAGCTGGTGGCAGGGTGAGAAGTGTGACCAGCTGAGCTGCTTCGCTGCTTCGGTGGCCCTGCTCAGGCTGTGGTGCTGCAGCTTTCCCTTGGGAAGCGTGCTGCTCTTGCTGCGCACCGTGCCGGGAGTTGAGGTGCCCAACCAGGCTTCTCAGCTTCCCCTGGGACTTCACATTAGAAGTTAGACTTTGTGACACCCAGGCGAGTGCTTTGTCAGAGTTAGTCCTTGGTAGACAGAGCAAGCTTATCCCCCCAAATTTAAGAGAAGGTATCTTTTCAGTCAATGGAGAGAAAGCAAATCATCTGAGCTGTTCCAGCTCGCTGCTTTAGGGTGAGATGAACCATACCTTAGAAGTGCCTGCATCTTTTCAGTTGTTAGAAGGGGGTCTAGACAACTACATCAAATGTAGACATCTATGCTGTAAACAGATGAGGTGGCTGAACTGACATCACTTGGAGCAGCCAGGCATAGCAGCACCCCAAGGAACATCAACATCTCCAACACTGTCTGAAGCCAGACGGATGAACCATGTTCATGCTCTGAAGAACTGTGGGCATAATGGCTTGGCGCCACATAACACAGTCTTGTGCTGACAGTGGAGAGAGAGGAGTTTTCTAGAGCTTCACCAGGACATCACATAATGAGGCTTTGGGGGCCCAGCAATAAACAAATGCCACAAAAGGCTGCCTGATGGGGTCTGTTCAAAGTAGCCAAATAATTATCTTGCTTTGGCAAACCACACAGGTCCTCAAGTCAGAATAATATTAATAGTTTATTATTTGCTGCTGTGTGGGAAATGGGAATAATTTTGAGTTTTCAATAATTTGCTAGGAAATTAACTTCTGATGCCAAAAGCAAGGCTACTGCATCACTAACCATTCTCCAAGGATGACAGTGGGGGAAGAAAAGAGCTTAGGGGCATGGCCACCTGCTCCTTCTCCATCTGACACTGCCGTAGTCACAGTCTGCCCAGATTTGGCTTGACAGGTCTCTTGTGAGGACAATTGAAACAACCTCATTAGAAGAGTAAAACTGTTCAGAAATGAAAGGTAAAATTTGCTTCTGCCATTTTCATGAGTCTATTGGGAAACAGGATCCTCGCTGTGCATGAGGTCATGTTGTAAGGCCAGTGCTGTCTAGGAGTCCTCAAGTCTTTTTCTACGAGGCAAAATGCCCAGCATCCTGAGTTGGGCAGGTCTGTTCAAAGCTAGTGTTTTCCTCTAATGCCCTCACAAATGAATTCCTGGTAATGATGATCACCCCTTGGGCTGTTAAGTGGCTTCCAAGGGCTGGGAGGCCAGATCACGCCTCTCAGCCATGTACTGCTCTCTTGCCTTGAGAATTCACTTGAGGAGATGTAACACAACATTGTGCTGGTTCATTCCCAAATACCAGCAGGACTTTTCTCAGCTCTTCAATAATCTTTTTTTTTCTCTCAAGCCCCAGTTAGGATCTCAAGAGTTTTCCTTCAGCAGATTGTCATTTCCTTCTCCTTTCACTGATTTCAGCAGAGCTCTCCATTCTCCATTTGCAGACAGGGAATGTTTACCACCCTGTGCATTAGCTGGTGCCGTCCCTAGCCCGTGTTGCCACACAGTGCAGCATTTGTCACTGTCATATTCTGGGTCATGGAAATGCTGCTCACCTTCTCATCCATGCTGTGTGTCACGAGCAGCTCTGACTCCTTCACTCCCCTCACAGAGGGAAAGGAAAGCCATCACTCAGCACAACAATTTTTATCGGGTCCAGCCACATGGAGACACAGGCTGGAATGAACACTTTCTCACGCAAACACAGAGCAGACTTCCACTTCTTCAGGTCTTTCAACCTCTCTTGAGCTGCCTGTCTCTTTGGGGTCATTATATTGACGTGCCTAGACAACACCACCTCTGCTGACGCCAAAGCCGTGAGTGTGCCCAAGCTGTTCATTGCAGCCTCTCAGGTGATAAACTGTGTCATCGGTTTGTGCACTGCAGCTCACTCGCTGCCAGTTTCACTGGAAGAACAGAAGTAAGACAGCACCTTCTCCTTGGCAGCACTGGGACGCTGCAGCTTTTCCCCAAAGAGCAGCCTCTGGGGCAGCCCTACTTCATTCCTAGACATAACCACAACAGCAAGTGATTCACGCAGAGAGAAAAGCCAGCTCAGCCTGACTCATCTTGCGTGAAGATCTGACTCAGGTTATTAGGCCTTCACCTGTGGTTCTCATTTTAAATTCAAAAACAAAACAAAACCAAAACCAAACCAGAGCAGAAATCCTTTCTTAATATAGACTGAGTGTCTGGGAGGGTCCTTAATTATTCATTAGCATGAGAGGTGTCTATGTACCGAGGTGCAACCCCTCATCTTGAAGTTTGAAATATATCCGATGGCCTCAGAGAAATGGTCACAGGGCAGAGCTGAGATTCAGGACTCCCTGCTCTGAACTCTACTCTGGGAGGTGCCTTCCTGAGAGCAAGCCCTGCTGTTGGTCACTTTACTACCATTTACAGTCCAGATGCTCCAAGATGTCAATGCTTAATAGCTATGGTAATCAATGGGACATCTTAGAGGCCCCAAACCTAGGTCTCTTTAGAGATACTACCTACTTCTCGCTAAATTTAGCATCTGGAGTTTGACCCAGGGAGCTCATGCTGTTGCTCAGGGTGACCTCTGGCTAGAAGTTGCACTGGCAGCCACAGCCAGTGCCCTCGCTGCATTGCTGGCAGCTGGCTGGGCTGCCACTGAAGAAGCACCAGCCCATCCTGGCAACACAAGGGTACTTGTACCTCAGGACAGACAGCAGCAATATCTTTATCCGGCACCAGAGCAGAACTCAGCAAGAAGGGTTTATTGATACAATTGTATTTTTAAAAGCTTCTTTTTCATACAGCTTCTATGCAAATATGCACAAGTGCAGAGGTAAAAAGACACTGGAAATTAAGGAGGATCCGGGAAATGAGGCCTCTTTTTTACATCAGCTTTGGATGTTGACAGACTTTCAGTGAAGCTGAGAAATACAGTGAGGCTCTTGCAGTTGAGAAGAGCTATAAGAAAATGAGGCTTTTATTTCCTGGTCACAAATGTGATTTAGAGGGCCAGAGATGAGAGTTGTGCTAGAAAATCAAAGACAAAAGGAACTAAAGAAAGGTGGAAAGACACACTTGCTAGATCCCTAGGCATCTCTCTGGAGGATTTTAAAGAACTTTTTAAAGGACTTTTAAATAAGGCAACCTGGCAGTGTTCATTGTGTAGAAATCACAGAGGCAGAGATTAATCTGGAACCTGCAAACTAAACAAATCTACCGAATTAATTTTCTGAGAAAGCGCCCCACCTCAGTCAGCAACAGAGAGGCTGCTTAGTCCACAGAAATGGCGTGGGTTGTAAAAAACAAACAAACAAAAAATCCCCTTGCAGCTTGCATGAAGACTGCAGAGATAAGGCTCTTCGAGAGTACAGCAGGAAGCTCTGAGCTGGCAGCAAACCTTCTCCTATAAGGAATCTTGGAAGAGCTTTAAAGAGGCACAGTGTTAGGACAGGGAGGGGAAATGAGTAACAAACAGGAACCCTGCACAAAAACAACTCACTTCTGCAGCCTGTGACGCCGACTGTTCTCATGCAGCGTAGGGAGGCAAGGATGCTTCATTCTTAAACGTTCATCTTTGACAACAGCAGACCAAGCGACAGTGTTACGTAGCAAACCATCGCATTGTACAGCAGTTCTCTCTGATTATCTTTCCCATTTCTTTTCCATGAATCAATCATTATCTGTGAATTGATCTTTCCAGGAGGGAGTTGATGGTTTTCCTATTAGACTGGGGGGGGGGCTGCATGCGTGCATGTGCGCACATGTACACATATACTTGCAGATTTTGGGACTCTGTTTTCTTTGGGATAAGCGCAGAGCTTGCCTGGTGGCACTGGCAGGCATAAGTACTTTTGTCTCATTAGGACAGAGACCCCAAGGAACATGTATTGAACGTGCAGTCCAGCATTGTGACATAAGTTTAGATGTTGTCTCTGTAACTAGAACATGACTGGTTGGAAAATACCTGCTTACCTGGTGAGGGTAGTAAGTTGCATGTGTGTATAGGGATGGGGAAGAGAAAAACCTGGATACACCATGTAATCACATGGATCAGCACTTGTTAGCCACAGGTTTCTCACTTAATAATGAAGAGCCTTGATTGAAAATGTGACCATCTGTTGGAACGGGGCGTTGCAGAGGGCTAGGGACACACACTTGGAGTTTTGGCCTGCACTGCTCCTTGTAGACAACGTGGTTTCAATTGCAAAGTATGTTCTTCCATGTGAGCTGGTCTGCCCAGTGCTGGGTAAGCTGCGGCAGCAGCGACTCTCTGGCACAACTCAGATTTCAGCTGGAGGACGCGAGTTCTGCAGCACTGAGGAAATTAATTTGGTCCAAAAAATTAGTCTGTGTCTTTCACTAGAAAATGTGTCTTTCACTAGAAATAGTGGGAAAATGTCTTCCAGGCTGTCACCTTGATTATACAGCTAGTTACTCATGTTCTGAAGGGAGGAGGGAACTGTAGCAAACAGCGGGTAAAATAAGGATGTAAAAGAAAGAATGGGCAGCTTCATCTGTCTACTATTAACCCATGAAGTGCTTTACTACTGGCATTTCTTATGCCTTTAGCAGAGAGGATAAATGACACCATTCTGCTCAGCCACCAACTGCTGATGCAAGAGTTTGACAGTCGGACTCAGGACATCCAGCTGCCTGCCCTGCTCCTGTGCCAGAAGTTACCATCCCCACACCGTTACAGGTACCTGCTTCCGCACCGGGAAATGTCACGTCTTAGCTAACCCATCCACTGACAGCCTCGGGAGCTGGAGAGGAGTTACGGCACTGTGTTGAGCACTGAGGTCTGCAGCAGAGGAACCAGAGAGCAAGGACATGGACAGTAAAGCTTCCCTTGGCTGAAACTCCATGCCATGCACCAGCCCCAATCATAAAACCTATGCTTATTCCTGGAGCTGAAGGGGAGGAAAATCCAGATATAGCTAGACTTCCCTGGCTTTCTAATGGCAACAGTAATGACTAAGCCTGAAATAATACCCAAATATATATAGAATTAATGAGTTTACATGTTGCAGTTTAGTGTTGTGCATGCTTGTGGCTGAAAGATGGGAAAAAAAAATCCCCAGGTATTACTGTCTGTTTCATCCCATATCAGTTTTAAGCAGCTTGACACGAAGGCTCTCAGGACTGAAGCAGCGGAGCACAGACAGCAGACCTTGCAGAGGAAAACATGGGAGTCCAATCAATATAAACCCCCCAATTTTTCCAGGCTAACATTTAAAAAAAATACTTATCCAAATTACCTGACTCTTTTCAGTGAAAGAAAACAATGATTTTACCTTACAGTTTCTCTCATGGCCAGTATAAATCAGCATCTTTCACTGGCTGCACTGAGGGGCAACATTTTCTGCCAGCTAGTCACTTGAGTTTCCAGGGTTTTTGGTGTGGGGTCATGGATTGTCATCTTCCTAATACTGATGCAGGTTTTATAGCCACAGGAGCATTTCCGAGTTAACTAAGCGACTAAAGACTGAATGAATGGAAGCAATGTGGGTCAAATGAATTCCTCATTAGTATCTCAGAGGAGATCCTGTCATTTTAGGACCTCGGAGGAGTAGAATGTGGGACGTCTGTGTATACTACTCGGTGAACTGTCAGCGCACTAATTCATAAGAACTGCCCTTAAACGAACCATTAGGAGGCCAAGTGATTAATAGGTTGATCTGTCGAAACTGTTAGTTTCCTAAAAGCATGACTGAGTGGACTCATTGCTTACGGTACAAGGAGCTGTTATTAACATCCCAATAGCTGTTTTTCGTTAAACACATCTGTGACTTGGAACTATGAAAGCCTGTTTGGTTTTACATTTGTGTCTTAAATAAACGAAACACTGTATTTGTATACCCAGCACATGTTTCCTTTAAGGGGTTTGCATTCAAAGCAGTCAAAGCAAAATACATTGCCTTGTGGCAAACGGAGCTGATGGGGTACCACTTTGCGGCTCTTGAGCTTTCATCTCCTGTGAGGACAATGTGACCCGGGGAGACTTGGAGTTCCTTCATGTAATGTTCATCTTCCATGCCAAGATGCTACTCTGCTTTTACATAACATGTGGATCCCAGGCATTTGGAAACTTGATCTTTGGCAGCCATATTTCTAATGTACAATCGCTGAAGAACAACTTCTCCCTCCCTACCCACAATGCCACATATGTGCTTCATGCTTGTACCTCTTTATCCAACTGTTGAAGAAAGAAGATTAGATCTGTAATTACCAGTAAATTCTGCCTCAACAAAATAATTGATTTTTTGAAACTGTCAGCAGCCTAGGAAAGATTATGAAACACAAATGAGACAAGGAAGCAGGATAGTGCAGCAGTTAAAGACCTATTTACCCTGAGCAACCTGAGTTCAGCAACCAGGTGAGTTGTCTAGGCTTGGGTCTACAAAAAGAATTGGGCCCTCAATGCTGGAATATGTGCTGTTGAAACCCCGCTCAGCTGACGTAGCCATGTCACTGATGTTCTGTGGGCACCACGCATTCTGATGTATTTGTAAGATATGCAGTTGTCATACAAGGAACAGAAACTGCTCGAGTATCAGAGTTTGAAACCATCTCTCTTTCCATCCAAGAGCACTGGACTGCAGCCAGTCTTTACATCACTGATTAGCTCACTTGCATTTGTTACCATCAGGTCCAGTATTGCATCCCCTCTGGCAGGGCTGTCTATTACCTGGCTTAAAAAGTTATCCTTAATGCACTCCAGGAGTCTCCTGGATTGCCTACAGCTCACCATGCTACTTTTCCAGTAGATGTCAGGGTGGTTGAAGCTGGAAGAAGAAGGCCTCGTCAGTAGGCTCCCCTTGATCAGGCGGCCTGTAGTTGACACCAACCACAAGGTTCCCTTTGTTGCCTCGGTCTCTGATCCTTACCCATAAGCTTTCAGCCTGCTCATGGCGATTCTT
>Ga0181612_105666_pt1 | contig 14544 bp, 4 predicted proteins | sample HoacroProtozoa21_FD_119630 | JGI IMG/M metagenome (GOLD analysis project Ga0181612, IMG submission 119630) | Hoatzin crop microbial communities from Cojedes, Venezuel. Combined Assembly of Gp0051906, Gp0051904, Gp0051908 | reverse complement strand
CTCTCTCAGCCTTTCCTTATATGAGAGGTGCTCAAGCCCTTGGATCATTTTTGTAGCCCTCCTCTGGACCCCCTCCAACAGCTCCATGTCTTTCCTGTGCTGAGGGCTCCTGAGCTGGACTCAGTACTGCAGGGAGGTCTCACCAGAGCAGAGTAGAGTGGCAGAATCACCTCCTATAATGGTGCCCTTAAGTTCAGGTAAAGATAAGATATTTTTTTCTCTGCTCTGTTCATCACTTTATTTCTGTCCAGACTAAATTTAATCTGCCATTTTTTTGACCACACCTTCAGTTTTGTCAGATTCTTCTGCAGTTCTTCAGTGAGCCTTGCCCTGAATACCCTAATTAACTTAGCACCAGCAGCAGACTATCACCTCCCTGCTCACCCCCTTTTCAGGTCAGTTAATTTTCCCTGCTAATCTGTCTATGCAAGGCAACTTTCATGAAAAACAGCAAGCGGTGCAAACTACCCAACTCACCCTCCACTGTTGGCCTGTCTTTTCACAGACCTAACCTTTTTCTATCAGACACTGATTAGCAAAGCACAGGGCTGTGGCAATAGCAACAGAGTTTTGGAAGGTTCGAAATAAGACAAGCCATTATCCAGCAGTCTGGCAGTCAAATCATATTGCTAAGGTACTCAATGAGCCATACTTCCCCACTTGTAAGCAGTAAGTCAAACAAAGGGGTTTAAATAGAGAGAAGAGTACTGGAAGAGGAAAAAAAACATTTTGGAAATGGATTAGGAAAACCTAAACAATCCCATAGGCAATACTGTCTTTTCTCCAGAACGTGCCAGCAATAGCCTCTGTACTAAAGCTGCTGAAATAGCTCCTCGTCCAGCTGCAGCACTCACCATTTCATATCCAAGACTGCAATGAATGGGCAGATTCATCTGATGTCCCGGACAGCACATCTGCTTTTTCCAGGTGCTGTGCCTTCTTACAGCTTTACGGAGAGAGTGCTTTGCTTCTGAAACGCTTTAGGGATAATCCCTTAGACCAGCCGCCATTTTGAGGGCCAAGCCCTCCACCATCGTGGGTTTACACCGTGCTTTCTGTCAGACAGTCCCAAGGGTCACCCTGCTAAGTGCACTCTCCATCAGCACCCAGTAGGCAGGCTGCCCGTTAACCTGTTCCCAGTAACAGTGCTGGCCCTGGTCATTCCTATTAGTTGGATTCATTAATTGCTCCACCTCATTGCTGCCTGCTTCTTCCACTTACTGTGCTTCTTGGCCCTCTCAGTCCAGGAGTTTGTAGACTGCATGTTTATACTTCCAGCGTTGTCAGCCCTTTCTGAGAGGATATAATGGCATATAGCTTCCATACACTGACCTGACAACAACAGAGATTTCCTAAACATGTCCTTTCTCCTTCTTCCAGAAATCTCTCAACTACATTTCTTTGCCAAAGGGTCCTTCACTCCAGGCTGCAGACCATAATGAGTAGCTTGACTGACCCCGTTCTGTTAGGGACAGGTGGGCTGTGCACATGTTTTGCCAGAAGAGCATGACTATGTTTATGACAATTAAAACTTAACTGACTTAACAGAAACACCCCCAAAAATAAAATGTACAAATGAAGTTTGTTTAGATCTGGTCAGCTTTCCTTGACTCTGCAGCAGAGGCTGACAGAGGACTTGTGCTACTAGACCCACGAGGTCGTGTGGGGGACTGTAGAAGCCCACCAGCCCATAGCATCTGATGCTCTTAGGAAAACCTCAGGAATTGCTCTCCTATTCTTAGGCTCTATGCGTGTAGTCGCAGAAAGGTTTTCTGGCATGGAAAAGACTCTCATCTCTAACAAATTCCTGAGTAAACTCCCTTTTAATTTCTTGCTAGAGGAAGTAATTTTCTTAGGGTCCAAATAATTTTGGATAAGCATGAAGTGTATAGCATTCCTCTTTATTAGAAACTATAGAAAATCCTTGTTTAACAAATATGAAGATGCAGTAATGCAGCAGTTCCATTCAGGACTGTTTGGTTATAGAAAGAACCAGCTTAGGACTAAAGAAAGAAATCAGCATAGCAAAAAACAGTTCTAAAGGCACTGCTGTTGCTTTCCCTTCTGTCCTTATTTGTGTCACATGCAGACACGTGTTCTGCTGTCCAAAATGATCTGAGTAAAAAAATGGAAAAAAAAGTACCCCATCATGGAGACAGGCCCACGAATACATATTTACGGAAGGAGAGACTGAGTATAGCTATAAATACAATCTGCTACAGCTTTTGTGCTCCAGTCCCTTTTAGTCTGCAGGTACATCTTGTCATGGCATCTTTTTCAGTTATTTGCCCAAGTATAGAAGTCTGTGCTTTCAGTAACCCTGATTAGTCTACTGTAACACTCACTAACCTGGGTATCACTGTGAAGGGCTCCAAGAAGAAAAAAAAAAAAAAAAATCAGCATTAAAATTCAGTAACCAGTAAGTGGAGAAGACAGGCCAGTGACAGGTGACCAGAGCAATTCACATTCCATTTGTAAGCTGATTAAGCAGTCCCGATACATAACTGTGAAAATTAACAGCAGCTTCTACTATCATAGGCCATGTCTCTCTCCTCTGGCTCAGGCAGATAATTTGGGGGGGAAGCCTTATGTCAAAGCACAGCAGTTGGATATTCTCAGAAGAGGGCCCTGACCTGCAGCGTCCACTCCAGCTGGGACAGCTTTAAATCATGACACAACTTGCATGTCCTCAGGCAGGCCCTCTCCCTCCTAACAGACAAATTATTCCCTCCAGCTAGGTTGTCCCAAAAGCCCAGTGGGGATTTTATCCTTCTTAGGAGAACAGCTGTCACATGAGAAAGGAAGGAAATATTTATCCTTTTTAATTAAGGGAGATAACTATTTCCATTATGTTATGTGGACCTCCCACATCACATGGTGCTGGGTGCGCTTCTAATAGTCTTGGTTAGGTAATAGCCAAAACCCAGCAACAATGTATACTGAAAGATCAAAACATAAGAATAAACTATCTTCTTTTGAAAGATTAGCCTTTGAATATGTGAGAGGGAACAAATCTTAGCAATTAATGACTCAGTATTTAAAATTAAGGGAAAGAAATGGAATCCTTGCCCTATTTGTTGGCAAACAATGAAGACTATAAGTGAATACCATTTGCTACTGTTTACTGCAATAGGTGGAGTTAGTGTGCTGTCTGAATTTTTCCTTTTTTTTTCAGCTTACTTCTGTCAAATCTTTATAATACTACTTTAGAAGAGTAGCATTTCATGGTTTAATTCTTTTTCGAGTTAGTAATTTGAACAAAGGTTGGAGATTGCTGCAGTTTGTTGGATGGTTCCAGTTAAAGGACATACTATGGAGGTTTCAGAATCACAGAGGCAAATGTCAATTGGAAAATTCTTATTTTTTCCCCTCTGAAATTTAGAATTTAATATTATTTCAAGATCTGGAAAACTTCTTTTCTGGTTTTCCATTACAAAACAAAGTAACCAAAAGGCAATGAATGGAATCAGAACTGAGGAGGGTAGAGAAAAAGAGCATTGTATTTGCTAGGATCACTAGAAGTCTGTTTTAAAGCTAAGTTGCAACAGGAAGGGAGATTTGATTTCAAACAGTGCTTTAAAGTGAAGGAACCCTTCCAAACGCTATTACCAAGCAGATCCTATTGTGATGGTAATGACATGTTGCGTGGGAAGTAGTGGTTTTACTTGGATGCAAAGGGAAAGAACGTTGCCATGATTGATGTACCATATGAGGGTCAAACCACATAATCACTTGACTCTCAAACTGCCCAATGCAGTGGGATTGGGTTACTCAATAATAATAAAGTTCAGCAATCTTAGATTCTTCTTATTCTTATTATTTAATTATCATTGTGAAAATATTTCACAAATTAAATGCATTGCCTCTTAAGAGTATGTCATTAATACTTAATTTACTTTCCACTGACGTGCAACAAGTTCCACTAAATTCTCTTTGCAGCTACCATATCACAGTAGTTCTGTGACTGAATAAGACCACCCACAAGCTATCTGATAGTTCAGAAAGTTCTCGAAGCAGTGTGCAAAGACAAAGTGCAAAGCAACTAATGATGAAGCTCACATTTATCAGCCCTTAATACTCACATTTCAGTGTTCATATGTTGAGGGTTAACTACTGGTTTAAGCTCATGTACAAAAAGTATAACATCTTCCTGGAGAAGCACTTTGCAGAAGTAGCATTAAAAAAAAAAAACAGAAAACATTTTTTCTGTTCCTTTTTCCTTCCTTAGATAAAGATTATAAATGCATTCATGCCCTTGCTAATGCATATTTTGGAACTAGCTTCTGCACTAACAAATTCAGAAGCAGCAGTGATGATTTCAGTGAATGTAGGATCAAATCCTTAGCTCTGCTTCAAACAGTCTTCTTCTATTTGGCAAAACATCCAGTTCCATATATATGAAGTCAATGACAGTTTAATACATGCTTAAAACGCTTTTCTGAATGGACAGATCTAGGATTATGTTCAGACTGTTAAACTGTAGAACTGGGAGCCTTGTGCACAAACAGTGTGCCCCCAGGGAGGCTGCCATGTATCACATACACCTTTCACTTTCTCCTTAGCTGAAGGAACCTCCAAGACTAACAGACTCTGCTATTTAAGTCTGCATCAGTTTTCAACTTCAAACAAATAGCATAAAGAAGCAGTTCAGAATTTCACCAAAATACGAAAAAAACAGGAAAGTACAAACACTTTTTAAAAGACAGAAAACCTTCCCTTATTTTCATTTGTTAAGCGGATGATAAGAATTTGCATGGGCATGACCGTAGTTTTGAATTTAATGATGCAAACCCACATGATTTTTGATCATCCACCATTTTGCATGAATTTGACAGGCTGAAAAAAACATTTAGTGGCTTAGATGTGTTCCTACTGGTTTGTTTCACTTCTCCCATGCCACTTCCTATTTAAAATGAAACATGCTGTAATAATCAATGGCAAGCTTATTACAGTTAACAAGTTCAGTGTTATTTTTTCCTAATGTAATTCCATTCACATTTGGTAGAAAATTTCTCCCATAGCTAGATCATATGGTGCTTAAAACCCATTCAATTTTTACAGCTGTTAGTGTTTTTCCACAATCCATACATTTTATATATATATATATATATATGTCAGTCTCAGGAAGAGATCCTCTTTGCCCTGAAACAACCCAGGTGGATCCTCAAAAGAGAAGAAACCAGGCTTTGAATCCTGTGTACGAAACTAATTGCCCTGTACGTTTCACTTCATAAGACTCAAATGGCAACAACTTCTGCAGTTTGCCAACACCATTGATTGAATGAATCCGAACAAAATTCATGCCAGACTCTTTACTACACGGCACAAAATCAGGCGCTGTCCCTCCTCAGATAATAATACCACACAAGGGTATTTTTTCAGTGGGAATAATGGTTCACTGGTCTCCAACACTTGGTTCTCTGCCATTGTGGAATTGAATTAAATCAGTCCCAGGTCACAAATAATCGAGTTAGACAGTGTACGCTCTCATAGGTTGTTAAAAGAGAAAATTTCAGCTCTACTTGCTTGCCACAGTCTTCACTCATGGGAAGCCTAGATTTGGCCAAGCCAGGGCAAGATGGTTCAGAGCAGCTGAAACTTGGTGCTGTCTTGGAAGAGGTCTGAATTCAGCACTTCCAGCTTCTCTGTTACTAACCATTTTTAGCAAAGCTTTGCAGAACAGTTCCTACTCTATGGAGTAGGAATTTGCTTTTTCAGTACCTATCCCAGAAAAAGAGTTACAGTTAATTTCATCAGTACCCTATGGCTTTGAATGTGCTGTAGAAAGTACTTAGAATCCAGCTTCATGTACAGTGTCAAGCTGAAATAAAATTTTAACCCATGTTATCAAAGCACTGGAAGGTCTCACGCTAATGAAGCCCAGTTCTTTCTCTGAAAATTAATGCTCTGAGTCATTTAATTTAGATCAATGAAAATTTTCTTTCTGAATCAGACATAATTTTTGTGTGTGTCAAACCACCAAAGCCAAGAAATCCAGATTTAATACTGAATTGATTTTCTTAATTATAACCTTATGTTGTTGATAATATTGTAGAAATTTCCAGTAAAAAGAGACATTACATCCCAGCTCTGCTATGAATGATGAACTTTGAAGGAACAGATGTTAGATTCAGGTAAGCCCTCAAACATTTGGATGAGAATAGGAATAATATTCAGATTAACCAAACCTTTTGAGTCTAAAATTAAAACAGAAGTCAGAGTTTTCTCTGAAATTTCTGAAATGGTGCTCTTTAGAATAAAGCCAGCAATATCTGAGCTAATCTTCACTTTTAAATCTAAAATCTGAATCCTGTCATTGAGAGTAGTTACTAGAAAGTGAAGGAGTAAGCTTAACAGGAGTCCTAGTACCTTTGCATAGTGTATTTTCTAACAGCACAAACTATGTAAGTATCTCTATATATGAGCAAGTACTTATGAAAAGATTGTTCTTCTCAGATTTCCTCTATTTCTGTCCTTCTGTTAAAGTGCCAGGAAAACAGATCACACAAAATTACTTTCATTACTTCCGTTTCAGAAGAGACTTGGGAAAAAAATGAAAAGAAAAAAGATTTCATTCTAATTTGATAGCAAGGTCCAGACAGCCTTATGACAATTAAAAAGGTATAGGAGGGCAATTCAGAAAAGAAAGAGGTGGTATTTCTAAATGAACATAAGTGGTCAATCCAATCAAAGGGGGGAGGGTGTAGGAGGAGGAAGAGGCAAGATTCCTAACTTTAAGGTATTAGTTGTATTTTGTTTGACACTGGGATTGCCGATACCTGTGTGAGGGATTACTTGCTACTATTACTTGCTACTCTATTGCTCACTTCCGCTTTCCCCCTTTTTTTTTCCCCCCCTTCCTTTATCCAGCACATACAGGTCAGCCCACACAACTGGTTAACTCATGGTCAGCAAACTATTTCCAGGTAAATGGAGGATAAGGCGGCAATCGGGAGTAGTCAGCATGAATTCAAACACTGCTTGGTAAGAAAGGAATATCATCATAGATGTGCAGCTGACGTGTCAGAAACTATACCATCAAAGATATTTTAATAACCCTACTCCTTCACTTTCCTGTATCTGTCATCTCTGATAGGATTCAGACATACAGAGCTAGAAGGAATGCTTGGGTCAACAAATATTATTTCTTTCAAGATATACAGGGAAAATTGAACAAAGGGATTTGCTTTTCTCTGTCTTTTCCAACATAATCTTTATCTCCTTGCTTAGCAAGAGAGGAATAACCAAGTCCAAGCAGATTTTGGAAAGCCAGAGGTATTTGTTTCAGCCATTGCCATCTGAGTAGTCATGTAAACACACGAATGAATGTAACAAAAGACATTTTTTAATTCTTTACCCACTGGCTTTGATATTCAGCAGCTCATTTCCCAAGCAATAGTGTTTAACATTATCCAAGGACTTTAGACTAACAGATCAAGTATTTACCTAGTGCAATAGATGAACTTTGGCTGTTGTGCCAGCTGTTTCTACACTCCCCAGAACAATTCAAATTATGTCCTGCAATAGCTTTGTCTCAGTGTCACAGGAATACCTGCATGCGATATTACTTGTTTCTGCCAAGCTAGATACAGATACACTACCACAATGGCATTTTCTGTCTTACTGCCATTTTACTTTTCCCCATATATGCAAATTCTACACCAAAAAAATCAGAACCAAAAAAAATCCACGCCACTTTTGCACCGGCTGCTGTGTTACAGAGACAAACCTAAATAGTCTATTTTTTTCTACTTGTACCTAAAACATCTCAAACAGTATCTCAGACTGACTCCAGAATGTCAGAACTGGAACATCACAGTGTCCTTGAAAAAGCAAACACTTGCTACAGTAAAACATTTTAAAAACAAAATAAACCCTCCCTGCCTTTTCTTAAGTCTTCATAACAGTTGCAAATGCTAATGGAAACAGTGATAAGCAGAGGAAGACATGAATCCTTGAGCTCTATGAGATTCCTCTGTTCCACCTTCTGTTATAAGGTATGGGTTTCCAGAGAAGAAACTGTAATGTGCATGAGAAAAATCAATAAGATGGCAAGGCAGGGAAGACTCCCTGTGTTTGTAATTGCCATAGGCCTCCCGATACAAGCAAGAGATCATTGAGCTATGTATAAGAGGAAAGTGAAATAAGAACTAAGGAAGAGTTTTCATTGCAGTACAAGAAAACCCAAGAATTTCTTTCCATTATAATTCAAAGGAAACAACAATCAAAAATCCTTAGTCAGGTCATTTCCCTAAGCTAAAACAAGCAAAAACCATACAATACATGGAGTTACTCGTCACAGTCTGAGTGAGAAAGGAGGAGACTTGAACAATAAGCGAAACCTTCCAGTACAACTTGGGGTTCTGAGGAGAGAGAGTGAGAGATCTTCTCTACTCCCTGCATGAAGAAAGCAAGGACTGTGAACAAGAATTCCTCATGCACTTAACCAGAAAATTATTTTCCATTAGAAAGTGAAGAAATTAATATATACTCCCTAAATTTAGGAGAAATAACAGAGACAGCAGGACTGACATTTCAGTTCTGTGCTGTGGCATCAACCCATCAGCATAAAGCTCAGGAAACAAAGCAGATCTTTCACTCACCAGAAGACACCAGGCAGCTCAGCAGAGAGAACAGAGTGGACTGTGCGCAGGCTCCCATTGCCACAGATGGGACTCTGCGAACAAGTAAGGAGGAAAGAAAATGAAGAAAAAAAGAAAAGTAACTTTATAAATGAAGTAACATAGAAGAAATAAATGAGGAATCCAGGAATTGTGTAGAGAAAGCGAGACTGGTTAAAAAGAGAGGAACGTAAAATGAAGGGTTACTGCAGAGCAAGGAGGGCGTTCATGCATCCCAGAAAGTTTGGATTATTGGGGTTGCCTCCAGCTGAGTTGGGGAACTGACTGAATATGTTCATGCTCTGCCAACCCCCTGCACCTCACTGCCAGAATGGGCTATTTTTCTTTTTCTCTAGAATCCTTCTGATCTGAATAGTGCTATCTTCCAGCTCCACAAAGCTGTCAGATGGGCAAAAGGCAGTGGATAGAACAATACCACTGAAGTTCCAGAAGAAAGAATACAGTCAAACAGGGCTGAAAACAAAACCAACAAGTAGAACTTTCTTTTTTTGGAACTGGTTCCGGTTAAAGCACAGTGAATCCCTCATGCTGTTGGGGTACAGAAGACCACTGGGTATCAGCTGAGTTCTGCTGGTGACAACCTCCCTCTACTCCCTGCAATAACCATGAGAGTAAAAGGCAGGATCTTATCCATGTACTGAATACAGACAGCAGGGTTCTCCCTTCGGCTGCTGTCATGTCTGTACCAGTCAGGCTGTGAAAGCAGGGGAAGAGGCACTACCGCCTTAACAAAGCAGAAACAGCAACGTATCTTCAGTGGGAACAGATTACCATGAAGTGTACATCATCAGCTCTGATGGTGGTTGATAAGGACATCTATGGCTGGATAATATCAGGGGAACAAAAATAAGTTCTTTGCCTCAGACTGCAGTTGAATAGAAATGAAGGCAACAAGAAATCAGAGACAGTTGCTCCGAAAATTCCCTTTCTGTGAGAAATAAATGCGCAATTTCACAAACGTTTGAATGTTTACACCTGTCTGTCTGATTTCCCTCTGGTAACTTTGTGGGAAAAGAATATAAACTTTGCTGATTCTGCAGGCCATCTTGGGTGGACCTTATCCTTCTTCGCAATGAGGCAAATCTCAGAAAAGCAGGAGAAAGTCCAGAACATCTATCTTTGGGCAGGCCAGATAAGCAAGAAGGACGTATCAGTATATAGGTGCTGAATTCTGTTCCTGAAACAGAAAGTGTATTTCTATTATCTCCAAGCCTTGAAAGATGAAAAATAAGTTATTTTTGACACCTTCTCATTAGGAAAACTAGAAGTTGAAGGAAGATGTTTTCTGAAGAGAGATCAGTAGGAAGTAAACGCTTTCTCACTCCTCAGTGTTGAGACATGTCATGTAGGACATGGAATGACAATAATCAAAATTCTTCTCCGATTTCTAAAAGAGCAATAACCAAGTATCAAAAAACCCCCATAAGATGTTTTTTGCTTCTACAGTTGCAGTAGGTCATCCTGCTCTTTAAAGAGTGTGGCCCACAACAGGAAAGTGACCAAGATGGCAGCATAAAATTGCCGAGACACTCACATAAAAAGAAGGCCGAAGGAGCTGACAATACTGATCTCTTTTCAGGAGCAGGATGTAAGTCCCAGTGTGGATGGGGGCACACCCACAGCGGGAGGTTTTTACATGGTGCTAGTGGAGCTAGAGCAAACTCTGGTATCAAACAGCAGCTAGGATGGCACAACCTGTCAATAACTTAGTAGACAGGGAGTTGCAGAGGAAACAGTTTTCAGTTTCCTCCAGGTAAATCCATGCTTGTCTTTCATATCAGGGTCAAAAAAAACTCAGTCTTCGTACTGTCACAGATCTATGTAGCCAACCTAAACGAAGACGGGAAGGGAGGTAACTATTTTTAACCTTGGTTCATAGAGAAACACTCTGGGGCCTTACTCATCATGACAGTGGTGGTTGCAATGTGGTAATTAAAACGGAGTTCCTTTTTTTTGTGTTTAAAAGAAAGATCCTATTTTTTTGTCTGAACGTAAGAGAATACACAGCACAACTCATTTTGTGATCAAAGAATTCAGTAAAAATGTGTCTCTAAGAAATCTGGCAACTTAAGTCAGTCTTCCTTATCCCATGTCATTTAACAACAAAATGATGCAGACATTTGACACCTTCCAATATAAAATGGCAAGATGAGAGGCTTAATGGTGACATCAGTGACACAATCTGGAGCATAAGAAATTTGACACTGACATAGACATTCAATATACTCCTTTCATTTGGGTATTAAAAAAACTACAGCTTTCTGCCACCTCTGCCTTTTTCAGGAGAAGAAAAAAGACGCCACAAAATCTCACCTGTAATCATCAAACATGGCATTTTCTCCAGCTACAAAAATCCTTTTAAGAATTTATTCTGAGCCTCTGTTCAAAAGGTTAGTTTCTCTTGGGCTTTTGTGGATTTCTCATAAGCATTCTTTTGTCTGTCTTACTATGTTACATACATGGAAAGTAAAAAATATCTTGCTTGTCTATTTTTAGGGATGCCTTTATCCTGATTATTATTCTAGAGCACTCTTCCAAACAGTGACACAAATAATAAAAAACTTCTTGGGAGCTGCTGAGTTTCTCAAGACCAGTCTTCTCATTTCCCTACAGACTGATTTTTCCAAGTGCTTTTCACCAGGTTCCCAGGCCACTGCAAGGACTGAGAGACTTCACCTTACACAATCAGCTTACACCATTACACCTTACAGATGACAGAGAGACACCATGGCCTGATTTTTGCCTCTTTTACCCTTGCTCCAGTCATCACCACAACTGCCTTGAAGCCAGTGGATCCTGGGCTAGGATAAAAACTGCTAAGAAAGAAAAAAAAAGAACAAGCATGTGGACCCACACAGAGAAGTGAAGGAAGCAGCAGGTACGTAGTTATAAATTGCTTGCAACGGGAGTCAGCACCTACCTAGCTATTGCCAGAAAGCTCTAAATCACGCCCCAGTTTCCAATGGGAGAAGTAATGTTTGGCCATTCCCTGCCCTTCACCCTCTACCGTAGACCCTCCATACAGCCCCAGTGATGAGTGATTTCAGCTTTCCAGCTGCTTTCTTCCTCTGGCTACAGCAAAAGGCACAGATCTGTAGTAGGACTTTAGCCTGATGGATATAAGTGATTTCTAAGCAGAATGCGTCTTAAGTGATTTCTGAATGACCATCACTATGTTCTTCAGGTCAAGAGCAATTTGCTCCTATAACCCCCTGCCTGATCCAGAAGGACTATCCCCAGCCTCTGAGTGGACAGCTTCTTTTGGCTTAAGTGAGCTTTCAATTAGGCTCCATCATCAGAGGGTTGATGAGAGGGGGAAATCGTTTAATCTATTTGTAGGTTGAGCTTTGATGCTTACAGCCTTAAAATGTGTTTTTCATTTTACTGATCTGTGTATAGTTCTTAAATGTTGATACCTAAAAAGTCTTAAGTCAATTAATAACCCAAGTAAAGAAAGAAACCTGTTCAGGCCATAGAGGATACAATAGAAAGCATGGCCTTTGGTCCCTAACCTGCAAAGCCATTTTCACTTGTTTCAAGGAGACGGGGGAAGTAGAAAAAGAAAGCCCTATGGAAGGAAACAAAAAAGGCTGGGCTTGGCCAGTGTCTCTGTTACACTGCCTGGGCATCTTCTGGGTGTTCCACAGAGACCTACTGACCGCCCTGAATTAGCCTCCCTGTGGCCCCCAGGTTAGCCCTCACACTTCTGGTGTTTTCCTCTGTGGCCCTGTGAACGACGATTACTCTGCTTTGGCACATAACCAACGTGTTGCATAACTGGGAAGAAATCTAGCGTGCATCCCCGCGCTGCGAGGATCATGTTCAAGCAGTGTGGGCTGCCCTCCAGAACAGCAACGTCAATCAAGCAGCAGAAGGATGCTTCTCTTACAATAAGGGGGAAAATATGGGGGGGAAGGAGGGAAGAAATCAGCTTTAATAGATCTTTGACCTCTTTTTTTATGCTGTAGACTCAGAGTAGGATTTTCACTGACATCTGAAACAGGAAGAAAAGCTGCCTCTGTCGTTACAAAAGCAGGTATGAGGGACCTGGCACAAGATCAACTTTGCTAGTGCCAGGATTAAGCATCAGAATTGACCCAGAGAGAAACAGATATTCATGAAGGCTGAACTGCCTCCGACTGAGCTTAATGAAAGTGTTGTGACATCCTTCTGACCAACCTGCCTACTGATTGCTTGATTTAACGATATGAAGCAAAACACCCATAGCTCAAAAAAAAAAAAAAAAAAATCACACAGATTTAGGTACCATAAAAGGATCCTGTCAAAGCAAGTCCAAGTCCAAAAAGCCACTAAATATACAGACAGCATGGATGGAACCAGTAGCTTGTGTTAACTGGTTTCCAGAGCAAAGCAACTGCAGGCATATTTCCTCTAAAGGACACAGAAAACTGCCCATGAGCCTCCTTTCTACAGTGCATCGTCAGTTTCTCTGTTTGAAAGCATAAGAGGGTTTTTCAGATAGGATTTTCAGGGGTATATGAGCCAAAGTTTGAACAGTGCTCCACTGATCACAGCTCGATTCTTCTGTTTTGGAACATCGATTTTTACATTTCCCGGACTCCTATGATCAGGTGTCCAAGGCTGCGGTTAGCTTGCTTGAATTGTACTCATCTCCTCTTTGTGGAACAAGTAACTGTGGTTTGCTGACTAAGCCATTTGCTGGTTTTAATCTGCTTTTGTAAGGGAAAGTTCAGTTCCATAGCTCAGCCTTAAATTGTCAGAAGGAGAGGTCCTTTGCTGAATATCATTCCCTGAATGCAAACTAGAAGGACAAGCTGCAGCCTTGTCACGAGGGAAAAACATGATAAAAACAGAATTGAGTTTGGAGGGCTGCTGCTTCGCACAGTTCTCCCAGCTAGCGGGCTGCCGCTTCGCACAGTTCTCCCAGCTAGCTCATCACCCCTCCCTTTTGTTTGTTTATTTTTTATATTGGATTCAGTAGTTAGCTAACAAAGGGAGCAAAGAGACTGCAGGCAGCTGCCCTCCAGGTAACCCACATGCCAAGTGCAGTGTGGACATGAGCAATGTTGGCTCATCACTACTCCACTGGTGCACGTAAGGCCTGGCCAGAAGATAGGGCATTTTGTGGCTGGAAAGTGACTGCGATACCCACTCATAGCAGTTACAAGAAGTGCCAGAATATCACCCCAAATTTAGGTTTATGATGCCAGTGATGATCTAGAGTGCTTTCTTCTCTTGGTAGTTGATATGATATTATTTCCTGAAAATTGTAATACAGCATGGAGACAGTGCTTTTTGGAATAGGCAGTGCTTTTAAAGCAGTTTTCAGCTTAATTTCAAAATTCAAATTTTTAAATATGGAGCACCTACACTTGTTACTATTGGAGAGTGCAGTCTCTTAACATCCAGCTTCATGAACAGAGGCTGACAAGCACTTTTGTAAACCTAGCTCCTTGACAGCGACTTAGAGACTAACCTCAGGGGCTTACGCCTGAAATTCTTCACCCTGACACACGAATGAGGTTTTGAAGTCCTCAAAAAGCACTTCCATTTGTGAAATTAGACATTCAGTAGTAAAAATGGATCCTAAACCAAAACAGTTGAGCCCTTGCTTCTTGTCCCGTCAAAGTAATGGTCAGTTTAGGGTGCCGATGTAGGATAAATTTGGCAGAAGTTACCATGTAATCAGCAGCTTCTGCTTTCAGGGCTTAGATTTATTGCTCATTTTTCTACTCTCTCCCACTGTTGACAGTGGAAGATTATGTAGCTGAAGCCACACAGATGCCCACTTACTTTTCTCAGTCAGGTTTTAATTCATAAAGCTAAAAAAAAAAAAAAAAAAAAAAAAAGAGAGGGAAGGGGGAATATTTTATTTTTTAAACAATTTTTTTTCCCTTTTTCCCTCTTTTCCCTTTTTGTT
>Ga0181612_142514_pt1 | contig 14545 bp, 6 predicted proteins | sample HoacroProtozoa21_FD_119630 | JGI IMG/M metagenome (GOLD analysis project Ga0181612, IMG submission 119630) | Hoatzin crop microbial communities from Cojedes, Venezuel. Combined Assembly of Gp0051906, Gp0051904, Gp0051908 | reverse complement strand
TTCCTTTGTAGCCTGCTGTAGGAGACCCTGCTTCGGCAGGGGGGTTGGACTAGATGACCCACAGAGGTCCCTTCCAACCCTGAACATTGTGGGATTCTGTGATTCTGTGAAAATGATGAACCAGTTCTGAAAGGGTGTGTAGAACAAACTGTGCATTCTGATCCTTATACATATTGACTATTGGAGATAAAAAAAAGAGGATTTCTATGATCATTATAATTTCTTTCCTTAGTAAATGTATTAGAACTGACTTGATGGCACTTTATTCCCAATGTAGATTTTTATATAAATTTTTTTTAGAAGTTTTGGACTTGGTCTTTAAAAACAAAACTTTATGAACAGAGCATCTTTTTCTTGCTAATGATTTTCCTGTTTATTTTTTACAGTCTCCTCATTAGGAAATTGCAGTCGTTTGTTAAGGACTCCTATGGTGGAACAGCAATAATGGCAACTGTTGACTCTGGAGTGTTGCCCTAATTTTGTTTCTTTAAGGTTGTCTCTCACTCTCCTAATGAATCAGTCTTATATGGGCTACTCCCAACCCCCTACACCCACTAAGCACTGTGTGACGAGTAAACTCTCAGTGTGAGACCATGAGAACAATCACTTTTGTGTATGTTGATGAGGATTTGTAGAAATGAATAACACTGTGCAAGGTCATGGTAAAATATGCTGACAGAAGAGTTCTAGGGAAAAGCAATAGTTAGGTAAAGACAGTGGAAGTATTGCCTGAGTTTAATTAACATGATTAATCTCTAGAGCTTTATTCTGATAGCTGCTGAGCATGTCCTGAGTGGTGCTGAGAACTCCCAGAAAACAAAAGTTAAAAAATGTTTAAAGCTTTGATAAACGAGCCCTTCACAAGATCAGGTCTAAACTCTAGATTAATACTTTAATAGCAGTAGGAGTAAAAGAATAAAACTGCAATGAAGAAAGCTGAATAACATTTTCAAAGAACTATATGCATTGGTGAAGTTAATTAATATTAAATTAATACAGCTAGTGACTTCCTGAAGGCACATAAAATACATGTATGCCTTTTTGCATGAACTGGTATGACAAGCTGCCTTCTTTAAATACAGAAATTTAAATAGTGAAATTAGATGTTTTATAAATTTTTCCAGGTCCATTAAGAACACTGGGCAAATATCTCAGAGGAAAATTAATAATTGTATTTCATCCAAAATTACATGACTGTGATTAAGCCAAGCTGACTAATGAAACCTGTGGCTGGGATATAGTAATACAATTCAGTGAGACAGTTAAATGGCAAAGACCGGTTCCTAAAGGATGAGACCTGCCCCACAGCTTTATAGTCCCGCCCCATACCTTGCCACCACAAATCTACCACCTTTGCATTTTGCAGGGTTATTCCTTCTGTCAGTTTGTCATTCTGAATGATCTCAGAATCATGTCATACCAACACCAGAACTCATAGAAGGGAAGCAGAAGGAGAGCCTGTCTGGGGGCAGAAAACTAGCATTTTGCCAGCAGTTTTCCATTACTTCAGGCTTGACGTATTGTTAAACCACATCCTTTGCTCTTTGGTGGCAGCCCTGCTGAAGCAAGTTAAGCATTCCTTACTTTCCCCTGCTTATATTTAATCTGGCTCTATTCTCATCAGGTAGCTGAGCAAACACCATCCACCAATTGATGGCAAGGAGAGAACAAGGGCGTGTGAAAGAGCACCTGGGCTCAGGAGAGCTCTGGAGCGCCACAGCTACTGAAGCTAGCACTGCCTTTGAAAAAAATCAGCATAAAAATATACCCTTACGAAGATACACACATGTTCCTGTTAACATGTAGGAAAAAATCTCACTGCATGAGTCAATCAGAGAAATCATAGACTTCAACAGAAAGATGGGACTTAACAGCATGTAGAAGAGTCCACATAAGCACTTAAATAAAGCGATGTACCTTTCTTTATGGATTCTCCACTACCACAGTGAAGGTTGTGTATGATGAAAAAATACCTTTTCTGGAGAATGCTAACCTATCCCGGCCATAGGTACTTCTTTCTGTTACTCATAGAGTGCTGGTTTTGATATATACCTGAATGTGGGTACTGGATATCTCTCAGTGATTCTGAAAGCTTTTGCACGTGCAAGAGTGATGCAAACTGAACATTTTACTCTTTCTGTGGGTCCCATATTTCTTCATGGAAACAGCATAAAAATGTTCTAGCAAATAGGTGTAGCTTCAAATACCTTTCCTCTATCCCTTTCTAACTCTTTTTAAGGGGAAATATTTTACAAATGGCCGTGTTTCTTCATCCTTCACTCTCTTGGCTGCAAACACATGCTCTTCTAGCCTCAGTTTAGCTATTAGAATGAAAATGTTTGTGAAACCATAGTAAGGTAATATCAGAACATCACTGACAGGCGTAAATGGTAGAGGCCCGAATAATATCTGGTGGCTTTACAGTGATTTTTACCTTTTAGTTAACCACGAATAATGAAAGACCATTTTGTCAAGGAGATACTGCTCTTTCAGTGGAATAACTTCACTTTATGCAACTCTGCTTGTTTTCAGTACCTCAAGCTTAGTTGTTATCTTACAAAAAAATAAGACAGGAAGCTATGCTGGGAAGTATTTCCTGGGCCATCAAGTACAACATTCTCATACAGCAGGAAAATATATTATCAGTCTTGGTTAGAAATTTATTGAGCTTGAGGTCCAAATCAGTTCTTATTTTTACCCTAACCGTTCTCATGGTTGAGTGTTCCACAACCTTGCTCACTTCTTGCTTTGCTTGTTTCCATGCACAAATAACTTGATTTTTTTTCCTTCAAAATTCTTCTCTGTATCAGGACAGTGTCAGTCTGTGAGGGCAGGGAAGAATTCTGTAAACCTTCTCAGACTGTGCTTGTTGTTCCTATTATAGACACCGAAGCATTTCACCTCCCAGTAAGATGAAATATGTAACCACGGTACACTGAGAAGCAGCATTTGTTGAGTGTCAGTGATATTTGTGTTACTACATGAAACCTCTTACAGGAACATGCTCTACTGTTCTGAAAAGTACAGTTGACTTATTTTTTGGGTTTGCAAGAGAACAGAACATATTTGGAGAATCAGTAGGAAAGTACATTTCCTGAAACTCACGTCTGCCTGAGAAGGACCCTGCTGTGGGGCTGTTTAGATACCCATTTAACTCTTTGCATTATTCCATCTTTTGCTCACAGTATTGGAATGTGCCAAACAATATGCTTTTGAAGGGAAACTAGAGAGTAATTTATCTTCTTTATGTGTGCTAAGCAGAGCAGGAGGGAGAGGGATTCACAGCAAGCCATGGAGCAGTGATTAGTAACAGCTGACAGTCTCAAACCAAGACTCTCTTTCTTTGGCTACCTCATTGTAATAACAGAGCACAAAGAACTGACTGTCTTCAAGCCAAGAATCAGAGACCCAGGAACACAGAAAATAGCAGCTCACAGTTTTTTTGGTAACAAAACACTGCTGCTACCTGCACAGTGAAATTCTAAAAAGACATCCTTTTATGTCCAGATATTTGGACTAAGCTTTCCTGGAAGTGGGATTCTTCTGCCGGGCATGAAGTGGCTTGTTTTCTGTATCAGGAGTGAAAAAATGAGCACATTTGCTCAAGAAAAAGCATAATCTAATGTGGTAAATTATTTCAGTTTAATTAGGAAAGAAGTTCATTGTGGTAGGTGATAAGCCAAAGCACATTAAGTTAGCCTGAAACCTACAGGACTTGTTGTTACAAGACTGAAATAAATATGCTAGTAGTTCTAAGACTTCGGCTGAAGTGTCTATTCCCCAAGGATTAAAACATTAATTTTCACTTATTCTGAACATACTGCCAAAAATACCTAATTTAAACATGAAGTGTGCCGCATCCTGGCAAGATACCACTGATAAAAATACCTTTGCCTTCTAAATGGTGTCAAGCACATTACTTAGTGCTCCATAAATATCCATGACACAATTTTTTAAAATACATGTGGAAGCTTGTACTCTGCTAAAACGCTGGTCTGAGTTTTGGCAGACTGTGCCTGGAGTCCTTCAAAGACGTGTTTTTGTCTGTGAAGCACTTATTAAACAACATTCCATGTACATACAGTGCTTCTGTTGTCTGACTGGCTATACAACATCTGACGAAACTGTAAACTATTCACTATGCTAAATCACTCCTGATCTACTTTAGCTGCTACTGAAAAAATAATGTGATATACTTGAGAATAGAGATGTGAGATTCAAAGTGTCCGTAAAGGAACAGTGGCTAGTAATGAAATCTAGTGTGAAAATGTATTTTCTTTTACATCTTCAATATGTAACAGATGTCTGAAGAAACACTTCTGTTAAATTGTTAGAAAAACAAAGTGAACATAGTTCTAGTCAGAGGGATGCAAGATTTAAAGAATGGAAAATTCAGGTTGCCTGTCAAAAAGAGGATAGAGACATACGTCTGTGTGCAAAATGATATGGGATTTGGGGTACAGGAATGTACTGATCTGTAACTTGTCACAACTCTATGCTGGAAGCATCACCTTCTCACTCAAAATGTGATCCAGTATTGTTAGCCAGCCAGTTCTTGGCTTCTTCACTAAAACTTCCGATAATAGAGTCCATTGCAGTGATAGTATCTTTTATTTGGACCTTTGTCCACTGGGATCTGACACTACTTAAGTTAATTTTATAGACTTCATGCAACAGCAATCATTTGGAAAGCTTTGCCCAGTTGGATGTTACTCAATTAAGATTTGAACTAATGGTGGTGTGTTACTAATGCATGTGGTAACAACCTCGCATTTGGATTTCTGCTTGGAATTTCAATTTCAGCATAATTTTAGCACAATTTTTAAAACCCTGAGATTACCTGTCTTTGCTAATTCAGCAATATTATGGTAATTTGGAAAAGAATAGTGTGACACTGCCCTTAGATATGTTCAATAAGACTTGATTTTTCTTGGTAGTCTGAAGTTACTCTAGTCACTGCCTACTCACTAATGAATCCTGCGTATTTTTTGTTCTTGCAGTAGCTACTATCTATCCTTGTACCAGGTATATTAATAATAAAAATTTCTCTGTCTTTTTTTTTTTTTTTTCAGAAGTCTTCTCAGTGACACAACACTGATTGGAGCATTGGTATCCAACTTAGAAGAGATAAATTTTAATTCTGTTTTCAAGCTAACAATTCATTCATCTACTGCTGTTTTATCCATTGATTTCCCAGAAAATTTGTCTGAGCTGCTCATGGAGCTATCTGAGCTGCTCATGGAGCTGTCACTTTCCTTTTTGTCGAAGTTACATACACCCTGCTGGTGTTTACATATGCTTGTAATCCCTGTAGTTTATTACATTCCTTCCCATGTGCCAGGCATTTTTTGAGCGTGTGCTATTTTGCAACAGTATGTATAACTTGCATAGGCTGTTCTTGATGGATTCATGCTTTGTTCACTGACTTTTCTCCTCTCACACCTCAAGCATAAATTTAATTTCTGGCAAGTTGTAGTGTTATCTGCATTCACATGAAGAAACACAAATCACTTTGCATGGAGCTCCCTGTTGCGGTTGCTATCCTACACCCCATATTGATGTAAAATTAGCTCAGTCATCTATCTACGACAGTGAAGTCAGCAATGTTGGCACAACATCTTTTCAGTCTGTGGAAGTTTGTCCTGAAAGACATTACCCCAGTAATGTACAGACTTTGGTGCAGGACCTAGTATAGAGGGGCCTCAGTCCCTCTGATAGTTCAGGTATAAATAAGGTGTGCCACTACACAGTATAATCCAACCGTGTCAGAAGGAAATGCATGGAGCTCTTTCATGTCTCTAAGTCATTACTTGCATGAGAAATTGCAGAACAGCATCTTATTTGAAAATACAGAGTGCTTTTAGTTTCTCATTTTCCAAAGAATAATGTTAAGTTTGATTTGATAAGAAAAATTCTGCATTAAGTTTTACATGGCCTCAGAAAGTGAATCTTGTATTAATAAAGAATCTAGAAACATTCTGAGACCTCCTTTATAAAGTATAACAAAGTCTCTTCAAAGAATATGGGATCTGATGCAGACGTAATTTGAAAAAATTTCTGTAGACATTTTTAAATTTATGAACTAGCAGCTTTTTAAAACACCACTTATAATCCATAAGTTAATATCTTCATAATACTTAAGAACAACCCAATGCCTAACATCTTAAGCATTTTTCAATTTTTTTCATGAACCATAGGGGTAAATTGTCATTTAATTACACCCTAAATCTCGTCCAAGAATCTAATGGGTAACAATCAAATCAACTTCAGGCAAAAAACACTTCCTATTTGTGGAATTAAGGTCCTCTGGTAATACGCCATGTGAATTAAGGAGTTATTACTTTAGATGTAATTAGTCTATTACATTTTAAATTGTCGTTATAATTTGGTTTTTTTTTCACAATTCGGTAATGATGTTAAGGCTGTTCTGAGAACTCATTATGAAAGTGTGGAATTGGAGTTTCATGTGAACAGGCTTTTGTTTTCTTTTTTTTCTCTCCTTTGTTTCAGTGACCTCTTGAACTTTGGGTCACTGATTCAGTTACAGCCTTGCAACATCAAAGCTGTACATTTTTTGCTTTGTCTTTCTACACCTTACAGACTTGTAGGAGGCAATGGAAAGAAGTTAAGACTTCCTCTGGAATGCCTGACAGTAGCAATCAGTGCTTTTTAATAATATTATTCAACTCTTTTCCAGGATGTTACAATGCTAAGTACTGCTGAAAAATAGGTTTTGGCTTTCACAGTTCAGGGGTTACACAGTTGCCATCTGGGCATCATCTGCATGCAGGCAGGATTGAGGATATGAATTTCTTTGAGAAGTCTGAGGTACAAAAGAAAATATTAGCTGATTTTAAACTAAACACAGGAAAGAGAAGACGGGCTTTTTTAGATCACCCTTGTTATTGAACTGTGATGTTCTGCAGAACAGAAAAGAAGCCTGTTTACTTTTTAATAAACAAACATCCTATCTCGAATTTAAAAGCTTAACTTTCTGTATGGATGTGGGCCCTTTGCACAGCTTCGTTAGCCTTGGGACAGATACTAGCCAGGCTTAGTAAGTTAGCGTACTCTGTTTTCAGGGTTTGGGAAGTTAAGACATACTGCAACTGGAAATGTTGGACAAAGCTGATTTTCAGTGCAAGAATGTATTCGTTAATGAAATAGATATTCATTAGGTGAACTCTTGACCGAAACCTACTATTTCTCTTGCTCTGAAAAGAAACTATATTCACTGGAGAATCTCTGATAAGATCTAAGTATTCAGATCTAAGTTAGAAGTGGGTGGTGAAATGTCAGAATAAATTTATTTAGTTTTGCATACAAGCAGAGAGAAAAGAAGAGAGCTGTTTATGGAGGAAAGAATCAGCATCAGTATGTTGATTCTAGTGCAAATAGTGTACTTCTAGTGCATGCTGTACTTTTTTTTTTAATATCTACCACCTGTAAGGAGCTAGGGGTATAGTTGTCTGAGGAGGAAAAGGTGTAATTACCCAAAAAGACATAAATTCTGTTTAACTATATAATTATTACAAACTGAAGCCTGGTGCTGAAAATGTGGTTAACTGGGGCATCTAAATAAATGTTTGTGTTAATGTACTTCGTCAAAAAAATTCCTCACAACTTGTGGTGTGCCTCCAGCCCTTCAAACTCTTCAGTGAAGCAGAGAAGATTAACATTGCTTAAAGATTAATACCAGATCTGAAAACTCTAACTACTCAGGAATTACAAGTCATGCTCTCCAAATACTGGAATATCCTAAAACCTAACATTTTTTCAAATAAGTGCTCTTTATTGTACGACTCTTGAATTCTCAGAATATAGCCAGGATCTATTTTTGAGATGTTCTAAACAATCATGGAGCCTGAAATTTAATTTTCTTTAATACTTGACAGGAGATGATGGGTCTTTAAGAATAACATTAAGATCTGAAATCTTCTGTTGGCATGATAGTTGAACACTCGACTGTTTTCTTTATTTGCATATTTCTTACTCAGTATTAGAACTGAATTACTGTTCAGTTGTGTGAAACTGTAAAGAATTTTATCTTTTCACTTTGCACATGATATGGCCCTGTAAATTGTGAGACTTTGTTTTCACAAGTCTTTCTGTATCCTAGTAGCTTTTACTTCTCCTTGTAGGTCAACATTGGTATATCTGGTTTTGACAGACTCCTGCAGACGAAAAGGTCCTTTCAAGATACTATCAATAGAAGGAATACATGGAACTTCTGTGTCTGGTGAGCCGAGGAACCAAAACTTAAGAGCTTGCCATCCCAGGTGCTTTTCTTGCCATTTTGCTAGGTATAACTGTCTTCACAATAGCAGGAACTGAAATTTTGTGGTGCCCTGTTTTGCTAAGTGTAAAAACCTCTGAGGAATCTGTGATGGTACTGATTGCACATGTCCCTCTTTCAGATGCAAATGCTATGCTTTACAATGATGAACTCTTGGCCAAGATCAGGAATGTTAAATATACAAACTTTGTTGACCTGAGACAGGCGACTCAAGAAAGGCCAACCTTGAGAACAAGTAGGGGCCTGTAGGAATTTCTTTTCTCCATTTCTGGAATTCAGAATGCACTTGCTACTCTCTGCTTCCATGGGATTTTCATTATTCGGAATAAACTTTCTTGTGATATATATCAGTGGCATCATACAGTCAAACCTGGGAATATCAAGTCCTAGGAAGAATCAAAGGAAAAAGGTCTTGTGTAAATGGGGAAAAGCATCATCAGGATGGCCCTGGTAAAATATTTGAGACACTGCATAGAAGTGGCAGAGCATGCCCAGAGGTAGTTAAAACTGATGCTTTCTAGAATAAGCCATCACCACAGAAAATAGTCATTTCTGGGACCAGTGGTGTGTTACATGAGTTTTGCATCAAACTTCAGCAGTATAACAACACCCTGGACACTTGCGTGAAGAAAACGAGGTCAGACTGTGTGAGCCTGGAGAAGTTCACATTGAGAGACTTTCCACCATATTAAAAAAGGCTGGCAACTCTGTAAGGAGATTCTGGGTTTTAGCAAATATTTTGCAGTGTTCATGGCTGCCTCAGACACTCATCTGGAGACAACATTGCAACAAAGGAATAAGGAAAATATATTTTATCCTGTGTCAGACACATCTCTGCAAAAAGTTATCAGCTATGAAAAGGAACTATGACACAACTGGAAAGCAATTCCTAGCAACCGGGCAAGCTCTTAAATATTTGCTGTGATATCTTTGGAGAGACTCTTCATGTCATATACAACAGCATTGTTTATATTTTGTTGTGTTCATTTCTCAAGATCTGAACTGGAGTATATAGAATATATTCAGAAACAGCCTGGAAGAGAAAGTAAAGAGAAAATATGCACGAACAGGAGTGTCTGGATGAAAGAAACTGTAGCTGATGCAGGATCTGCTTTGTGACTCCCTAACATGCAGTTCAAATCCCAGATGCTGCTGATCCTTAATTATATCTGTAGTCTCAACTAATCATTACAGATTTCTGTCCTGGATGTCTCTGTTTTCTCCTTCTCATCCTCCATCATCAGTGAGAGCTGTGTCATGCAGCTGAATACCAGGAGGAACAATAAGCTGGGCAGCCTTCCTGTTCCTCCAGACAATCCAATATCTTACTGGAACCCAGACCAAGGCTTGAGTCCTGTAGCTCTTGTGGTGTACAGTGACTTTCCTTGTTCTCCATTGCTCAGAACTCTGGTGGGCCATCCAGCATTGCTATGAAGAGACAAGTATTCAGTATCTCTTCCTCCAGTAGTGATGGGAATGATGGATCTGCCTTATGGAAGATTATAATCCAATTACATGTCTGAAGGACAGCATGTAGCTGATCCAGCAATTAATTTTGAGAATTCAATGTAAATAATATATTAAAGGTAAATGCCTATTATCAAAACATGTAAAAAAATATCAGAGGTGAAAACAAGGGTAGAGGACCTAATGATAGCATTGCAGTCCCTTTCTGAAAGATGACAGCCCTCTGCCTGTGGTTTGGTCTGCAGCTGGTCCTTCTGCAATGATCTGATGTAGTGTACACATCTGATGCTGTGTAGTCAGAAGTATTTTGTGTCTGTCAGATTTTACAGCATTGATGAAAAGATGGTAGGTGTTACTTCTCCTGGTGTGCAAGTACCCCCAGTAATGTTCCTCCTGTCCCCAAAATGCAGCCTTAGGAACTTTATTGATTAAATTCTTCTGGTCTTCATGAGCAGCTATAGCAAAGACAAACTGACAAGGAAGCAAATATGATGAAGTTGTGCTATATTCACAGATAGGAAATGAGGATGCAGAACACTGTGTTCAGGCCAGAGATGAAGAGGTGAAAGAAGTAGGAAAGTAACAGCTATCAAAGGGTGAACAAAGCCTCTGTATGCCTATCTCTGCATGTTACTCTTCACATATTTTCAGGCTGTTTTTTGTCATAGGTTGACATGGCTCTTATACTGTTGTTATTTGTCAGTTTCCCAAGAGTGTCATAATTAAGAGCTGCTGATACTGTTGTGCATAGTTCTTTCCTTCTTTCTTGACATATGATTTGTCTGGTCCCTTATATTTTTGAAGTCTAATTTCATGTCAATGGAGTGAACTTACATTTGTTTGATGTGAGATGATTCTCTGACTCTGAAAGAGTTTTTACTTGGTTTTGTACTGGCTCTCAAAAGTGCTGTTGTCAGAAAGCTGAAATTCTTGACGGTACTCATTGCCTTAGAGTGATTTGTGGGTGAAATCTTAACAGGTGAAAATAAAGAGACCCCTTCAATCTAACAAGAAATTCTATGGAGTGCAACAATAACATAAACCTATGGAAATCTGTTAGTCTGATGGTTGGCCAACCCATTTCTTTTTCTTCTGGTCTACCTAAAACCAGATTATATAATACATAACAGATATATGTAATAGATATGTAATAATAAATACTCCATCTAAGCCTCTATAAATGATTCTGTCGTCTGTTTAATCTCTGCTTGCATTTCACTAGAACTCATTTCCACAAATAAGTCCTGTCCCCTCCTTTGGACTGTTCACAGAGTCTGAGAACTCTTACCTGTGTACTAATTGCCACCTGAGAGCTTGTGATTTGGTGTAGCATAGATGTAACATGTTCCCCTTTCCCAGGTGCATTACTTTGCCCTTGGCACCATTCTAGTTCATCTATCACACTATCACAAAGTCATTCATTGTTGAAAGCGTTGTTCTTTATATTTTCATTCTTCAATATCCTGGACAAAATGCTTGCTCTTAATGTCCTAATTGCCAAAATGCTGAGGAGACTTGGTTTTGCATTTTGGACATTTTGCTGTACAAAATACAAACCCAAGTCTTCTCCATTCACACTCCAATGTAGCTAGTTTTACATTTCATAGTATTTTTAATTTTTTTTTCAGATGTGCTGTTTATCTGTAATCAATTCATATTCATTTGTATTAAACTCAGAAAACTGATATGAGTTTTCCCTAAGATATTTTTACTCCTTCTGCCTTTGACTGAAATAGAAATGTTAATAAAGAGACAGTGCGGATTTACAATGGTCCATCAGGGCTCAGGCAAGATGCTTTAACTCTTCAGTGTTCTCCCAAATAGTTTTACTTTTTGTTTAGCCAGTGACTTGCCTGACAGCAAACAAAGTCTTAATGTTAGTCATATGAACTGAGATAAAAACATTAAAACTAAGTCTTTGTGGATGGGAGGTTGCTACCTATTATCAACTGTTGGAATCCCATGCAAAATGCAAACTAAATAAAAGTGCATAGCAAACTGTTATTCAATATTTTGTGAAACAACTAAAAGTAGTGGTCCACTAAGAAAAGCTGTATTTTGCAACTAAATTTAAATCAGACTTCAATTAAGGGCTTCTAGGAAACTTCAGTGTTTTTAGAGGGTTTTTTTAGTTTTGCTGGCTTGAATTGTTGCAGAATTTGTTCTTCAACATCCTTGCTTTTTGTGTATTATTGCTTGTAGAGACTAAGACTTCAAAACTACACTGCTGCATACTTTCTGCTTTTGGATGCTGCCTGTCATGTTTAGGTTTTCTTTTTCAAGGAATAATTAAATTTTATTTTGTACAGTGTATCGTTATAAGAAGGAATTTCATTTCTGCTCTTACTGCATTGTAATTTTTAGTGGGATCTGTGTTCACTTACAATTGTTCTCTCAGGCTCTTGTGAAGATAGATTGCTGTGTAGTTCATATTGCAAAACTGCTTCAGAAATGTTTCAGAAGTGAGTTATATTTTCATTTAATGATCCTTTCTGCAGGTCCTTGCTGTTAGTAATTGCATAGATGAAGATATATAGCACTTCCTGAATAAGAGGTTCCACTCAAAGCTGTATTTATTGTACAAATATGTATGACATTTCATTATGATTTTCTAACATCCATGCCTTGCACAATGCTTTCTGACTTCCAAATGGGTATAGTTTGTTTCCTCCTGGAGCACTTTCTGTTTAAAAACTTGTTCAGGAAACATACTCAAGAAATCATAGTCAAATCGATTGCCAACACACACTGATTATGCACATAGTTCTTCTGGTGTTTCAACTTGCAAACTGATGTTTTTAGGAGCTGAATAGTTTCCAACATACCTTTTTTCTTATTGGTTTTCCAAAATGCAGTTGCGTGCTACTTCAATACTTTTTTTAACTTTTAAAAGCTTTTGTCAAATATAGTTTAGAATTACCTGACATAATTATTAAACTTCTCCTGCCCACATTCCCTTAAAAACTGTGGAGGGGAACAGTATGAGAAGGTTCCAATGTTCTCACCTTTCAGTGCCTCTCTAATTAATAATTATAAGAGGCTATATGCCAGTCTTGATAGATGTTTGATTTATACAGTAACACAGGTACTGAAGAGCAGGCTTTTAAAGTAATTATGTGTATAAAGTTTCATGCTTGTGTATTTTTAGCTGCTGTTCGCCCGAATCTACCATACAGATTCTAGCTTGAGATTAAATTGTTACAGAACATAGATCGACACTAGTAATATTTCATCAATTTTTTCTTCGTCCCTAGGGGAAATCTGTTTACAAGATGACTGGATCTTTACAAACATAGTAACTTGCAGACACATAATTTTAGCCAGTCTTGGTTTTGGAGACAGAAAAATTGAAGCATGATTTTTCCTTATTTGTGGGAAAAAGGAAAGACGAAGAGAGAAAAAGAAAGAGAAAGGAAAGAGTATAAGAGAAAAAATATTTGGATGTTCAAGTTAAATAGCACTGTCATCCAGTTATGCAAACTGCATACATAAATAGCTATATGAATGCATACACTGATGTGTGCATAAAATGTAGAAGTGTGTAGAATTAAAAATGCCATGCAATTCAGCTTTGGCAATGTTGACATGCTTATGTAGTATTGGATGGGGCAAGAGTTGCCTGAAAAAGAAGATAAGTTACCTTTTTAATAACATTTTATGTATTAAAAGAAAGGCATAAATAAAAAGTAGCACACTCCTAGGAAGTTCATATATTTGTCACTCATAGACGGATTACTCCTGCAGAAGGTTATCTACAGGGTTCTGTACAAAAGGTTCCAATACAAATATATAGGCAGCTAAAATACATTGGCAATCCAAAAGATGCTTCAGTCATAGAGACTCTGTCAGTTCTCATCTTTTGCCTAACTAGGGTCAACAGAGATCATTATAAAACTTTTCATTGATTTGATGGGTTTTGCCTAGTTTCATTTCTAAAGTAATTTCTTTAGGGCATACAAAAATCAGAGAATTTTGGTAAAATCAGAAAATTCCAATTTTTAGAATATGGAAAATGAGTTTATTGCTGTGGTGACCAGCTCAGTTGAGCAAACACTACCTAATTGTTTCTTACTTTTCATATATGAACTATATGAACCGAATCAGGAATGCTGCATTTCTTAATCTGAAACACAGAAGAGTAAGACTGACTTTTATTAATATTTTTGGCTTCCAGCTTTACTGTGAGTCCCCAGGATCTTGCACAGGCACTGGTTATAAATCTGTTCTACCAGAATGAATTAAAGGGAGTTACTGCTAGGCCCCTCCTTGTTCTTCCTGGGAGGAAGGATAATGATGGCTCCACAGCACTAGTTCCCCTCTCTGGAATCCTGCTGAATGAGAGACTTTCCATCTGTTGAAACTACCATAAATATTTGTGGCTGATATGAGACAGCACCTGGGACCTTGCAGTAAGTGATAGCCTTTTTTACACAATGAACTTGCTAGCGAGTAGACAGGAGAACACTGGAACTCCGTAGAGACTTCATGCACTATGCCTCCTGCTTCCACAAACCTAGACGCAGGATGGATGCCCAGCTGCTTTTTTGAAGAGATGATGCACAGGTCTCTTTATGAGACCTTCCTTATATGTGCTCTGATGTGAGGAGTTAGGATGAGAAAACTCAAACATCTGGCCCTTTAAGTTTACCGCTATTAATTTAACATATTAATAAAGAACATTACAATTGTCAAAATGAAAAATGCTAATAATTTACTAGAGGACAGGTGTTTTGATAAAATTTAACAGCATTTGCATCCAGTGACACTTGATGGGTTATTTAT
>Ga0181612_116191_pt1 | contig 14545 bp, 9 predicted proteins | sample HoacroProtozoa21_FD_119630 | JGI IMG/M metagenome (GOLD analysis project Ga0181612, IMG submission 119630) | Hoatzin crop microbial communities from Cojedes, Venezuel. Combined Assembly of Gp0051906, Gp0051904, Gp0051908 | reverse complement strand
CTCTTGTTCTATTGCTTGTTACTTGGGAGAAAACACCAACACCTGCCTCACTACAACCTCCTTTCAAGTAGTTGTAGAGAGTGAGAAGGTCTCCCTTCAGTCTCCTTGCTTCAAGACTAAAAAACCCCAGTTCCCTGAGCTGCTCCTCGTAAGACTTTTGCTCTAGACCGTTCGTCAGCTTCATTACTCTTCTTTGGACACGCTCCTGCAGCTCGACGTCCTTCTTCTAGTGAGGGATCCAAAATGGAACACAGTACTCCAGGAGCGGCCTCACCTGTGCCGAGTACAGGAGCACGATCACCTCCCTACTCCTGCTGGCCACACTATTCCTGATACAAGCCAGGATGCCATTGCCCTTCTTGGCCACCTGGGCACACTGCTAGCAATAACTGCATCAGCTACTCAAGTATTATATCTTCAATGTTAATATCTTCCCTTTGCAATATCATTGATTTTTTGCAATGAAGCCTTCCCATTCCCACAGTATTCCTTCTTCCTTGTGTTAGTACAAGTTTGCAGGACTGTTTGTTCTCTCCTCTGTGACCACACCACCCTTTTGTGCTAAGGAAAAGGAAGGTTAGATTAGGTAAAATAGTGGAACTGAACCTGGATATCTGCTTTGCAATCACCAACTATCAGAAGAAAAGGGTCCTGGGTGCTGATTGTCCAATAGGTAGGAGATCAGACTTGATAGCAACATCTTTACCTGTAAGATTCCCATTCAGGAATTACCAGTTCCAGTTTTGGGGCAAGGCTTATAGGAGATCTCTGTTAATCATAACTGTCATTTAGGAACCCTACGCCTAAGGCAGTAATTTAACTCTTTAACAAAGCCAATATAAAACATGGTTATTTCTCTGGGCAAAACAAAATTCTTGGCCCCATGGAACACAAGCACAAAACGGATAATGAGAAATGCAATTTCCATAGTACCGCACTGACTTTTCCCAGAAATAAGAAACCCTTCTGCAGTACGTGACCTGCCACCGTATTTTTACAAAACTCAACAAAGCAGCCTGATTCCAAAGTTATTTCAAATAGCGCTATCAGAGCACTTTTCATAAGAACAATGGTTTCATCTTTCAGTTCCCCTGTTGCTGTAACTGAGCAAATAAGGAAAAAAAAAAAAAAAGGAAAAATTTTGAGAATTACATCATATTTTTAAAGAGCAATGGACAGCAATAATCTGAATCATATTTCCTGGATAAATTAACACAGAATAAGAATCTCCCCTCCTTCTTTCATTTCTCTTCACTTGATAGCTCGTCAGGATGCTGATTTCACCATCTGGCTGTGACATTTTAATCATCTCTTATGTCTACTAAAAAACACAAAGTAAAAACACACAGGTAATGGGAGACACCACTATAGAGATTTCAGAGGGATTTCTCAAAGAACTGCACTTTGCTTTTTGCTGAGCTCCTTTTGTTTTTCCCTATAGGAAAGATTCCTTATATATACATTAATATTTTCCATACCCACACAGCTAACCCAGAAGTTAGAAGCACCGTTCCGAAGTGTGACTATTTCTTCAGAATTTGCCTGTGCCTCCAGGCACTGTGCTTTCTGCTGACGGACCCCCTCCTACCTCTCGCACAGATTTGCTCAGGCAGGAGTGAACTCCTAGACCACCTACATGCAAGACCTGCCCTTTGCATCCCAAAGGAGACTGGCCTTTGGTCAAGAAGTAATAGCTCCTCAGCCTGCCTGCTTTTTCCTCCTTCTTCCTTGTGTTTCTCTGTAGAGGAAAGGTAAGTGCCCTTCATCTCCTCCAAGCCCAGAAGCAAGTTTAAGTAAGACTAGAAGGCAAATTTAAAGGAGTTGCATGGAAGGAATAAAGTACAGCTCCTTTGATTCCTCTGAAAAGACTGAAATTACTTATAAATTTATTATTCTTACCACTGGGATAAGAGCCCCAGGAATGGATCTGGAAAACCGGCTGAAGTACTGAAAAAATAATCTTCAGACACTTCTCATATCCTAAGACAGACCTGAGTAAGAGAGAAAGCTTACACGGCTCCCTGTTCCCAGCCAGCTTTGCTTTACATGCGCACCGTGAGCTCAGCCAGTGATTCCCAAAGACTTTGGACTTCCAGGTGCCTCAGAAAGACCAATGGCTATTTTTCAGAATGATCATGAGATCTGAGTAGAGCTTAGTCAAGGCCTGGGTGTTTAGGGAATTTAGTAGGACTTACTTACACCTTTAAAGGCAGCTATGATATTGGTGTAGGGGCTCACTCCTGTTCACTCCTTTGCCTTTCTATATATGCTGCAACTGCTCTAACTGCCAATACCAGCAGAAATAAAAATAGCCAGAATATGATCCTATTTCTGTAAGCTCTGCTGGGTACAAGCATCTTAAGAAATTAATTAAAATATGATATATATAATTTTTATATATAATGTAATAACATACACCAAGCATGCAAGGTTGACAAAAAAATTGAAAAAGGAGATGGGTAGAACAAGCTTTTGGTACAGAGTGAATACCATCTCAGTACTCAGGAGACGTGCACCATATAACCAGACATGCAATGGCAGAAAATGTAGACATATACTGAGATATCTACCCCAACAAGGTGCAACTAAGAAAGGGTCCTGGGATCATGCAGAATAGAGCTTCAACTGTTCAGATCGCCAAAGTGATGATTTAATTGGTTTATTAACTACCTCTGTGGGGAGCAAAAGCAGATGATGGAAAGCTCCACCGATATTTAACATAGTTATAATAGCTCAGTCTACCAGACAAATTAGAAAACAAAGACACAGATTTTTCACCAAAAATGCAAGTAGGTATTGAAAAACTAAACCCCAGAGTTTACAGCTTTTTTTTTTTTCTGGGAACGTTTCCATGATGATTTTTCTTTCCCAAAAGAAAGCTTTAAATGAGAATGAATTCAGGGAAGTCCTGTGACACATGTTATATAGGACATTGGTCTAGAATAGCACTATTGTCCCTTCCAATCTTATAACCTATGAATCTCAAGGAAAAAAATAGAAAGGAAAAAATAACTCTCAGCATTCACTTTGACTTTCTGATGAACATAATTGTCTACATTTCCAAACAAACAGAGCCAGTTGCTCTTTTCTACCCTGGAAAAGCTCATAAAGCTGTTGTTTGTTTGTGCAACAAATAGCTCTAGCGACCTGAAGCAGTAAGCTGTTTTGTTTTGCTGCATGGAGGTCCAGTGGAGATATCAGCTGTAGAAATGCCTCTCTCTTACCAATGCCAAAGAAAATATGATCGGAAAAGCACTGAGCTCATATGTTCTCCTCATGGGTGCTGTGTATCATGCTGACTACAGTGGAGATGTTATAGGGAAAAGAAGAAAGAATGAACCTGTTGAGATAATTCCAAAAGTCTGTCCCTTCTGTTACTTTTTCTCCCCCACCAAACTATCTGCTTACAAAAACTTTTGCAATTTTCCCTTTCCTATTTCTGCATTATCTCTTCATCTGGGACCCACTATGGAGTAATAACTGTTGATACTTTCTATGGGTGCCTTTGTGGTGGTGCATTATTACTGACCCAAGTGACAGGGCTGTAACTTAGACAACCTAGGAAATTGCACACACACACAAAAAGGAGTTCAACTGAATAAATTCAGTTGGAAGGAATGTCTGGAGATCATATAGTCCAAGCCCCTGCTCAAAGCAGGGCTAACTTCAAATTTGTATTCGGACCCCTCTCCAGTCAAGTTCTGAAAATCTCCAGAGGAAGGAAAACCCGCAGTCTCTCTAGGCAGCTGACCTTTTCCAAAGCCACCACGTATTTACAGTCATGTCTCCTTCAGTATGTGCACATTTCCATCCGACATACCACTGCTTGAGAATCCCTGTGTTGGCTCAGCATCATCCTTGTGATCCTGATTAAAATAGCTCCCCAGTCCTTGACTTACACTGCTGTCTGAGTTACTGGAAATCAGGAAGAAAAGCTGGACCCAGAATCAATAGTTTCTGCCTTCAGGCACCAGGCAATCACATGTTATTGGTTGGACCCTAGCTTTTGGAAATATTCCATGGAGAATTCACAGCACAGCAGATTATTGTGGTATCTTATAATCTCAGCCTTTCTGAATCAATGCTCTAACTTTCTTCTATCAAATAAGTTCTAGTGAAATCTTATAAAAAAATTTTTAATAGGATTTCAAAAACTGTACCACATGCATCCCATTTACATCATGGCATGACACTTTCCAGCTTAACCAAAATCCCCGATAGCTCTGTCCATGAAGCAAGTGCAGCAGCTCAAAAAGTCTTGGGTAGATTTGGGTTGTCTGCTGAGCTGGGTAAAACAGGTTTCTAGTTTGTTCTGCAGTCAGACTGAGTTCTTTTCAGCCTGATGAAAAGCTGTTATGATTACAGTTACAGGAAAAGGTACAGCACTTGGGCAGCTAGTAGAAGAAGATATGGAAAACTGAGTGGAAAGCTGAAGCTCTGAAAGCAACAGCAATTTCCTGATTTTCTTGTTGGAACAGAGCTGGAATGAAACAACTCTAGGCCAAGATATTAGTGTGAGCTTAGCATCAGACTCGTGACACTGGCATTGAACCTCCCAGCTGGAATATGCCTGCCTACTAGACTGTGTGAAATAAAATAATGTTACTGCCAGGATTTTAAACACAGACACTCAACACAGAGTTCTGCCTTCAGATCTATGCGTGTAAGTAAAACAGCCTCTTTTTCTGAAGAACTGAGCACTCAAAACCATCAACCCCAAACACAGCTGCTGGGAGCCGTTGAGCATTTTTTCATACCTATTTACTTACTAGCCTAAATAAAAATGTCAGAGCCTAATATTAGTCCACTGATTACAAAAACTCTTGGTTTGTGCCTGTCTCATTTAGTTTCTCTCACAACAAAGAAATAAATCGGTCTGACAATTCATGTCTTTCTGATGATTTCAGAACTGAGACACTATCAAATAACAGGAGAAAACAGTTTGAAAGGCAACCCACACACGGGATCACTTGTTGGAAACCCCTGTCAGCTCCAGAGGAGAATTCTGTCCATGTTCAGGTAGGGGGAAACACAGCAGTGTTTTTATTTTCAAGGTGCATGCAAGGAGAAATGGGAGACTCCTTCCAAATTTCCATGAAACTTTGAAAAACATTTTGTTTGTTTGCAGGAGTCAGCTGAAGTCCCACTGGTGCCAAAGGGAACCAGCTTTAAAAATGAGCAACGGCTTGATGCCTTACTTATATACAGCAGAGCTACAGCAGAGAACCAGACAGGAGCACGAATGCCAACTGGAAGTAGGAACCCATCCAAAACATTACTGGAATTCATTCACTGATCTTTACGGCCCCGGCACCTCCACTAAACTGCCAAGTGTTCATTGTCTGAAACAGCCCAGACTGCAGAAGTCATTAGATGATGTTAGTCATCATCTTCTTGGAAAAATCAGAAGCTCTGTACCAGACTTGGGAAGATATTTGTCCTATTATAGAAGAGAAGATAGCATATACAGAAGGAAAGAAGAAAATAAAAAGTAAAGTTAGTTGTTTCTTGTATTTTATATTTCCATCATATCCTTTCTGGCATTTCTACACTTCTTTTTAGTAAAAATGGCCTTAACATGCTTAACTTAACCTACTCGCATTCACTGATGTGCTAAGGAGCTTACTGCCTGTATTCCTCCCACCCTAAATCTCAGCTCCACCTCCTTTTCTTCTGCAACACCTCTTCAGGCAGAAGCAGCTTTTGCTGGAGCTGCTCTGGAGCCCACCAGTCCACTCATGCCAGTTTGCTACTCAGGTGCTGCCTCAGTAGGGCCGTGGGAAAAGGTCATATTGAGCTTTCTTTGCCTTTCCTGTACTGGGAAAAGAAGGTGAAATCTGGATCAAATCAGTTCACGGTTTCAAGAATTAGAGTCAGACAATGTGATTACAAAGTCTTTTCCTCTTTGGAAACCAAGTTAACGACTTACATGGAAGACTTTAAAATAACCTAAGATCTCAAAAAACTTCTGGCATAATAAGACAGCCTGTAGCTAACTCCCAAATGGTGTGTGGAAGAGGAAGATGCAACAATCTGACATAAAGGTGACTGCATGCTAGACCTCCAAATATTTAGGACATTTAGGAATTTTTCTGCAAAGGTGAGCCTGGAGTGAGGGGATTTGGGGACGCTATACCCAAAAGGCTGCTTGTGCTTCAGCCATAACAGTAATCCTGTCAGAAGAGAAACATAAAGCCTACTGCTTTCAGGTGCCTACAAGGTACTGGCTAGAGGTAGCCCTGCTTGAGCGCTGAACCCAATAAAATAAACTACTGGCAGCACTGTTCTAGGCAATGGTACATTCAGTGCATGCAGCCAGATATACCTGACTCGGAATACCTCACAGAGTACCTCTTTCACCATCCCTCCCGTGTTGGCAGCCATGCTCCCCTCCAGCAGGGTTTCGCATATGAAAGGCCGGAACTAACTCAAATCATCAGGCAGGGGCCAGAAGGAATAATTTTCTTCCCTTTGCAGAGCTACCCAAGCAGCAAGCAAAACTACCCGACCCCGTTCCAGTTCCTGCTCTTGGACAGGTCTCCAGGCTCTCCTTCCCTACTCCTTTCATGTGCACACAGTAGCCAGAATTTGTCACCTTGCAGGCATGTAATAGTTACCCATTCTTATGACACCTTCCTGTGAATGTTCTTTATTTGCCCTTCTGCAATCCAATAGATCTATAAAATACAGTCAAAGCCAGGGGTTCTTCAGAAGTTTTCTGTGAAAAAAAAAAAAAGTTAAGTGATGAGTTATGGTTATTAAAATAAGATGTAGTACTGCCTTGCAGACAATCTCTGGCTTTGTTATTTCAGGCACTCAGCCAACAGAGAGGCAAAGCAATGAGCAAAACTGCAGAGTGCAAAGTCTAATTTGAAGAATAATTATTATCATTATACTGCAAGACCACGTTCCCTCATTGGGACCTGCATGAGAAGTTTCAGTCTTCGACTGACATTTGGCAGTCAGGCTCGGAAGACAGGGATCTGCAAAACACTTGCAAGAGTTACCAATTGTGAAGAACTCTGAGTTTCAAATAGCACGTGGAAGACACTGAGGGCCATCCTGTCTCCAAGGATGGGTCAACATGAAAAATGGCATTTGTCATTGGAGCAAGGCAGGAGTGGAGGGTGTTTACGGTGATCACAATAGTCCATATCCCACCTCCAGGAGACTCTGGCAAATTTCTCACTAAGATCAGTGTTAAGCCTGCAGCCTCATCTTGCTAAACCTCCATCTGCTTTTCTGTTTGTAAAGAGGAAGGTCTTCAAAACCAGTTATGCACCACTTCTGCAAGGGGTCCTGGGTCCAGGCTGGGCAAGTAGTAATGTGCCACCACCCTCCATCCTGGGCAATGCCACATTGTCACAGGACAATCCCCAGTGTGATGCCCAAAGCCAATGCCAAACATTCAGGCAGCTCCTCTGGGGCCAGGGGATATCTAGGTATGTCAGAGGGCATCTTCAAAAGCCTGAACACTTAACAGTGTAGAGAGCTGCCTGAAGTTCACTGATAGGAGGTATGAAGTGTAGGGCAACACGTGAATCCCCCCTCCCACCCCTCTGAGGAGGAGTTAGGTGCTTGAGTCCTTTCTAAGACCTTAGGCACTATGGGCCTGACTTCCAAAGCTGTACTATAAGCAGTAGAAGATGGTTGTGGGGTACATTTGGAAATTCTGTCTGTCATAGGCGCTCTCTGTTTTTGAAAATGCAGCCATAAGTGACGGGGACCTTTAGGTGATCCTGACACTTGCAACCAGCATGTTGGCAGAGTGCACTGAGCCCCCTTGTCCACATTACAGGATTAATTTTATTTGGATTTACTACCCTCAAAATAGGAATACCAGCCCTTGCTCACAGAGGGCTCCTGCATCATTTTTAAGTCTGGCAGAAGCAATACTCAAAGAAAACAAGAGGGCAACCTTACAATGCAATGCAGTATAACTCTTTTCTGAGAGAGTAAGCAACTCATCTGTATCAACAGCTGGTAGGAAAAAAGACAAAGTTGGCCACAGACATCCGAAATTACCAGAAGCCATAATGAAAGCACAACAGTGGTAATCATTAACTGTTAATTATAATGATGAGGATGATAATAATAAAAATTTAAAAAATAGTATCTTTTAAATGACAAGATCCACAGTAAGAGGCATTAAAATTCACATTTAAAACTGGTCAGGTATGATCCATGTTTTAAATAAAAACACTTCAGCAAGCCTCCTCAGAGCTGCCACGCTGAACCCAGCTCAGGCACTGGGAGGGAAGTGCCTAGTGAGTGGCTCGCTTTGGGGAAGGTTTGAGCTTTGTAGAAGTGTCCGTGAGCTTTGACATATCCTTGACACATGTCTACACATCCTCAAAGCACCTGGGCAGAGACAAACATATGGCTCTGAAATCTCCCCGTGACCTCATTACCCGAGGGTCACTGGCTGGGGTGGCTCTAGCAGCTTCCGTCTACCAAGGGAGGTTTTAACCCATGACTGCTCACGTGGGCTGCAACGTTGAAGACAAAGAGTTCCTCTCAGGCATTTAATTGAAAGCAGGCAGAAGCTTGGAGATTTTTGCTTGCTCTCAATGAAGTAGTATGAATGAGTGAAGCCAAAAAAATTGCAATATAGCTGTTCCACCACAAACAATGGGAGAGCAAATCTTGCTGCACCACTGCCTGAGCAGTAAGCCAGTGGGACTCCTGCATTTCTCTCCTTATGGCCATTTAATCTTTGGCCTTAAACCTCCCAAAGCCATTCATTATAAGCAACTGAGAGAGGACAGAGTGGCATGTTGATGAGAAACCACAAAACGCAGCAGCTCCTGGGAAAACTGCGTGTTTTGTGAGGCCAGCTCCCTTCACAAGTCAAAGAGGCAATGGCTCAGCTTAGGGAGCTGACAGCAGATAAGCAGCAGGCAGGGAGGGAGGAGAGCAGGAGAGCAACCCCTGCCCCCATGCCCAACTCTTCTACTGAGAGTTGCTAGCAGAGCTGTTGAAGACAGGGACAGAAATAGCTGGGCTCAACCGCAGCAAAAGCTGCAAGACACCAAGCTTCATGTTAGCATGACAGTACTGAGGGAGGGAGCGCACCAGCACAGCAGGCCAAACCACAGCTGCCAAGGCGACGTCTGGCAGTCACTGGCAACCTGCTTTAATGGAGAAACCTGTAGAAAGGCTGGATAAAACGGAAACAAAAGCCAGGAGTTGCACTAAATCATGTACTCTTGTTTCTCTTGGGTGGTAAAACAAGTTCTCATCTTCCTGTAAGCGGCAGAGCAGCCCGTCGGCCAGCTCTCTCCTCCAGCATCCCATGTTCAGTCCTCCCTCTTCCCCATGGAAGTTATAGTATTTAATTACTTGCAAAAATAATACTAGTAATATATAAAAATCCAGAGGAAAATAATTTTAATGGTCCTCTTTATGGGCTTATCCAGCCCACTAATTTCAGTAGTTTCCCTAAAGCTGGGCTTTAGAGAGTAAGTCTCCTCTTTACCAGCACTTCCACATCTGAAATTTGCACAATGTCTTGCAATTTGACATCTTTTTTCCCTGAACTTGCTGCCCTCTGTAAACTGAACAATGCTGGGATTCATGGCAAAGAAATGCCTGTGGGAGAGCGAGGCTGCCCCACAGGAGACAGAGACGTGGGGTGGGAAAGCAGTTGGCAGGGAAGGTCCCCCCCCAATGCATGGTTCAGCAGTGGGTCTGAGCAGTGGGAAGGTGTAGTAAGAAGGGTTTACATGAGGTCAAAAAGGGATTAGAAATTCATTAAATAAAAGTCTGTAAGAGCTGTTAGCAGCAAATAGGCATCCCTGGGTCACAGGCTGCTGGAGGGTAGGAGAGTATTCTGGGGGAAATTTCTTACATACTTTTTCTCTCCTTACAAGTTTTCCTAGATGTTTGCCTTGTCTGCTGTTTCAAACAGTGGGCATTTGGGTTTACCTCTCAAAAGCCACTCTGGCTTTTACGGGTTCCTGGAGAAGCAGAACCAAAAAGATTGCATTAACATGACATTCAGACACTCAGTCGTGTAATTTCTCTTGCTGAGAAACCCTGAAGAGCTGTTGTACAAAACAACTAGCTGGTTTAGAAACAGTAAAGATAACTCTACACAGCACTGTGCCAGGGCAGGTCCAAGGAAAGAGGCAGAAATACAGACTGAGCAGGCTCTCGCAGGTAATAGCTGAAGAAGCTGTGCTCTGCTTGCTGGCCAGTTTTATTGGCTCTCCTGACATACAACAATGGCTACCAAAGCCAAAATATCTATAAAACATAGTCTCCTTTGAACAGTTACAAGCATAGCACTGACAGACTGCATTATGCTGTACAGGTTTGCCCAAAAGGTGTTTTCTCCATCGTGGCAGAACAGCAGCACAGGACCTGAGGACAATAACCTGGTTAGTGTTTCAAATAAAAAAGCAAAGGACAAAGAAAGAAAAATCTTAAAGTCGTCAGTGAACCTAGCTATATTCTCCAAAATTTTCTTCTGTGCTTCTAAAAGAAGGAAGAAAATAGTGCTGAAGGGAATGGAGAGTACCGCTCCTGCCATATCCTGGGCTGACAGTGGTGTCAGCCCAAGCAAGAGGACATAGTTACAAACTTCCAGAAAATTGCCCAATGTCTGGCATAGCTTATGAGTGAATTCGTCTCTAAAGTTACAAAGAGTTTTGCTATTAACCTTAGCTGGGCCAAGGTTTCACCCAATATTTTGATTATGAAGCTCTCCTTTATTGCACTTTTCTGGATATAACATTACTTTATCTTGGCTTCTGGGCCCCACAAAATCCCATTATAATTAATCTTACTTCTACGATAACCCTGGCTCAAAGGATGCTGTCATAATGACCATGAATATAATTGCCTCACCATACTGCAAGCTGTAGTAAATCATCAGCCACCACACAAAAGATCAAAGTAGGCTAATTAAACTGTATCCTTAGCTGTCTGCTTCAGACATTTCAAACTGCTTTGGCTCCCAGCTGGAAATCAGTGTATCACAAGAGCTAAAGCAACTCTGAACAAAGACCAAGAAAAATACGTACTTGTACTTAAACAGCTGTTTAGTCTGTCAAACTGTAATAACTGTTGAGAAGACAACTGGTAGATAATGAATAATACAGTCAAAAACATCCATAAGAATCACCAGACTAGTAAGAAATAGGCAAGAATGTACATAAGATATTGAATGGTCTCTTGACCTTAGTCATGTAGAAACAGCACACCTTAATTTTCTTCACTAGAAAAGTGTAAAAAGTAGAAGCACTTGGCAAACCTCTCTGGGTTATCCACATGCACCACTAGTTTTCCAGTGAAGGAATGATACTGTTTTCAAAGGGCATTTATAAACTTCAGAACAAATGGAACGATATTAAGGAGCTGATCCTTGACACCCTCCACCTGGAGTTAGTACTCAGACTATCTTGAAGGAAACTATCCCTCCCTCCCAAAGACTTCCTAAATCAACAAAATTTTGCAGCCTGAGGCACGATTTCAGAACAGGTAAATTCATATTTTTATCTAATTCACAAAAAGACTTGGATTTAAAAAGTGAGTTACCTGAGTCACATCATGAAATTTATTCCATGTCAATGCAAAACACCTGATGTTTCTGAGGAATTGAGATCAGATACTAAAATGCTCTTTAGGCTTTTCCACATTAAGCTGAAGCTAGGCCGGCCATCACAAATCATGGTGGGTTGGTCCTGGACTGTTTCTTACAAAGTATTTACGTAAGCATTTCCAATTGTATCAGTGACTGATGCAGATAAAGCTGTGCCATCTGATTCTCCCAGAGTTCGGTAAAAACCTCATAAGGCCCATGTGGTTTTAAGAACTGCTGTTATTTTGCATTTCTCTGCAGAGAAATGAAGGCCATTCACTGTTTCAGTGCTGCAGAAAGAATCGTTGCTGAGGTGTGACAGGAATAATCTTTTACACAAGCTCCTGCTCAGTCCCAGAAAGGGCTGTGCTGCTTTCCTTGTTCTTAAAAGTGTAAGACAAGATCCTGTTTTGAACGATGACCTAAAACTGGAGCTAGGGAAAAAGGAAAAATGCATTCTTCTGAGCTAGTAATTAAAAAATTAAATACTTTGGTGAAGAATGAAACATTTAGTTTACAAAAGCATCCTTGATGCAGCTGAGGCTCCTCATCCTATGAGTTTCTTTTAATACCACATTTTCCTACATGCACAACAGCCTCCATCACTCACAGGGACAGTCTTCCTCACCTCCCTTCTTCGGATTCAGCGAGACAATGTCTTGCGGGACTCCGACCTTGCAGGGAGTGGTGAGGAAAGAGAGAGCCCAGCAGGGGAGATCAGCTCACAAAGAAAGGAAAGACTACGTGTTTCAGCTACAAAATCTGACAAGGCGTCACATCAGCGTTTCTAAATCAGTGTATTTCTGGGTTTGGCATTAACCCATAATAATTTTTTTTTTTCAGAAAGTGGAATTTATGAAAAAAAATGATTTCTAGAGAACACAATGTTAAAAAATTGTGTCTCAAAAAATATTTCCATTCCAAAGAGGTTGGCAAGAAACTTTTCCTGAGCTGCACCTAATAATATTTAGTTGACAAAAATTCAACATAAACCTCATCTTCTCTTTGGGGTATAACGTGTTTACTCTAAAAATTCTGGAGGAAGGATTCTTCTGTTTAATTTCATAAGACATCATCAAAACCAACTTTTGGCAAATGGATGGTTTTTTATTTTACTTCTGCCACCAAAAGACTGCTTTTTGTGTTGCAAGTCAGCAGGATCTAAAGTCTGCCAAGGACTTCTGTTACACTACACCTCTGTTTCCATGCCACAGACAGAATCAGAAAACTCGGGGAAAAGTTGCTGTCACTGCCTGGTCTTAGCTTTCTTAAAAATCCTTGCAGAGCTTCACACTCGTCCCTCAGAGTCATGCGCTTGTACAGGCTGCTGTGTGACAACATCTATACACAAAGTAGGGTGAAAAGGAGGAATTGAGCACACCACATGCAGATGGGTTTTGTGGGTGATCTCTGGTCCCCAATATGGCAATCTGTAACAGGAGAAGCAAAAGCAGAAAAAAAAAATGTTACCGTTGTAAGCACAGCTATTTCCCACAGAAGTAAGAAAATTAAGGTCTAAAGGCAAGTTATAGGTTGGGACATTTTTCTCTTTTTGGTTGGGTGATTCAGCCCACATCAACACCTCAGTGTGGCTCAGCCCAAATACTATTTTATTGTTCTTAGGAGAAATGGAATTAGAAAAGTGAGCTTTGGATCAAAATGAAAAGTATGGCTCAGTCCTAAATAGAGCATTGTTTCCCAGTAAGGTTATTTCACTCCTTTTATTAACCCTTTTCTATATATGTTTATTCTGAAATAGAAACGCTGCCTAAAAATGACAAGTTCAGAAATTAAATTTTCATAACATGGAGAGGAACCTTGTTGCCACTTCCCATGACCATTTCCTCTTGCCTCTCCCCACTTTTGACTCTGCTATACTCAGCCGATGCTGCTGGCTTCAGTCCCTGCGGTAGAGATTTCTCTGGCCAAACCGTAGGCACCCCTGAGAAGGACATCTCATCTCAGTAAGTCTCAAGCCAGAAGAAAAGTGTGAAGTATCTTGGATGAACCGCACCCCAGAAGAACCTTTTTGTCCCAGTGACTAAAAAGGGCATCTAAGCAACTAGCTCAGGTGGCTTCCTCCAACAAGTCAGTGTTTTAAGGTCAGTGAGTTAAACACCACCCTTTAACCTACCCTTTCTGCAGAATTTGCCCTTCAGCAGCAACAGCAATTACCCAGCTGCACTGCAGCACCTTTAAGCACTGGCTGGCACGTAGGGTCTTTATGGTCTGGGTTATTTCAGATTTATTTCCACTCCAACCAAATAGACCTCTTTAGTTTGGCTCTAGTTATTTCAGTTGTGGCCATGAAACCAGGGTGTCCCTTAAGTGGCTCTTTGCTCCTTACACAGTGTTAGTAATAAGAGCTGTGCTTATTAACTATTTGGAAGAAATATTCAAGGCTGATATACTCAAGGTTGAGTAGAATATCCAAGGCCTTAGCTAAGAAGCACTTTCCCAGTGTAACTGACTAAAAAAACACCTAAATGTTTCCAAGCAGAGTATCCTCAGAGAGCATCCTAGGAGTAAAAGACAAAAAAATACACAGTATCTATGCTTTAGTATGACTTCTCCATCCTTTCTCACCTTTCTGTCCCCATATCCCAGTCTCTAAATTTTCAGGACGATACTTTATAATGCAGTTGGACCTGGGAGGGTGAGGAGGAGAGGAAGCAGTGTCCAGAGCCAGGGGGAAATGGAGGAGTAATGTTTGGGGCCATAGACAGTATCAGAGTACAAGATCTGGATGCAGTGCTTTGCTTGCAGCAGCAGTAACAGAAGATGCTGTTAGGAAAAGCCCTGGCCACTTTCTGCAAGCCACTGCCCTCGTACCCTATCAGAGCTCAGGGTCACTGGATTGGTGAGGGGAAAGTGGGTTAGGGATGTGACAGTGGGAAATGCAAACTTGTCCATTCCCTGTAACATCCATTTTGTCTGTGAACTTGTCTAAGCCTTTTTTGT
>Ga0181612_182429_pt1 | contig 14546 bp, 14 predicted proteins | sample HoacroProtozoa21_FD_119630 | JGI IMG/M metagenome (GOLD analysis project Ga0181612, IMG submission 119630) | Hoatzin crop microbial communities from Cojedes, Venezuel. Combined Assembly of Gp0051906, Gp0051904, Gp0051908 | reverse complement strand
GAGGTTGCTTGTAAGAAGGGAAAACAAGCAGGTTTCAAGGGCTGCTGGGCTTTGCTCTCTGCTGAACGCGTGCTGGGTTGTTTTTATTTTTCTCTCGTGTTATGCTTTAAAGTTCTACTATAAACAATTAGAGGAAATTTAGCAATAGTATTGCCTGTAGAGACTAGGAAAGTAAGAATACATTCTACATCACCACTTCCCTTTGTTTGTCTTTTTTATCTTGTTTATCTTTGATCAGCTGCAGATGAAATAACCAGCTAACTGATTTCCCATGCAGGGCTGCCACTCATGCTGATGAAACTGTGCTGACACCAGAGTATGCTCTGTAGCGGTCTAGTAGTATCCATTTCTTCTTCCAATACACTGACAGGTCACTCAGGGAGACTAAAAACTCTATTCTGAAGTGGAAAAGAAACTGCAATTTCAATTTTGTTTTGATTTGAAATTTTCCAGCTACATATCAAGACCAAATCCTTGAACTATTTACTTAGAGTAACCGAAATACCCCTATTTGAAATAGTGGATATGCAAGATTTAGCCATTAAAGAGTTGGGGTAAAATTAAAGTCCCCTTCAATAATAACTAAAGTCGGAGAAAATCTTTCAAGAAAATTAAACACTTGATCAAAAAGAGAGAAGGGTTATTGTCGAGAGCGTAAAGATTAAACAGGAGAGTTGTCTCAGATAATAACCATCAATGGTAAGTAGCAGGCAGTTAATAATATCCCCTCAGGGATCTTCTTTTACTCATGTAGGTTTTTGGACAAATACAGTATTACATTTCTTATAGTTAAAGCGTGAGAGCGGTTCATGTCATTTCAGAGTAGCAATAAAACTTCAGTGGAATAAGGACAACTGGAGAGGTGGGGAAGGGGTGACCCAGAAGCTGAAACAGTGGGGAACCAGTCACAGTTCTCTCGAAATAGCTCTCCTTTTTAACCCTCAGATTCTGAGACTTGTTCTCAGCCTCCCTGACGCACCTCTTTTTCGTATCCACCACACTGCGTTAGTGCTGAGATTTTATGTGGTATTGCAGCTGAAAATGAATGAGAGACCAAGTAGACTAAGGGTGTGATTCCATGTTGTAATTAAGAGCTGGTTTAAAGCTTGAACATGCAAATGGTTGAATTAGCAGAATTAAATGGATGGTAATCTGCAGCCAGGGGACGGTGCATAGGGTGGAAAGGATGGGGGCAGGAGGGCTTGGAGAACCTCTCAAGCCACCTCTGCAGCTGGAGAAACTGTAACATGAAACCGCTCCCTTGATCTCTCATTTTTCTTCTCTTATTCTCTCCTCCTATGTAATTACAATAATAAATCTTTTTGTTCCTTAACCACCTTGTGGCCATTGCAAACATTTAAGAATTAATGTAGTTCTTACACATGATGCTCATGTTCTGCGTGTCCCTTTGTGTCCCTCCATTTACTCATTTATCATGTACACACAAAATTCCCATAAAATATTAATCTGAAATACAAATCTCTCTTTGCATCCTGGGAGCATTTGCATATAGTAATGTTAACGAGATTATTAATTCTGCATGCACAGTCTGTGGACTGCATACAGGGCCAAATCTTTCTCAACAACTATGCTGAAATCGGTGACAATTTCAGAAACTTCATTTTCATATTAAAAATGCTGAGTGGAAAGTGACAGTTTCCTAGAATTGAAGTATTGTCCTTAAAACTCAAACAAGAGGATTTAAAGTTTAATTTTGAATGTTTCCTTCTAAGTATTCCTCTGTAAAAGGCATTTTATACTGCTCTATATTTCCACCCAGTGGTTCCTAGTAGATTAGTACAGTTTAGAAACAAAGAGTTGGTTTTGTGGTTTGTTTTTTTAACAGCGCTGTAATCCATGGGGAATCTGAACATTTCTTTTGCCTTTCCTCCTTGTTGGGAGCATCGGGAGTAGGTACACTTCTGCTAGTTGGGGCTAGGTTGCCCTGGAAAAGAACAGAACTTGCTGGTGCAGGTGGACCAAAAATAATTCAGTGAGGCTGGAGAGCATCCTTTGCTCAGGGGTAACAAAGAGTGAAAACTGAGTAGGCGCTCGGCGAGATGGAATTGCCAGGAGGATTCTCCTGGGGTGGGAAAAATCTCAGCACCGCTCTCCTGGCTGCTAGTGGTAGGGTCCTGCCTGCCACAGAGGTGAGCCCTAGGGCAACTTGGAGGCCCATGGAAACTGCTGGGGGTGGCTCTGGGGCAGGGACACATCTTCCGGCCTAGGCTTTACTCTGGAGGGAGGGAAGGAAGAAGGGGAACGATCTTCCCTAAGCCAAATGGTCTGCACTGGCCTGCTGGGATCCTTCACCTCCCAAGGCAGGCTTAAGACAAAAACTAGTACTGACAATGAAAGGCAGATTCTTCGGTCTGCCCTCAAATCCCACCAGACACAGAAATAGCGGGGCACGTTACATACACCCCCAGTTCACCCCCTAGCAAGTCATTTTGGTCTCGGTGGTGGGTTGTTAGGGGGTTGTGTTTCCCTCAGTGAAACCCACATCACTGGAGGTTTCTGGGAGATTTTTACTGGCAAAGGCCCTGCAGCTGAAGATAGACCTTTCTTCTGCTGGGGGTGGGAGAGGTGAGAGGCAGTTGCCGAAGCGGAGCAGGTCCGTCCAGCCAGGTGCTGCACCCCTTGGGGGAAGCCGGGGTTCTCAGTGGGGAGCACGTAATGGGTCCTGCTTCTGGGTCTCGCAATGCTCTGTCTGTGCTGCAGTAAAATCAAAGCACTTCTTCATGTTTCAGGAAACAATGTCTTTTCAGTTTGACTTTATTTCTATTCTGATATTCAAATTTAGATGTGTGTAGTTTGTGAAAACAGTCAGTGCTGTACTGTCTACGGGAACAATGCTGCTGATCCCTCAACTCCTAACTGTAAAGCATTCATTTGGCTATACAGCTTTTAAAAATACTGTAAGTGAAGCATGTGAGACAACCTCCACAGCTGGAGTTGAGCACTTCCACGTGCTTGCTGAATCAGGGACCAAATTGTTAGAAAGATCTTTCAGGACTGACTAGAGATCCTAAGAAATTGTCTTGACTTAACCAAGCCATGATATTTCTCTTAATCACTGCTACTACATCATCTTTTTTCTTTCACTTCCTTCTTATTCATGCTTAAATGAGAAACATCTGTTTCCATTTTTCACATTGTTCTGTTATGTGAGTAATGATATCAAACATCTTTTTTTCCTGCACTGTGAAAGAATAAATTAGTGTTAAGTTTTGTGAAGTGCTTTAAAACACTAAAGCAAAACATCTGTTTCAGCTGCAGGTCATTAAGATGAAAAATCCTAGCCTGTGTGCAGTGCAAAACTGCCAAAAAATTTATCAGCCCAAGCACATTTCTTCACCTGTCTTTTACTATAACAACTGAAGATGGCGAAAGGACAGTAAATCTTGTCTTCAGGCACAGAGCAATTTGAAGCGCTCAGTGCTGTAATCCACAGCAGTACCTTGTAGTAATGAATCCTGGTCTGATCTTGAGATGCCTGGAGGTTGCTCCAGTGTCCTACACTTCAAGTGGAGAGTCTCTTTGACCTCCACATCTTCCAGCCAGGTGCAGCATTGTGCAGGTTTCCCTAATCCCCTGTAGATGTTTGTGTTACCGAACTTCAGCTGAAAATCCCTTCCCTTGCCCCCAGTCATTTAAGATTTGGAGACTGTGTCCAGGGTAGGTGGCCAGAGTAAAGCTCAACTGGCAAATGTACTTCACAGGTGAACTCAGATGCTCTTTACGTGCCAAAGCCCAAATGCAGATGTCTGTGTTCCTTTGTCAATAACGATCTTTGTAAAGCACTTTGAGGTCTAGAGATGAAAAGCCAAGAACTACTTGAGAGCTTGGCTATTAATAAATAAAATAATGAATATTAACAATGAGTGCATTCACTGAATTCTGTAGGAAATGCCAGACCTTTTGGGCAGGTCCTGGCAGGCAGGTAATAGCTTACTCCTACAAGAGGCTGGGTCCACCTTCATTTCCCTTTGTCTTTAATTAAAAGGTCCAGATCCTTCCTAAGTGTAAAGGAGGTGTTCAGCATCCGGCAGGAATGGGCTACTGAAATGGATGGGGCTTTTGTAGCAATTTAAGAGGAAATACTGGTTTGTTCTTCAGTCTGCTGAAGCGGCAGCTAGTGCACTGTCGAGCAATTCTACTGCACTATGCTCACACTCTCCCTGGAGCAAATGGATGGGATGGTTGGGGGTCTCTAGCAGCCCTCCGCACTTTTTTAAAGAGGTATTGTTGCTCCCATTTCATTGAGACCCTGAGTTTTTGAGACAGAAGACTGTATATACATTGCTGCACTGAATCTGTTCACCTGCAGCTCTCCCCACCCCCAGCTTATGAGTGTAATTTCCTTTTATGCACTGCTCTGTCACAGCTTGGCAAGTTTCCCAAGACAATCCATACCAGAAGGGAGAATATGGCTGCTGAGCGTCATAGACGGGAGAAATGCCTTATGTAACAGATTCATGTAAAGACTATGAAATGTTGAGACATGCGAGACATAACTGAAAGCAAAATGCAGCCCTTAATCTCTAGCATCAGTTCTTCTGCTTGCCCTCACCGTCATCAGCATCTAATAGTCACTGACTGTCTCCATTCACGTCTCCATCTTTTTCGAGAAACTGCCTGCGGCAGAATGTACAAACAGCTTGGCAAGCGGTTTTAGGGACGGAGGGTTTATTTTTTTTTTTTTCTCCTAATTCCTCATGATCCTCATGAGCATTTCCCCACTAATATGCCTGTGGCATCATTAGGTGTTTAATGAGAGTGACGTTGCCTGAATATTATTGGGTTTAGAGCTCATTTTGTTTTGACAGGTCTTCAGTTTTGTGGCAGTTTATAGTGTGCAGACTTCTCCTTCCTATATCCGACTTCTAGAATTTGTAGAAATTTTTATCACAGAGGGATTGTCATAAAACCTGAAATAATGAATTGTCAACATTCATTATGTTCCAGTGTAATCTATATTCAACACCACAGTAGTTTAATGACATCAATTAATTATTTTAGTGTATGTCTTTTGTATAACTAAAGGATGAGGAGTAGTCTGATAATGGCCACGTCTCGGATAGCAGTTCAGTGCAATTCTGCAGATGAACAATCCTGTTGGGCTTCTTTTAGCAGCTCCCTGAAAGACCAGCATGGACTCCAGTGGGTCAGCGAATCACAGTCTTGTTACACCTCTTCCTCATGTCTGGAATCTTGATCATTATATGTTGTGCTCAGATGAAAAAATGCCAGCATTGTACCTACAGAAAACAAGGCTGCTAAAATTGTAAGTCTTGAATAGATGCACGCATGTCATTTTACCCCCTGCATTTTGTCTACGTTGGCTGTGCTGCATCCATTTATTTACTGATTAAATGAAATGGATGCAGTTTTTGTGTACAGACAAGACCATAATTCTTCCTTAGGAATATGCCATCTTCATTTACCGTGACGTGTGGATGATAAATGCTGAGCAGTGTATTTATTCAACAGCTGTGTCTGTGCAAGAAAAAAGGTGATATTTTTAACATACTAACTAATGCCCATTAAGTTGTCACTTTTATATTATCTTCCAAGTGATTTTACCTGGTTTAGGGTGGCAGTGCATGTTGTCTTATTGCCACAGTGGCAGAATAGATCCAATCCATATTTTCTGGCTATCAGCCTTTGAAACAACTAGCTGCTGTCGTGAATTTAGCTTGCTTGCTGTTACTAAGATGAGGAGAGTTACTGAGGAGAAGGGCAGTGAAGGTACTCTTGCTGCTTCCTTGTGTAACGTGTGTTCTGCGTGACAGTAAAGGGGAAGAAGCTGCGCCTCTCTGCAGTCCCTTCTCTCCTCCCACCACAGCGCAGCATCACTGCACAACCATTTTGCTGTTGGGATTCCCCGTTGCTGGTTGGGTGCTGTGGGTCCCAGAGGTCTATGCCTCTGTTCCCAGCGCAGCCTCAGCCAGTAGAGCTGCACAGCCCAGGAGCAGAGGATGTGAACAAAACTGTAAAATTGTATACGTAGCTACTGTTTCAAATGTTCATATACTGGCTTCCATCGTCTCTATTTTTATGTCCTTGTTTATATTTAATAGCAGTTACAGCGGTTAACTGGCTTTATTTTGGAAACCTTGACATTTCTCTTGCCAGTACTGAAGCTGTGAAGATCAGAAACAAAGACATGCCTTTTTACTCTGTTTATTCTGATAGGTTTTGTCATTTGGCAACTGTTGTTCTATTAGACTTTTCAGAATTTGGACAGGATTCTGATCTCCTACAAAGTGACACCACACACTTATTTGAATGCAGGAGCAGGTTTGGGGCCTTTTTTCTGATACACCATGCTGGGTGCCATGCATGAGAAATTAGAGTCTGTCTGTTATTATGTGTCCAAACAGCTGCAGGAACTTCTAGTGCTTTTAAATAGTAGTAAAATGAAAATTGAAATAATATTCCCACAAAGCAGAATGTAAAGCACAGGCTCTCCTTCTGCAAGTCTCCCAGACTCTAGAAGAAAATGATCACATCTGGACCAAGCCATCCCTCTTACAGTTATAGTTCCATTGAAGTAAAATAAAAAATAAGGAAAAATTTTGGATTCTTCCACAAGCTCTTTCATGATAGTTCCTATTTCCATAGTCTCTTTTCAAACCTAGCCCAGTGTAAAAAAAAAAAAAACCCACAAAAAAATTCTAAATTAAGTGAAACACAGGACTTGAGATTTTTTTCATTCACTGCCTCAGAGGCATATTTTTGAAAATCACATAACCTTTGGAAGAAAGGATCCCACGGTTAGGATGCATTGCAGTTGACATTGATAGATACTACATTTTATATTAAGTTATTTTTCCTTTTAGGGGCACAGGCAATCACTCACATGGCGTTTCCAAATAAGCAGTGGGGAACTCCCCGAGGCATGTAATTTTCCTGCTCCTACTGGGAAATGGGATTTGTTCAGTCAGCCTCCCTGCAAGTAAAATATCCTCATTCCACTCAGAACAAAAGCACTGCCTAACACAGGGAGGCCAGTTAGCTTTGTCCTTCTATCCAACAGACGTGCTCCTGTGCCACCATTAAGGCTCTGTTGCCTGAGATCGTGTGCCCTCGGGGGCTCCCCAGGAGTGCCCCAGCTAGGGTGCTGGGGGGACATTCCTCATATACCTTCTCTGTTTCTCCACACACACACATACAGTCTGGAGCATCTCCACTGCTCAGTTCCTTTCCCTGGAGCACCCCCATACCTGTCCAGCAGAGCCATGTAGCTTAGCCCTTACGCTGCAGCTCTGCACCTGCATGTGTGCTGTGCCCGCCCAGACCTGTTCAGCAGCCCTCTGGTTTACGGTGACGTGCCCTCATCGCCTCCACAGCCCGGCCTCCTCCGCCTGGCCCTGGGCTGCCATCTGCCAACACTTTGGCCTTCTCACAGCCAGTCTTCCTCCACGCTTGGGAGACCACAGCCAGAGGCCAAGCCTTTCTTGCTTTTGTTAACCCAGAAGAAGAGCGAGCACCTTCCTTCCCAGAAGGGGGAGTGACACCCTTCTCCATGGTGTCTGCAAAGCGAAAGGAGAGCACAACAGAGTTTGCTTCTGAAGTGAAGGCCTGAGGAGGTCATCGCAGAATGGACTGAGAGACCAGAGAGGTGATGGCTGTCCCAGGGAAGGGATCAACAGGCTGCTGCAGCAAGATCAGAAAGGTGGTCATCGCTGAGGCTTTTTACATAAAGGTAGGGCTATGTAGGTTGCGGACTTTGCATGGTAAAAATGTGCTGATGTCACATGAGTACTAGAAAGGCCTCACATGGTATTCTACTGATGTTGTGGTATAGATGTGCCTAAGACACCTGGAGACCTAATACAGAATGTAGGGGCAGCCCCTGCGCTGATACCCTGATTCCCAGCACCTCTGCATTCAAAGGCTCTTCCACTAGCTGTTCCCCATAAGCTGTACTGTATGGTGACCCTTTTCAGCAGGAGGAATATAAAAGGGCCAAGGTTAAGGTATGTCTGGGGTTAGAAATGGTGGTTCCGTGTCCTGGAGGTTCACCATCATTTCCAGCCCTGCCCTCTTGCTACCATCAGGTATCAGCCCCCTGAACTGCTGTGCAGCACTGTGGGCTCCTGCTGGTGGGTCCTCTCAGACGGCGTTTTCAGCCCCTCTGCTCTCAGCGTGCTGGAGAGCTCTTTGATCAACACAAGCTTTGACAGTCGGGCATCATTAATTTTCCACAGCCTACTACTTGAAACTTGTGAAAGGACGGGCTGTCACTGCTCCTCACAGCCCGTGCTGGCCTGAGCTGCCTGCTGCACTGTCCTGCTGCAGCGCCGGGGTGCTGCATGCCTCGAGCCACCGCTCTCCTTCCTTGGGCCTGTGATTCGAATTCTGTCAGCTCTGTCAGATAAAAAAGAACTCTCAGATGTAATCAGTCCTTTTTAAAGGATGAGGTAAACTGTAACGCATTAATGATGGAAGCGATCGTACACAATTCATGCTTAGTGAGTACCCATTGTCTTAAATTAATCCTAATAAGCACTGTTTTCCCTAGCATGTGCCATTTTAACAGTCACTGTGAAAAGCTGCGCTTCCTAATGCACTATCGCAAATGGGATGACACCCTCCTCTTTCAGAGAGCATAATTGATAAAATGTGACAAAAACATTGTTATTGCTTATTCATAGATGGGACACTTTTATAAGTACTCTCAGTCTTGCATTGATTGGCTTAAATGACTTGCTGATTAAGACATCTACATGAAATATTAAACCACCATTATCTGCCTCCTGTTAAGATTCAAAATCAGGATTCTCTTCTGCACAGAGTAAGTAAAAACTGTTCTGTTGTTTTAAAGCAGAATTTAAATGTAACGCAAAGCCAGAGGTATACTTGAATGACAATGCACACATAACTTCTTAAAAAGAAATTTTAATATGCTTGGGATGGAATTAGATAGACACATCTGATATATTAGTAGATAGATTTGAGTGCTTCCTGAGAGTGTTCAGCCATAGCTTCTTTTGCTGAAATTCCCAAAATGAAACTACTCTGCTGACTGTTTCTGCTTTTACAGATACCCCATTTTTACTCTATGAATTATCTGCATGGTCTAACTAAAAATACACTTCCAAAGCCTTACCTGAGTCCATTTTCACACACTGACCTAGGAACACATTGTTGGAAACCAGAGCCAAGGGCTGTGAAACTGGGACAGATTTTAAAAGTGAACATGACTCTTCCTCTAAGTTTCTTCATTCCTTCTTTTGTCTGAGAAACCTCTACTCAGCATGCATTCCAGGATACCAAAATAAATTTTTTACAGTTATTTTAAATACGCAGATTTCTATTAATAGAAAAATTAGTGCTAGAATTTTCTTTCTTTGAGCTTATTAAAGTCTTTGCAGCTATTTCAGTGAGCTTATAATGAGACATTTTATGTTCCTGTGAGTTTCACACTAAAAGCAGTAGTCTTACAATACAAGATCTGCCTGCAAATCCCAAACCTAAGACAGTATTTCCTGAACAGGATAATGGTAAATGAACTGCTGTTCAAAATAATTCATCTGAGAGTTTAGGTGGGATGTGATCTCAAAATACCGAATGAACGAGAGAGAAGCAAAAGTTTTAATATAGCTTTGATCATTGCACTGAAGATACTTTTTGGCAGATGAATGGTAATGGATGTGGCAGAGCTGAGGAGCTGCGAGGTGCTTCTCTGCTGCTAGCATAGAGAGGGACCGGCAGGGAGGTTGGAAAGAGAAGAGTTATTGGGTAACAAAACTTGCATTGTAATAACCCTAAGTTTTAACTTGTTCCTTTCATTTTTGTGAACCTACCGTGCCATATACTAGTTCTGTACAACCACAGAATCTGATAATTAATTTTCAAAACTGCATATTAACTCTGATTCTGTAAAACCATAACAGTTTTATATAGGTTTTTCCCCCCCTCCTTTTCAGGATTCAATTACAAAGATGTCTGTTTCCATGCCCTGAAGATATATACTTACCTATGCAGTACAATATACTCTAAGAAAGCTTTTGTAGTTTCTTTAAGCTTTATCTCTGATGTTAGAAAACTCAGCTATATTCATAATTAATTGTCTTGATCAAACCATACTCCTTACAATTAAGAAACAAACAGAAGGTATGGCATATCAAACAGACTTTCTGCTGCTGTGATCTTACCTAAACACAAAATAAGCTTCTCAGTACTTCCACATTAATAGTAATAAAGTGCTTTTTTGCTTTCTTTACTTTGTCTTTAAATATGATTTTTATGTCTTCCCTTACACAAACCTCTGGTGCTTTACAAACAAACAATAATAAAGATTTACACAGTTGTTTGTGTCAAGTATAAGGCCAAGAGGGCGTATGTCCATCCGACTTCATGAAAGAAATCACAATTGCCGATATAGTGATTGCCTGTGGGGCAGAACAGCAGGAAGTTGTGGGGGAAAGAGGGCAGTTTGGAATCCTGCCTGGTGTGTAGTTACACTAATGCATTGGCAGTGACGTTGACAACTGAGAGATGCTGTTCAATTTTCAAGTCCTACTAAAACATGCGGCACTTCCTTCTAAAGGCAACGGTTTTTGGTGAAGATGTCTTCACTTGGACCTTTATGCTGACTTCCACCTGGCCAGACGACTTTGAAGTACAAAAGTGGTGGGGGTTGGCTGCCAAAGTCACTTCCTTTTTGTGAGGGTGTTGAAATGGTGTTTGGCTGAGGAAGGTGACCTTTCCCCTGTTGTGCTACCTGTGTCCCTCACTGGGACGTGTAGAAGTCACAGATTTGGAGATGCAGTGTGCGTGAAAAGATTATTGTCACTAATTCCCCACATTAACATTACTCAGGTCACTAATATGTGCTGTAGACATGGGTGTGACCCTAATGCTCGTCACAGAGGTGGGTGTAGGGAGAAGTGGGGTGTGACACAACTAGGAAACCAGAACATGGCACTCTACAGGTCTAGCGCAATTTCCTTCTCCTCAGTGACACTGTGCCAGCATAGGACAGGCATGGTGAAGGTCAGGCGTGTGGTTGGTAGTGGCAGGAGCTGGACCGTTTCGTGCCCTGTCCTCTACAGGGGTATGTTAAGGTTACCAGTGTGACACCTGAAACAGGGAACTTGAAATTACTATCTCTGTCCTCTCTCTGGGAGTGATTTTGGCATTATAATGTGAATTGAATCATCAGACTGGGTCAAGCAAAGCTATGATAATTTATACCTATTATATCTAGGTCCCTTCCATCATCTACTGAAGGCCAATTTATTGCCACAGCTTTCTTCCTCTCCCACGAAATTATAATTCATCAACAGACTCAGGAAGAAATTTGTTATGGTTTTGTTGCTCATAGCATATTTTCATATATTAATACTTCCTGTGCGTGATGCAAATGGCAACCCTCCAAGGCAATACACTGTTGTTTTTAAGAAGGTCAGTGCTGTAATATATGGTGGTATTTTCCTACACTGATCTCCTTTCTTGTGATCTTTGAATTCTTAGACGTGACAAGAGAGATGTCAGATCCTCCTGAAGGGAACAAAGATGTAGGCTTAACTATCATCTTTTTAATGTGGGCTGAATTAGAATAATGCAAGATAAAAGAAAATAAGCATAAAGATCAAGGTAATTAATTGCTATTGATAATTAATCCAGGTTTTGTTAGCTGATAACGTTTATGGTGGAAGTACCTGAGGAGCAGCTCTGAAGGGAGCCCAGTGTGCCAGGCAGACAGCGCTGCCCCAGCAGCTCTCCTCTGTGCGGTGGCAGATGACAGTAACACTCCTCAGTGGCAAGAGACTGAAGACAGGGGATAGCTGTGGGAGGCTGGTGCGGAGCTGCTGCCCTCCTGACCAAAGCTGTTCTGTAATCGCTAGTGCAGGCCGAGACGCGGTGTTTTGGTGCTGGTGCCCACGGACAGCAGCCCAGCAATGGGAAAACAGAGTGCCCGTGGTCTTCGTTATGTAATGGGGAAATCTTTTCCTAGCTGGGAGCTTCACAACACTTGGAACAGTACAACAGTTCTAAAGGCAATGAACAGTGGCAAGCAGTAACATTTTCCCTAGGTAGAGTTTCCAAAAAATCCTTCCATTGCAAAATAATTTATTTTGGGATTACCCTTACTTTGGGATCACTATTACGAGAGCCATAGGTTTTAAGGGCTAATGGGTTTAATTTTACCTAGACATTCTTACTGCCCTCTTATTGTTTTACTGACAATTCTAAGTTTAATTGATACTGACAAAGATGACCAGAATATCTTGATTTATAGCAGAGACTAAATTTATATTATAAATAAAATGCATTTTTTGTTGTCTGAAAAATAGACAAGACTAGACAATCCTCTTTAATTAATGTTGACAACTATATTTCAAAAGAGCCTGTGAAACAAGCAAGTCCACAAAACATGAATCAACAGCTCAAACAACAACAACAAAAAGTCATTTTTCCTCTTTCAATTTTTACAATGTTGAAATAAATCAAACTGCTCCAATACATTCTGCTATTAGTTCTTCTGTAATTTCAATGGAAATAATGTTAATTACTGTTTGTTGAAACAACCAGTGCACTGAGTTCCTAGATTTCTTGATATTGGTGAAATGAGTACTATATCTTTGTAAGAAAGGCCAAGAAATCAGAAACATCTCTGTAGGATGAAAAGGAAAACTCTGTGTCAAGTTTAGCAATACCACACAGGTATCTTTCATATCACGTTTCCTGGGACTTTTTTTTGTAGTTATGAGGGTCTAGGGCAAAGATGACAAACTTGATAGGTTTATAATTTAATTTATAATATAATTTAATAATATTTTATTAAAACAATCATCTTAGCTGAAAAAAAGCGCATTATGTCTTGGGTACTCAAAAACTTCTCTATTTTCTCCATTTATAGTAGTGGATTTAATAAAAGATGCTACTTTTTTCCCATAAACCCCATTTTTGTCTGAAATTCAGACATCAACGATCATTTCAATTTTGAAAATGTTATGGAAGACAAGATTTTCTAACAAAGGCTATGTTATAAAGATGAGATCAAAGTAGTAAATGGAGAAGGGAAACGGATGGGATAAATGCAATGTATCCATTACATGAGTGCATTACTGTTTTGAAAATCATACAGGCTTAAATTGTTCTAGAACTCAAAACTATATCATTTAATCTTTTATCTGTTGTTGTTTTGGTTGCTATATACAGGATAAGCAGAATATTTTGTTATTGAAAGAAATGTGTCAACTGCAAAAGAAATTTTCAAAGAATGATGCATATAGTGGCTATATTTCCACGATGAAGCTTTTTGCATAGAGTTAATGAAGTGCTTGGGGTCCTAGGGAATAAAAGGTGCTATATAAATGTAAGAAATTATCATTAAAAAGTTTTTCCCTCCAGGCATTTGGGATTTTGCTGTGTTTGTTACAAGGAGGCATTTGCAATCTTTCATTCAAAATGCTTCAGTTTAGACCTGCTCCAACTCTCCCTCTGCAGCTTCAGCTACAAAAGTGTTTGTATGAAGAAACAGTTTCTAAATTGCTTTCAGCTAATCGTATTTTTCTGGTAACATGAAAGAGCTTGCCTTGGTTTAAGCTTTTTATAACCATTTTGAAGACCAGCAGGAACTTGGTAGCAGCCTTCTCTCAAGAGGTTTTCAAATGCTGTTTTAACCATTAGTAGGCCTTGTCTGTGTTGGTGGAGAAATAATACAGGACACTGCCAGAATTCCTGGACAAAAAGCCAGCGGTACAATATCTGGCTTAATTTTCAAGAATTGTATCGTATGGTCCTTTACTGGCCAGACGCATTCTTTTACTGGTCATAGAGTGCCTCATTGGAGGCTGGTCCTAAAATTTCTGTTTCCTGCACGCATGCAATCCCAATTTTGCATCATTTTGTGTATATTTCTCAAGTCTTCTTAATCCAGCCTTTAAGACAGTCTACTACTTTTCATGTATTGTAAGCATAAGTGGCAAAGCTGGTGGAATCAGAAATCAAAACAAGGGTTCTGACACTACTGGACACAAATCTTTTACCGCACTGCCATTTTGATGAAATGTGGCAGGTATGTGCTTCATGAATTCACACCAAATGTGGATTTTTCTTTGGATCCACAGATTGTGTCGATCATAAGCATCTTTTGGAGAGTCCACTACTGTTTATGGAATTGGGCCTTTTTAGCTCAAGTAGTAAATTGAGGGATTAAACAAAGTTCTAGATATCTTTCAACTCTTAAATTAAAATTGTGAGATTTGGCAGCATTAGAACTGAAGTTCAGATTTCTTTATGCTAACTATTCTACTTGTTCACAAATAGATGTGAAATATAATAAACACTGCACCTTCTTCTGTAAGTTAATGCTTTTATAGAATTTGGTGTTTTCCTTCAACTATTAATGGCAGAATTGCAGTAAGAATTGCTGTTGCCTAGGGGACAAAATATATGTAAGTCAGTGTGATGACCTTAAAATAATTGGGTACAATAAAATACATGATACTCAGCAAGAAGCATAGGGGTAGTATTAATATTTACTTTTTCATGTTTTTATTGTTTGTATTTTGGTTAACGTGGAG
>Ga0181612_164232_pt1 | contig 14547 bp, 3 predicted proteins | sample HoacroProtozoa21_FD_119630 | JGI IMG/M metagenome (GOLD analysis project Ga0181612, IMG submission 119630) | Hoatzin crop microbial communities from Cojedes, Venezuel. Combined Assembly of Gp0051906, Gp0051904, Gp0051908 | reverse complement strand
TACTTCTCTGCTGTGGTAAACTGAGATATCAAGTCCCTCTTTTTGCAAAAAAACAATAGCATGAACATTGCTTTTAGGCTTATGAACTTTTAAAATATGGTTAGAACGTATTTTCATCCTTTTTTTTTTCAGCACAACACATGTATTCTCCAAAATACTTCTAATCTCATGTCGCTTTTCACTGAAAAAGAAGTCAATTTAGTCAAGAATTCCTTGAACTTGTATCATCAGCAAATGCTGAGATTATATTTTTAAATCTTAGAAAATAAAGTTCTACATTTTAAGAATAATTTTTAAGAGTTCTTTTTGTACAGAATTAGAGAAAATATAATTTCCTCTAGTTTCTTAATGGTTGCAGAAGTCATTAGGCATAGCTTAGAATACAACATCCTTTTCTGCTTTCTCTCTCAGTAGTGATTTTACAATCCATTAGAAATTTTGACATTTTGTTGCAATCTTAAAAAATATCTGTATGAATAGACCTTACTCAGAGAAGTGCATGGCATTAAGGTTTACAAGTACAACGGTAATAATTTAAAAGTGTTGAGACTGTTAGATAAATGCTTTAAAATTAAAAAAAATATATTTATGGTATCTGGTTGTGGAAACAAAGAAAGCCTTCTTGGAACAATTTGACTCCCATCTGGATTTTTTTGTGGTGAATTACAGTAAGTATTGGTGAAACTCTAGGGATCTCTTTGTTGGACTTGTGTATTACTATCTTGGATTATGAGGCACATCTGCTTGGCACAGGTCTGAAACTGTGCCTGAAGCTAACTTCTATATGTAGTTTACACCCGCCTACAGGCCTTAGGAAGATTTTGAGATAAATGGAGAAAGGAATCCGTTTATCAATTGGAATACACTTTCACCATTTAGTTGTCACTTGAGTATCTCACTGAAGCCAGGAAAACAGATTGGAGAGCTGTTTGCAAGAGCAAAATAATTTTGCCCTTAAGTGGTAAGACCATACACTTGATCATCTGAAAGAATTTTCTTAAACTGGACTTGATGACCTTTTTTGCTATTAGTATTTTGTTGTTTTATTATATTGTTGCAACTTTTATAGGTCACTAAAAGAGCAGAGTTCTTACAGAGTAGGAATTGTACTGTAAAAGTTTAAATAGAAGGAAAAAGTATCCTAAGCCCACTGTCACAGACTTCTCTCTTTAGGTTATAACAACAATGCCAGATATTGACCCTGAATACCTTCTGCATATATTTAAGGAGAAAAATATGACATCATAGTCTGTGTATTGAGATATTGCTTCAGCTTTGTTTTATTTTCTCCTCTGAAATTCTCTTATTTTTTAATGAATAATGATTTGGTTTTATCTTTCAAGTCATCTATGTTTCTAAATTTAAAAAAGATTCTGGAGTTTCTAGATTATTATTAATAATAATAATAATAATAATAATAATAATAAAATTATCAATTAGCCATTATGGTTAGGGTTAGAGTAATCTCACCAGTTTATGTCATTTATTTCATTGCACCGTGGACCCGCTGTTTCAGAGGTCTGAATATCTGCAAAGAATATTTGCAGAGCTCTGAGATCATGGAGTTCTATTGATCTAGCACTGGGTCAGCATGTCCTCAAAAAAAAAAATTTGGTAAAGCCCAAAGAACTCTGTAGGCACATACATATGTGCATGCTTTTATGCATGAGCATGACTTCTTGAGTATTGTGTTTCCTTTATTTACAAAAACTAAAAAACTCATCTCTGTTTGTAGGGGAGGAAAAGAGCCTACAGGTTTGGAAGGGTATAGCTGGGTATCTGGCACTGGATACTTTTGTCATAGCAGACTGGATAGGATAGTTGTTGTCCTGCTACCTCTGCACTGAAAAAGTTTGTATTTGTATACAAACAAAATACTTCGTATGAAAGTATTTCTGTCACTGGGTCAGCTTGGTATTCTCTCACTCTTATATTCATCCTACACCAACAGTACTAATGTGTGTATGGTTTTTTAAAGATAGTCTTCTTGTTTTAACGAAGTAGATAACTCTAAAAAGCCAAATTTTAGACACCAAAGTGAGATTTCTGTTAGAGAGTAAATGTCCTTTTCCAAAACGTCTTGCTTTTTCGGTAAATGGCAGTGTGAGGCTTACTGATTCAGACAAGTTAATTCCATGTTGTTTATAGATTTTCTCCAGAAGACGTGTTATTTCCCTTAACAGGAGGCATCACTAGAGCCTTTATGATAGATTTTAGGTAGATAAAGTTTTCTAGTAATACAAATATTTGCCAATGCAAGGCACAGAGAATATGAAAGCAAAATAAATGTAATCCTCATTTTTTGTGTTTTGATAATCTTCCCGCTCTTTCATCATCACAACCTTCCAATGGTTGAGAACTTATAGTTAGTTCATTAAACATGGGACAACCCATTGTATTCCAAATATGGTAACAATAAGAGTCACAAATTTGACAACAATCAGATATATAGCACCATTAGTAGCAAGAGTAGCAGCTTAGACATAATTATTTTCTTTCTGAGTGGGAAGCACTAGCAGGATGTATTCATGATTTATTAAAAAAAATAAAGCAATTTATACTAGAGTGCTTATTAATTAGACATCCAAACCACACAATTAAACATTTGGAAAATTAATACTTCTGGAATTGAAGGAAAGCAACAAACCCAGAAAACTGGAAACTTAGCAATACAGCACTTTTTATCAGAAGGGAAGCATTAATTTTGTGTCCTTTCCAACTTCGACAGATCAAGGCTGCTATCAACATTTTCCCCTGTAAATGTTCTTCCAAAAGGCTCATAACACAGAAAGTCTTTGGTTTCAAATAGTTGTGGTCTTTTTGTTGGTTTGGTTTGGTTTGTTTGGTTTGATTTGGTTTTGTTTTACATAGAAACAGCAGCACAAGAACAGAACAAAAATCCATCATAAATTCTTAGAGTTCGGATAAATTTTTGGTAAAGCTTCATTCTCCCTTCAGTGCTAAGATTCCTGAGCAATACCCAGCTCAAGTGTTCTTTTGATGTGAAGAGTAACATTCGATAGTTGATCTTTATGTATAGAAATATAGCGGAAATGGGAATATTTTTAGCAATCCATGTTTTCTTCACTGATTGTCCTTTCAGAGATGCAGAACACCACATTCATATACATACGCCTTTTTCTTCTATACCGAATATACTTAGAGACATCTCATAATGAATGCACTTCACATAAGAACAATGGAGTTTCAATTAATCTAGTTCTTTGGAATTTGCTCTTCTCACCCTCATTTGCAAAGAAAGGATGGCCCAGTAGTTGAGTCATTAGCCTGCTGCTTTGGAGATGGGTTTTAGTGCTCTCAGGGTGTAGATTTCCTTTCCAACTTGGACAAATCTGACAGATAAGGAGATTACTACTCCATCTAACCAGGACATTTTGAGGGTGAATATATTAGTTCATCCTCAGATAATGTAGTAAATGCCCAAAGTAAGAATATGGGGGAATTTAATTAATATTCTATGAAAAATAGATACTATTACCACTCAGCAGACTTTTGAGTCTACAGTCAGGGGTGAAAACATAAAAAATGATATTTACTCAAATTATTTAGCATGAAACATTCTCTCTTAAATTGTCTGCTTTTTGTAGGACAGCATTTTTAATGTGACAACTTAGAATTCATTGGCACTGATGAAGAAATGTGTGAGGTTTAAGGAGGTATTTGAACAATTACCGCTTTCTCTGTAATAAATTAAATCAACAGATTTCCTTAAGAATAACTGTAGCAGTAACAGGATGCAGCATGAATGTTGTAACCTGATTATGTTATTTAGTAAAAAGTGTGGTAATGAAATCTGTGAACACAAATTGTTTATTACTCATTTCTATCACCCTATGGATTCTACCCCAATTTGCAAAGGAGAATGGTCCGTGTAGGTGATTAGGTAGATTTCAATTTGAATCAGGTGTGTCTTTTGGAGGGACTAAGTGTTCTGTTTCTGTCTCATTGCTGATGAAGCATACTGCATTAAGTCTGTCGTCTGGCAGAATTACCAGTGAAGTGTTCTTCATTTTACAGCACTACTAACAAAACTCTCTTTGGTCCAAAATAATAGCTGAAGCATTGAGTATCTATGGTTTTTCTTGTAGGGTCAACGATTGCATCTTGCGAGTGAATGAGGTCGACGTGTCAGAAGTCTCACACAGCAAAGCCGTGGAGGCCCTAAAAGAGGCTGGCTCCATAGTACGATTGTACGTTCGTCGAAGGAGACCTATTCTGGAGACCGTGGTAGAGATCAAGTTGTTCAAAGGACCTAAAGGTAAATACAAAAATGAAAATGCATCCATTTTGAACTTGATGCTTAACCTTTCTTGTAGCTCTAATGGCATCTGACTCTGTCGATTTGTTAACTGATTGTTTGTTGACTTATCAAACACTGAAATGCAGCTAATTTAGAGGGGTAGAACTTGAATTCATGATTGCATGTCTCTTCCTGAAATACAGAGGAATTCAAGGAGTTGTGGTTTGTTTCATTTGATGTTTACTGTAGTGATGGCTCATTACATTTTGAAGAAATGCAGGATGCAGGGATATTATGCTTTACATAAGCATTGGCATTTTACATTGGCAGCACTTATGCTGGTGCTGTTGAATGCACAGTTTCTGAATTCTCCCTTTTTTCAGAAGGTCCTATGATTGTCCAGCTTATCCTTTCTACTTCCATGCTCATGGCTTCTTCAGTTAGCTTTGGAACAAGAAGACAAAAATACTAGCTTACTCTCATACATAGAAGAATTTTATTTTATCCTGCAACAAAATTCCATGAAAGTCTAGCATGAAACCTTCACTGGTCTAAATCAGCTTTATCACTTTTAGCAGAATGTTCTGGTTATAGAAAAAAAAAATCCTTTCTAGAAGTATTAGTATAAATTGTGAAATGTCTCACAGAAATCTGAAAAAGGTTAAGACGAAATTTCTGTGATGTGAAAGTCTCTATTAGATTTTCATCTTTCCTTTTGTAAAAAATTTTTCTTTGCAGAAGTGTTATTTTTAACTAATTTCATTTTATTGTTTTTGCTGCCTGAAATTTCCCTCTGGGTACTGTATTTTTCTTCATAGCTAATTTCTGAGCAAAGAAAATGGTATTTTCACAGTATATGAGAATAAAATGAACAGCAGTAGATTTTTGTCTCCATGATAATTCTTTCATCAGCACATCTTTAATTAATGGTATATATATGAAATGAAGAATTTTGCATGTCTTTTCATACATGCCATGCACATGAGATTATTGTACCTGTTTCATCTACAGCGAATAACTTGTAGCATTTTCACTGGTTTCTCCTGCATCTCATCTCATGTGAATATTGCAACATGCTTCTACATATGTTTTTTTACCAATAATGGAGTACATTTGTTTCTAATACCCTTGGAATTGTTGACATTATCCACTCACAGTAAGCAAAGATAGAGCACTCATTTCCATATTGCACTATACCTCTTCTATGTATCCATGGTTATTTGACACAGTAGTGCATTTATTATCCTTTACTCTTGGCGAAGAGTGAGATACAGTTAAACATGCAACTGAGGCTAAACTCCCAAAAGTCTGGATTCTTGTGGTCAATTACAACGTTAAAATGACTTTCTAATAGGAAAGAATCTCTAATGAGATTTTGTACGTGTATGAACTCAGAATAGTAGTGCAGGCAGCAATGTTTTTAAAGCTTTGAAATTAAACTAAGTGTGTGCTATGATAGTCATTTTGAGTAACCTAAGGCTAAAGAAACTAAAATTAACATATCCTTTCAGATTGTGATGAAACAGTAAAAATTATTTGCCATGACCAAATTTTTGCTGCATTGTGGAAATGGACAAGAGAGTCAATCATTATCTAATAACATTTTTGCATCATGTTTTGTTTGATGGTATGCCTGTAACTGTTTATTTTTACTTTTATTTTCATAAGAGAGTGCGGATACCAAAAAAGTGTCTTTATGGCAAGCTAAAGAAGCTTTGCTGCCTAGTGCTACAAACATCAGTTTCATAGCTATATAGTTACATGACATTTACTACACATATATGCTATAAATAGTGAACTTCATTGTTACACTGAATATCTTTTTTAAATTTTCACTTCAGTACTATAGAAATAAATTAACTGGAAATGGATGAAAAAAGGTTGATGGGCTAGTTCTCTGTAAAAGCCATTTTTTTACTGTTTATAATTTAGGCAATAAGGAAGCATACCCTTGTATGCTTTCTATATTCCACAGATGAAAAAAGTAGAACTAAGAAAACAGGTTATAGATTGGTTGGAAAACTTATCAATATTAATTATAATATCTGTAGCAGTTTTTCTTTGACTTTTTCAAAATCTTCCATGAAAAATAAACTAAATGTTGAGAGGCATCAAACTCATGGCAGAATTTGAGAATAAAACCTGTGAATCTTGGCTGTAGGTTTCAGTGCTCGTCACTCGTGTGATACTTATTTACCCATATTTCAGGTGATTTATCTGTGAACTCCTACTTCACACCATTACTATAAAGTGCAAGAAGAATTTAGTATTTATATATGCAGTGTTTCTTGCTTCTCAGAGTGAAATTGGGATGTTTTGGTGTCCAGAGCAGGACCTGAAAATGGCGTCGTTCCCACACCATTACTTCCTTCCTACCAACAGAGTGAACAAAGAAAGTGAACCTGGTTTTTAGACAAGAAGGCTGTTCCATACTAAACTTGGAGAAGCAAATATATTTTTAGTTGCTTCTTTTCCTGTCTGTCTGTGTCAGTATATAACTCAGTGTATAGTGAGTTCATTCCTCACTGTGTTGAGAATTCACCAGATGAAAGAAAGTCTTGGCTTCCATAGTACCACGTAAACTCAGAGATCACTAGCTCTGCTATATATGTGTAGTAGATCATATCTTTCAGCACTTGAAGGTGATAAAGAAGAAAATTTGCAAGGCTTTTTATATAAGTATTCTTTTAATTTCATTTGAGGTATTCAGGACAAGGGCTTTTACAAGTTATTAGTGCATAAAGGTTAGATTATTTTTAAGGGGATGTTAAATTTCTAGCTAGCAACCGCCATATAAAAGACATCAGTTAATTTTGCAAATCTATTTTGAATATAAGAAATTAAATACGTATTGTGTAGCAATGGCTTTGGGCATATGGCGGGGAAAGGTAATGGCAGCGTGCTGCCAAGTAGTCCCTTTCAAAGACAGATCCCCATGCAATTGTTCCGTCCGCTCTACAATAAAGCTCTCCTAGTATAATCTGTGCTAAAAGGCCATGTAATTCTTTAACATTGACTTTTTGAGAAAGAGGTAAACGAAGACACAAATTAATTGCATAGCAGAAAATCAAGGTTTCAACAGAACTGCAGCTGTGTAGATATTGAAAGCTTTGCATTCATCAGTCTGCCACACCTGGTTGATAATATTGGCTGATGGCTATAGTCTGTGTCTTAAAGGTAATTGTTAACTGTGATCATTGCAGGATCTTCCTCTCTTACGTGTGCTCGGGAGATGGGCTTTTGTATGCCTCTTGTATGTTTCTTCAGGCAGATGTACAATTTTAATGGTTCACTGTCTGGGTCTGCATAACACTTAGTAGTAAACAGTAGGTGTTCTAGTTCCGTCACTCTCAGGACAACACAGGTTTTTACAGCCAGTGTCTTTGCACTAACTGAGGGCTGTAGCAGAGGAAGGATACACAATGGAGCTTTCTTATTGAAAATCAATAGGATTTAGACACTACTGAAAATCCCATCCTTAAGTAATATGCTTTTCTTGCTCTGTATTGAAACATAACAAGACTACCAGTAATGAGAATGGATTCATATGCTTTTCTTGCTCTCTATTGAAACGTAATGAGAATGGATTGCGTACACTGCAGTATTTGTTCCTGGGGAGCAAGCATGCAGACATTCAAAACAGAGAAATTTAATGATGGTATTTGGCTTTGTAATATAGCCTGTGGTATTAGCTTCCTATAAGACCCTGCAAAGAACTGTATATGAGCAGTGAATTACAAACTTTAGTCACTATTCAAAGATTACAGTCCCCAACCCCATTCAATTGCAATTTACTGGAGGATTTTAAACCAAAGGAATTCTACTGACCTCTGGGATTTTCATCCTTTCCTATCACACTGCAAATCTACTTTTTATTAAAACCAGAAGTATGGAGTAGAATGCTTGATGTAAGACTAGTTATAGAAATTAAGCTTGATATTTTTAAATTTCATTTTAAAATAAGCAGCCAGAAAAATGCATTCCTACCATTGCAGAAAATTTCAGGCTGTCAGAAACTTAGTTAAACACAGAGCTTGTATAACATTTTAACTACCAATACCAAACTGATAACTTAAGCTCTGATATTATATGTCATAATAAAAAAAAAACAAGAGAAAATAATGATTTCCATAACTACTGCAGTGTTGGATCACTTAATAAACATCTGACCTCAATTCTGTAGGATATGTGACATCTTACAAGACAACACAGCTGCAGAATTGCATTTTAGGGTAAGTGAAGCAGAACAGCTGAATACCGGGAAACTCGAGAGGACAAATGGCAGACTCAAAAACACTCAAAAACACCCAAAAAAGGAACAATATAAAGGATAGCTGATTCTGCCATTTGGATATTCTGGTGGCTTGAGTATAAAATCCTAGAGAAACAGGATTAATTTTGCACACCCTGCATGATAATTCAACAGAAACAATCCTTACAGTGTTTGGACCTCATCGGAATCTTGCAGTTATGGCTAAGAGCTGCATTTTTGTTCACTGTATTTTAGATGGAAAGGCTCTGGACAAATCAGCAACTAGTCTCTTTTCTGCTGTCTATAAGCATGCATTTTTCTCATTCCTGGTGAATTCAGACAATGATACATTTTGATCAGGTTCACCTCACCCAGCTTTGGGCACTTAACAAAAGATATTTGGGGGCACTTCTGCTCTTTCCTACTCTCACAATTAGGGCCATATCAGGACTTTTCATTTAATCCATTTGGAGTGTTACTGTGTTTGAGGGATCTAAATTAGAAATTAATGCTTCTGTTAAGCACTGTACAGCCCAATTCTGTATCTCTCTCTGGGTTACTATCCTCCTTATCTTAATTTTCTTCTTAATCAGCAAAGACTAAGCTTCTAAAGTGGGCATCTCATTAAAAGACTCAAAAAATAAGAAGGGATGAACACAAAGGGCATAATACGCATTTATTTTTAAAATATTGTATATCCGTCTAAATGTTAGATGAAGTCATTGGGCAGAACCAGTTCCAGAGTTTCCATTTCATTGTTTTCTGTGCTGGCCTGAAGCAACTATGCAGCACGTGGTAGATTTCCTTTTCACATAACTATTTGTTTTATTCTTGATGGCACTGTGTAGTAATGAAGCTTTCTTACAATACTAAGCAAAGAATCAGTGTGTTTTAAGTAGCATATTTTTTAACTCATTGGTTAGTTATGGAAGTTTCTTGAGAAGATGCAGAACTCTTCACCATCAATATAAGATATGATTTCACTGTAGATTTACCTTGAATTGTTACTGAAATGTTCTCTACTTCATTACTGTAGAAAGTGTCATAGAAGTTCATAATTCTGTTTCATAGAAGTTGATATATTATAGTTTGGATTGATGGCTTTATTGGAAAAAATCTTGTGTTCTGTTGCAGAGATAGCATTCCAGCTTGCTGTGACAACTGAAATAGTCAAAAAAGTACAGTAGAATTATGTATATTTTAAAATGTCTGCTAAAAAAAAGTGTTCAATACAGAATAGCAGAATGCAGGTGTTTTTCAGATTTTAGAGGTGCTGCTCCCAGTAAGGAAAGGAGAAATATTATCATTTTTATCTACTGAAGCAAAGCCAAAGGCTACCTTATTATCTCAGGTAATAGCTACAGCACTTAAAATGAAAGAGGGAGCTTTTGCAAACAAAGAACCCCAATTATTTCTTTCCCAGTTTCAGAGAACATTGAGAGCTCTCTTTCAGATCTTGCTGTTTGATAACTGATTGCAAGTGTTTGCTTCAGACTGATAGTGATACTGGTTTTTTTATTAATATTGCTAACTTTTGCTACTATACTGGCCTATTTTCTTTAATTTTAGAGACGCTACTACTTTAACGTTTGAGGAGAGTGGATTTTATCGCCAGTTAGGCAGATGTTTTATTAATTTATGATGACTTGAAACCTTCAAAACATTTTTTATATCATGCTAAGAAATGTTTTTATAGTTCCATAGTGTTTTCAACAAAATTGTTTTTTCACAGTTTGAACAGAACCTTAAAATTTTTCTTATGTTTTTTTAAGAATTTCAGTCTTATGATCTCATCAGCTGTGAATATGCCTTGTTTTTGAGTGTTCTCCTCCTTCTGTGCTGTGATGTTTTTTGTGAATCCTGATCTAAAACACAGCAAAATGGGGCAACTTAAAAAAAAAAATCTGTAAAAAAATGAGGAAGGAGACAAACTTTCCCAAACCTAAATTTAACAAGCTATTTAGGTTCTCAATTCTAGTTTAAGTGCTTCACTTAATATTACTGTAACACACTGTCACTTACTACAGATATAAATAGAAAACCAGCACAACTGAAAGTAAAATACCATTTTTTTGTGAAATGTCTTTGCTTGAAGGGACTCGCATTTCATCCAATTAGCAGAAAGTGCTCTGTCAAGCACTAATACATAATTTTCCAATTTTAAGATAGTGATTCAAAACCGTCATTTATAAGTTAACATCACTAAAAGGCATGACTTCCCTGCAGGCTAGGATTGTCTAATGTAAGAATAAGTGAGTATGTGCATAGTTTGTCACGTGAAAATTGTATTCTCTTGAAACTCATAAAATTAGAAAGCTCTGTGATAGTGCTGTAAAAGCCTTTGTTGTTTTTCAAAAATATTGTGACATATTAGTGTTGCCAATACCTGATGGAGAAAAAGTGGTAGGTTATATCAGCACCTTCATACTTCACAGACTGAGGATGTCGTTCTTTTATCTAAGTGATGATATCTGCATACAGCTGCTGTTATCATATTCTTCTTTATGGCACAAAAAAAAAAACCATTAAATGTCTTATCTGCCGTTGGTCACTACAGACATGCCATCTTATTTGTATAAATTAACACGTATGAAATATTTCTTAAGAACCATTCATTCTGCAGAGTGGCTCCTTCCATTCCTGAATAAAAGTAGTGCTTATTTATTGTAATCTCTCATAATAATAGTTATTGTTATTACTGTGGCACTTCAGCTCTAGTATTTCAGGCTTTAGCTACCATCTTTTTGTCTTCAGTGGAGCAAGAACGTAAATTTGTCATGTTTTTTGTTATAATTGCGATTAAATGGCAGGAGATGGTATGAGATTGTTGTCACATCAGACCAAATTCAACCATCTTTGGAGCTGAGTAGTCAATTGATCAAGTAATAATTTTCCACGTCAAGAAGGATAATTTTGAATGGAATTCAAAAGATATCAATCTGGTCGGTTGTCTCACATAAAACTAGAACAATCCTGTGAGCTGCAGGGTATCACTTGTTTGAAGACTTATATTTTCATGGTAATTCTGACTTCCCTCTTTTGTGTTTCATTGTCTTTTTCCAGTAGCAGGAAAGGAATAAATAAAATTACTTGGAAGACTGTGCAGCAATTTTCTGTTCTTTTTTTTTAATTTTGATTTTCACTTGAAACCATTCAGTTCTTAAGAACTCTCCAAGCAGTTAATATGCAAAATGAACATCTAATCTCATAGTAGATTTAAAGTATCAGTTTCCAGAAATCATTCACAAAGAGTGAGGTTTCTACCGAAATGATCAGTACTTTCTGCAACTCCATCATGCTAACTGTTTCTGAAGTGGTGCAGTAGCAATTTCAAAGTGCAGTGCTGGATTTTAATGGCCAATTGAGATGTCTATAAAAATCTAGCACTGCGCATTAAGATCATTACTAAATTGCTTCAGCAATACTTACTGATGAGGCAGCTTCAGCACAACACGATTCATCTTAATGAACTGTGTCTGCAATAGAGCAAAAGCAGCAGCACAGGGAAAGAAAGATGTGCAGGTATGTTTGGATGCCAAAAAGCTAAAAATTTTGTTTTTAAAAAAACATACTTTGGCTAGCTTCTTTTTGTCCTCAGTAGAGAAAGAAAGTAAATATGTCAACTTGTTTGTTACAATGGCCGTTAAATGGCGGAAGATGGTGGTATTACATTGTTGTCACATCAGACCAAATTCAACCATCTTTGGAGCTAAGTAGACCAATGACATTTTAATTGACAAAATGTTCTGTGCTTGTCCTTTCTGAATTGGGTAGGAATTTTGTATTGTTATCCAGTTGCCTAGATAGTTCTATTAGCTCTGACTAGAGACAGCAAGTGGTATGGTGTAGCAGCGTGTTCTTTTTTTTATTATTCTTTGTCATAAGATGTCAATCCTTTTGCTGTGGCCAAAGTTACTTCTGTGTTTTTTGCTGGGAATCAAGAGCCGTTAGTATGACTTATAGATTCCCCCGATACTGTTCTTGTCACCTTGGCAGATTTAACTCTGTAACCCCTCACTGGAAAGTTGAGGGGAAGAAGATTTTGCATTTTCTTTTATTTGTCCACTTCCTCTACCCATATGAAGAGAAAGGGCTTTTAATTTCTCTGCTCAGCTGTTGGATAAGTAGTCGATGTCTCTCCAGGTTTGGCTCATGTGGCTTGCTTCTGGGCGAGAATAAAGCAGACCATATTAAAAATTCTGTGTTTGATTATACTGTTCTTTGTGGAAGTTGCTTCAAAGGAAGTTGCTTGCTAAATGGATTTCCCAGCTACATAATGATCTCCAGTGCATTGCTGAAAAGTTCCTCAGACCACCTTTTGTCTCAGGCTTGTATGGAAAAGTGTGATGTCTGTGCTTTGGGATGCTATTTGACACCACTGTCTTTTTCTCTGTGTGAGATTTAAAAATCCCAAGGACTTGTCTCCCCCACTAAGTGCTTTTTTTTTTTTTTTTTTTGTCCATGACAAGTGTTACACAAATTCCCCATGAAACTTGGCAAACTTCTTTTCCAATTCTGAATTCTTCTCCTGACCAAATGTAATGCCATTACACTAAGTCTCATAATTTTGTCATTGTAGCATGAGTTTATACTCCTTTTTTCCTTTAGATCATAAATTTCTGGATCATGTAATAGTTTCATCTTTTCCCTCCCCATTCTAAAGTGCTGTGTAAGAGTTAGGAGTTACAGAAGAACTCTGTCATTGTGTTTGCTATTGCTGTTTTCATCAGGCCAACATAAGAGAGGGAGGAGATGCAGTAGGGAGCATAGCAGAGTGTTAATTGTCTCATTAGTATTTCCAGATATACACAATAAATCAAAAGATGAGGAAGGAGAATGGCGTCATTTGCTAAACTACTGGGCTGAGTGTGGAAAGAACTCCTTCTGTAGACAGGAGGCAAATATGTTTTTTCTGTTTTCTTAATGGAGTAATGAGGATTTTCTAGGGAGAGGCAGTTTTCATGGCCTTTTTTCACTACCTATATGTTACTTATTTTTAATTCCTTAGGTAAGATTTAGAGAAAGATTAGGTGATCTTTCACTGCTTTAATAAACCATTATACGACAGCAATAGCTGTGAACCTGATGTGGCATCCTGATGCAAAAGAAGATATGTTAAGGCTTTAGCATCTGGTGTGGAATGCGTTCATTGACATGACATCTGTCACTTGCAACAGAGTAGTCTGAAAATCCTTATATTTGCTTCTTTTTCGAATATAAAGCCAAACGCGCAAATTAAGCAGGTGAAATTACAGAGCAGGGATTTCATCTTTTATTGTTCAGTTAATTATCTACGTAACAACTTCTGTCTTCTTGATAGTTTTTTAGATGTCCAGATCTTTTTCAAGAAATCTGCTGACTGGAAGACAACACACATCATCAAAATATTTCAGTGCCATGAAAAGCACCTTTAAAAGAATAAATTGTATTTAATTAAAATTTTATAGCTTGTGGAGCTGTAGCTATTAATTTTCCTTGTTTTCTTGTCTCATTTTTCTGTAATCCTGAGCACAGGGAGTCAGTATTTTAAGTCACATGAGAAAAGCATTAGAGATTCTGATCGTGGTGGAGTGACAAAGCTGGGTAAAGCTTTAAAAATTCAAGGGATATGGTAAATAAAACATCAGTTTGCAGCCTATTTAAAAAAATATTTGATTGTCAATATTATTCTTTTGTTTCCACTAGTTGAAAAAAAGAAAGCAGTTACATTGAAACATCTCTGAACATCTGAAGTGAATAGATGGCTTAGTCAGAAGCCAGACACCAAAGTGATTAACTGCAAGTAGTCATTCATCTGACTATTTCCAGTACTACATCCTAGTCCTTTCTGCAGACCTGTCATAGAATCCTAGAATCACAGAAGCATAGGTTGGAAAAGACCTCTAACATCATTGAGTGCAATCATCCACTCAACAACACCATGCCTAATAAGCCATATCCCGAAGTGCCACATCTACAAATTTTTTGAATACCTCCAGGGATGGGGACTCCACCCCCCCCCTGGGCAGCCTGTTCCAATGCCTGACCACTCTTT
>Ga0181612_101872_pt1 | contig 14547 bp, 19 predicted proteins | sample HoacroProtozoa21_FD_119630 | JGI IMG/M metagenome (GOLD analysis project Ga0181612, IMG submission 119630) | Hoatzin crop microbial communities from Cojedes, Venezuel. Combined Assembly of Gp0051906, Gp0051904, Gp0051908 | reverse complement strand
TCATGCAGGTGTGTGTGCTGCCCGGCACGATGGCCTCGCGCCTGCGGGTTGTGCGGGGGTGGGGGCACGCCCCCCCCCCCCTCCCGTTCACTTCAGCCGGGAAGAGGCTTTGCCCAGGAGCCAAGGTGCGGAGGCCAGGGTCAAACCAGCCAAGCAGAGACCCGCGGGAACGAGCACCAGGGGCAGGGGAGAAAGGAGAGCCCGGTTCCTGTCACGGGATGCAGGGAACAACTCACCTGAGCGTGAAGAGCAGCAGCCGCAGCAGCGGCCGCCGGGTATGTGAAGGCGGCATGGGGGATGGCAGGGGTTAGCTCCGTGGTGTAGAGTGGGTAGGGAGCCCACGCTTCTGGGGACGCTGGAATAAGAGCTGCTCCAGTCAGGTCATCTAGACAAAACAGGACAAGGTGACAGTCCATTATTCTCCTGCAACTCTAACGTGCTGGCCCTCCTGCACCAGACAGATTTCAGCCAGAGCACACGTGGGTATGGTTTCCTTCCCATCCTGGCAACACTCCCAGTGTTGGGCATCTCCCAGGCTGGACCAGCCACGACCTCAAACTGCCTCCCGGCATACTCACAGGGGTCCCGTGCAATGAAGTGTGCGCCCAAGGCAGGGTGGATATTGGTGGGGTTTGGCGTTGCCATCAGCTTGCTCTTGGCCATCTTTGTGTTGGCTTTAGCAAACTCTAACCGCAAGGTCTGGGGGTTCTCTGGGTCAAAGCGGATGCCCTGTCACAGAAGAAAGCACGGGAATCTCTCAGAGGTGAGGTTTCTAGTCTAAGCACAGGCTGCATCTATTCATGGAGCAAAGCCCAAACAGGGAACCAAGGCCACCATGCTGCAGCCACATGCCCAGTTTTTTGTCACCTCACTGCAACACTCAAGCTCCCACATGCTTGTATTTCTATGTTTAGCTGGCCTAGGACCACTGCTTCCAACACGAGGGACACAGTTTTGCTCCTTATGTGCAGTTCACCAACCATCACAACAGTGATGGCTACCAGTGCTGGTCAGGAAAGATCTGTCTGCTGGAGCTCCTATCTGTGGTGCTGCTACATCTACTGCCAGGCTGGGCAGAGACACTAGCACATGGCCCAGTGCCCAAGGCAAGGTCCACAGCAGAGCGGAACCAGATCCGCATATCCTGCTGTCTAGATCCCACTAACTTCTGCAGGGCCACATGGCACGGAGAACATTTTGGGTGTGCCTGCCATGTTGACCATCCTGAAGTCTTTTTCTTGAGCTGCAGAAGTTTGGAAATGTTGTCAATGTGCTAAAGATCCTGTACCAGACAGTTCTGGCCCTGCCTTATGCCCTGCCATGGAAACAGGAGCATGGGAAGGCTGATTTCCTTCCTTTCTGAAGCAAGTACCTTCTGGCTGCAGAGGCCCTGGCAGGCCAGAGTCTGAGACAAGGACCCGCTCTGCTGAACTGCCACATGCTTTTCATCAGGGTATTTGGTAAGCAAAGCTTTAACAAGGCCACTAGCACCAAGCAAGTCCTACAGCCACATGACAGACCAGCTTTGCAATGAGCCTGTTTCACTACCCACATACCCTGGTGAACTTGACCTAGAGCCTCAAAAAGCTGACACTAAACACAAGTTTAGCTCCACATGCTTTGTTAAAACATTACAGGGTGTCAACTGGGTATCACTCTATGCCTGTATAAGCCTGACAACCATCTATGCCCTCAACTCCTCTCTTCTCATCTGCTTGCTAAGACCTGCCTTCTTCAGGTACTACAAGCCAAGGTCAAGTCAAGCAGTCAGGCTAGCACGAGCCCCCACCTTGGCACTCAGTGCAGACAGCAGGAGGAAGAACTCCTTGAGGAGTAGCTCTGGCCACCCCTCAACACACAGGTAACGAACAAGGGGTCCTCTTAGTCCACAACTCTTCCCTGTACAGGGGGAACACTTAATGGATAAGGAAAAGGATTCATAGCCTGGGTTCTGTTATCAGAGGCCAACTGCTGAGTAGGGAGGTGCATGCCAACTCCAGAAAAGAAGTAGCTGTTCTTTCCCCACACCCTCACAGGCCCTGGAGCAGTCTTCCAGGGTCAGAAACCGCACCTGACCATGGTCAGAAACTACACCTTTTTGCATCCATTTGCTCAGGCTGATGTCAGCCTTAAACAGCTCTCCTGCTTCCCTGGTGAGATGCTGCAGGACCATTTAGCTTCCATACTCAAGGTCACAGCTGAGACACCCTGACCCTTCCCATGCTATGGACAAGCCAAGCACCACTCTAGCCCACAACCCCAGGTCTAGCTATGGCAGGTTGCATGGCTCCCAGCCCTCCCTGGGGCCTCCCGGCACATCAGGTACTCACATTCAAGGCGTTCTTTGCTGCTTCAGCACCAGCCCGGCTGTCAAAGGTCACAAAACCAACTGGCTAAAAGAAATAATGCAAATTTCAGTTTGGAAGCCTCTTCCAGCTCCTCAGACTACCCTGCAACCCCCTCTGCCCCAGACAGCTTACAGCAAGAAGAGGCCATCCAAAGTTGCATATGGCCTTCAAGAAGAGCTTGAAGGGTCTTGGGTGATGATCCCAAGATTCCTGCTTGGTGTCTGCTCCCACCACACCAAAATGCTTTGGTATTCCTACACGTGGGGGCACTGCTCACCCTGGTAGCCACCAAGCAAGCACTCCTCCTTGCCCATGAGCAGAACCACTGCCTTGTTTAGGTTGGGATTGGGGAAGGTTTCTGGCAGCACAGGGTTTGAGGCTGAAGCATCAGGTCTCACCCAGTGCCCATGGCCCTGGGCATCAACAGAAGATATGGAGCCATTCAACACATGCTGAGAGCTTCGTGCCACCAGGATGGTGGATGTGAGCAGAACCCAGCTGTATACACGGTGCTGAATACAGACAATGCTTCACACAGTGAAATGGTGTCTGTCCCCCCTCTCCTCCAGGGATGTTTAGTTTTCTAGAAAAAGTCAAAAATACCTAAGTGCTGGAAAAAAGAAGTACCTGCTTTGAAGTTAGCTTGATCAGTGACCCTTCATAACCCTGCAGCAGGGAAGAAAGCAAGTCAGTATCAGGTTCCTGAAGGAGCCAAGCTACAACCGAGACATGACGTGACAGCTCCAGGAGTTCCTGTAGCACTAAACCCTTCATAAGGCAGGGTTTGCAGCAGGAGGAGGTGCATAACACTTCTCTTCTTTCCCACCAAAAGAGAAGACAGATTAGACTAAGGGTGTAAGGGGTATCTTAGCTATTCCATTCTGGCCCTTTGGGAAGAAATCCCATTTTCTAGCTCTTCACCAAGCTACTAAGATGAGCACCCTGTCTGGCTAGTGCCTAGAGAGCACAGAGCACCCTGCGCTAGAAGAGCACAAACAAGGGAACCCCACTTCCCCCAAGGACAGCCTGTGTGGTGATCTAGTGAAGGATGGACAGTTAGGGGATCAGGACACATCCTCAACGAAGGGCTGGTCCAGTCGGGCAGAAGGGCTAACTGAGCAGCCTTCATTGAGCTTGGAGACAGCATGATTTCAACAACAGGTTCCAGAGGAGGTTACCCGGCTGAGTGCAAGCTATGGGATACCATTCTTGTTTCATACCTGGTTCCCCAAGCTTTCAAAGAAGGCCTACCTTCCCGCTTCATCCTTGCTTCCCCTCTGACAGAGATCTTTGCTGCAAAGTTGGCCACAAGACAGCATCTTTCCCACCAAAGAACAAGTTTGAAGACCTTCTTACCTTGAACGGTCGGAAGAGTAGGTAGAGCTCTCTGGGCTTGATATCCACAGGAAGGCCACTGACAAACAGTGTCCGTACCTAGGAGAGAGGTCAACAAGGTCTACTGAAAGGAGATGCTTAGGACCAAAGCAGGAGCACAGAGCACAGTTCAGAAGCTGGGTGCAACAAGAGTAGGACACCCTGCACCAAAGGTGGCTTTGCAGGCACTACATTAGAGGAGCATTGTCCAGGATAAAAATACACTCAGTCCTTTCCTCCCTACCACAAAGGATTTAGACCTTCCAAAAAATTCAGTCTCTAGGAGAACAGGCCGATTAGGGCATGGACACCAGCCCCACAGTCTGACTGGACCTTAATGACCAAAACTTGAAAAGACTGCTAGAAGACCATACACTCCCAAAAGCACTAACACAGAGTTTGACACATATCAAAGGTACAGAAGAGTCCAGTACAAACCCCAGTTGTCTCTCTAGTGCTTTCTACAGATCACACACTAGATCGCCTTTCCTTAGCCCACCCTGGCACTTCACTTTAGCCACTGATTCAAAGACAGCCCTCAATTTTGAAAAACACCTCACTGCAAAAGCCCCAGAACATCATTGGGAGGATGATTTTTGGGTCCATCCCAGCTCCTTCACCAACACACATCAGACCCTTCAGGAGTTGCTCCCAAACCAGCTTGTGCAGTGTTTGTTCTGTCGTGCCCAGCCAAAAGCCAGCTGTGCTGCACCAAGTCCATGTAGGCTGCTGCTCTTTCCAAGCTGTAGAAGTCATGTACCAAGTCCAAATGCACTCAGCATGTATAAACAAAAATACAGTACAGAAGATTTCAATAGATAGTCTGTTGAAATTATCTATACTAGTTCACATGAATAGCCAGGAAGAAGAAACATTGCTAAAGGCTCACGGCCTGGGAGAACTCTGCTCAACAGTCAGACCATCATGGCCACCTTCTCCCTGCGCTGGGAAACATTGGCTGGCAGCCTATTTCCATAGGAAACAGCATGATGAAGCTGCCAAGACTTCTTGTAAATCAGCACAGAGCTGTAAAGGGAAGTTATGCACAGAGGTCACCAAGACACTAGTCATCATTAACAAGGACCAGGAGACCACAAGCACAGCTCGGCCAGCACCGACAGAGAAGTGAGGGAAGACAAGACTATGGGAATGAGATGGAGCTCTGCGTTCCTCATCATTCACTGCATGGGGATGCCACCCACCCAGTCAGTCCCAAACACGAAGGTCCTGGGACAGCACTGATGCCCAGGCACTCAGAAAGGCACCAAACAGTGCCAGACATTTTGGGGCTGCCAGACATGCAGCAGGACCAGAAGCCCTAAGACAGAGCCCAATTCCTGGCCTGTTTCCAGTCCAGAGTAACCCCATTACATCTGCAGGGCAGGAGTGCTCTGCTCCCTCATTTAGTTTCTGCTTGGCCATTTGCCTTTCCCCAGAGGAAGGGGGTTGTATCTGACTCCTCGTGAAACCTCTTTTGCCACTAAAGTGAGCAGCACACGCTTGCCCAGCTCCTGCACTGGAGGCAGCAGCCACCTGAAAACACAGGAGCATGCAGCAGAGCCTCTGCACCGTGCAGCTCTTTGGGGGCACCCGGATTCGGACTCATCCAAACAGGGAGGTTTCTCTTACTTACAGGAGAAAACAAACACCTCCTTGAGCTCCCGTGCCCAGGACAGTTCTGCCAGGGCAGAGATATACCCTTCACATCAACTCAGCGGGCAGCTTAAGCCCTCCAGGAGGGACAGTGATCATGAAAGTCTTAGGGTCCTCTGCCTCTTGATGAGGCTAAAGGTTGCTACCCCCCACTGAACAATCCAGTGGGCTGCTACCACCCCCCATTAGTGGGCAAAGCCTTCTCCAGTCTGGCATCTCAAGACTGCTCCAGGATGCAGCCACTGAGCATCCCTCCCTCCAGTACCAGCATCCTTCCGGTCCCCTCCTCGGTCCCTCAGTGTGGACAGCCCTGTGACACACGCCCCAGCTTCTGCTTTGCCCTGTCCAGGGAAGCGGAATGCTACCTGGAGCACTCCAGAAACACTTTCCATGCTTAGGCTCACTCCCTACAGTCTCCCTGCTCAGCCAGCCCCTCATTTGATGCAGCACTCCAGGGCCACCTCATGCCCAGACAGAGTGGGGGACGGCACTGTCTCTCGGCCTGCTGGCTGCCTCAAAGACTTTGGCGCTTGCACTCCAGCGTGAGCTACGTGGAGCGCCTGCAGCACATTCCCAGAAGACGCACAGCCATCTTTTGCAGGGGAGGACTGCATGCAGTGTGGTAGCACACATGTGCCTCAGCCATGTGAGAGCACCATCCCTTTTCAATATTTCAGGATCTGAGCGTGCTCAGACCCCAGAATGGATGATTCTTCCGAGCAGATAGAAATCTGCATCCCTGTTGGGTCTCTAAATGGTCCCGTGATGCGTTGCTTGGTAAGTCCTTGCGACAGGCGTGACAGTATGGAAGACACATGGCTGCTTGGGGAAGGGGAAAGTCAGCTACTTGGAGTCCTTACAGCAGCCTGAACAGAGGAATGCAGGTGCCTAGCAAAGCTTTGTCAGACGTAGCAAGCTCCTAATGCCAGCCCCATAAGTTTCTGCTAAGGATAGGACCTTCTCTCACAGGCCAAAAGCTTCCCTTGGCCTCCAGGTCTAGTCTAGCACCATACATGGCATTGGAGAGGGGATCCCAGGCAACCTACACCACCCACCAAGGGCTGGCATCACCCCAAAGAAAGCCTGGGCAATCCCAAATGCCACCAACTAAGGTCTTCAAATGAGGTTTCCCCCAAGGGTCTCAATACAGACTAAGGAAGGTCCCTGCTCAGAAGAGCTTGTTAGGAGAAACAATGAGACCAAGCATTTGGTTTTCTGAGATCTCTGCAGTTCAGCACATCCATAAGTGATCTAGAAGAGGGTAAGGGGAAAGTGAGACCAAGTGATTCCGGGGAGGGTGAGGCTGGTGAGACCCCCAAGCAATACATTTGAGGGACAGGGCGAGGCAAGCCAGAAGGGAGATTGCTTCCGAGACCAGGCTTAAACATAGGAGCAATCAGAAGGCAAAGGAGATCTGGGTTGTCTCCCAGGAGAAAAGCAGGAAGCAACTTGCCAGTCCAAGCATCTCGTGCACTGTGGGCAGCCCTGGTCTAGCCTCCTCCCCCTTCTCCCCCAAAAAACGAAGAAACTACAGACCAGGGCAACAGTAGAATCCGGACAAGCATCCTCCAGTGGAACTGGGGCTCCCCAGTCCACCCCCTTGCAGCCTGAGTCCTGCAGGCTTTGAGACCCCACTAGGGTCACCCAGGGCTGACGAACCCAGGCTTCTAGCCCTTGCACTCAACGTGCCAAGGCAGGTGGGCTTCTGCTTAAATAGATTTTCCCCACTCCAGCTCTCTGCTGCCAAACACCGGATCCATGTAGATATTCAGCCTCCCCACAGAGCAGCTGGAAAAGCCACAGGACAAAAAGAAATCCATCTGGGTCTAGATCAGGAACTGCCTGGGCCAAACTGCATGTTCAGCAGGAGCTTGAAGAATATACAGCAGAAGCAGGTCTCCAGGAATACCTTGTTCTTATGCTTACCCTTAGACTTTGCTACCAGCCACTGAAGATGAGGTTCCAGGTGAGAGCAACCCCATCGCGCCCCGGACAACGGGACACACACACACCAAGCAGAATGGTGGGGCAGGGAGCAGCACTCGCCCAGGACAGCCCAGCGGGGTCAGACTGCTGGAGGCCCTGCAGAAAACACTTTCCATTTCCCATCCCTGCCCCCTCTGGGGATGTCCCCAGTCCAAACACCTGGCAGAGATGGAGGAGAGCCACGGAAAACAGGATTTGTGCCAGGAGGGACAAGACCATCCAGGCCATCTCTTGGAGAGGGAGGATCCCAGCATAGCTTCCCACGCAGGAGGAGGGAGGGACAAGGACAAACCCATTCAGTGCTGAAGTTCTTGGTGGCTCGAAAGCAATCCTTACACAGCTGTGTCTCCCAGAAGAGACACACAGCTAATGTGAGCACAGCCAGGTACTTGGCACCAAGGCTTTGAAGAAGCCAAGCAACACCTGCCTCTTCCCACCACAGCCAGGAGGTCAGCATGGCTCTTACAGCACCTCCTGGCCACGTCTGCTTGTAAGTAAGAACTCTCAAAAGGGAGCCTGAAGCAGAGCCAGACACTGCCGTGAAGCCTGGCAAGGGTCAAGTTACATCAGAAACATTAGATGTAAAAGCACAAGTACCCCTCTCCAGTCCCCCCAAAACTGGCCAGGTGTGGGACCACCGTCCCAGCACCTGAAGCATGCAAGCCTTTTCCACCAGTGGTTAGGAGACACCCAAGGACAGCTACAGCAGCAACGTGCTCTAATGCCTCATCCACACCGTGCCACAGGATGTCACACCCTCTGGGAAGCCACCCCCAGCTATAGACAGGCACATGCCATTTTTTCCCCGGAGACAAGCCATCTCAGACACACTGATAGGTCCACTGAGCCTTTTTCCTGCACCATCAGCAGAAGGGAGCCCGCATCACCCTGCCAAGGACGGGGACAAGCTCTGCCGCAGCACCCCAAAGGCAGTCCCTGCTCCGGGCAGCCACCCTGAGGTCTCAGCACCCCAGGTACATGGGCGAGCATCCCAGTGGGGTGGCTCTCTGGCACCCGGGGCCACCAGCGGAGACACAGGGAGGGTACAGAGCCCCAGCCCTGGCCACCACGATACAGCAAGGGCCACTTGACATGAGGCCGCTGGAATGCAGCGAGGCTGTCGGCTGCCCCGGGAGCCGGGACTTATAAGGCACAGCAGCGAAAGGCAGGGAGGCCAGCCTGCAAAACAGGGCTGCAGGGAGGGAAACGCTCCAGAGCCCAGTGGCAGGGCTTAAAAATGGGATGGTACCCTCACCTCACCACCCCAGATGGGACATGGGGCTGGAGGGTTCCTGCCACTGTGCTGGGTGGACCCAGTCCTGGGCAGTTTTGCTCCTCAGCACATCAAACCCCCAGAAAACACAGGAGAGGGGAAACAGGGGGGGAGAGATGGCTGGTCTGTGCTAGGGAGAGCTCGGCAGGAAAGCAGGGCAGCCTCAACGCCACAGAGTGTGCCTCCCAAGGGGAATGGGCTCGCTAGCAGGCTCCTTCACCGCTCCGTGCCTCCGTTCCCCCTCCATCAGCAGAGAAGCTGCAAGAGCTGGCTGTCTGCTCGCAACTCCAGCGCTGCCAGAGCTGCGATGTCCTCGGGCAGTTCACAGGGCCGGCAGGCAGGGCAGTGCTGAGCCCCATCACAGGACCAGCTCCAACCAGGAATCCCCGAGCAGCCACAGCCACAGGACATCTCCTCCACACCACAAAGATGTGCACCCATTCCCAGAGGGGAAGAGGGTCTTGGACCTCCCCCAGCACTCAAAGCAAGGAAAACTTCAGGCGTTTCCCTCCAAAATCAGCCTTTCACGCAAAAGGTGCCCAAGGACCAACACGCTGCTCGCCTGGAGAGCAGGAAGGCAGGCTGACCACAAGCAAGCCCAAACGCAGAAGCGTTTTGTCCCCAAGGCTGGGGCGTTTCACATGTGACGCTGCTTATAGCCTGGTCAGCCCCTCGCCGGCATCGCTCTTCCCCCACACGGCGCAGGGGGATGTCGGCGGGGCTCAGCCGCCCCTGCGGTCAGGGCAGGAAGGCGTGCGAGCGAGGGGGAAGCAGGCAGAGGCACCGGCCCCTGCCCAAGGGAGCAGGAAGCACATGGGCACCGATAAGTCCAGCCATATTGGAGCAGCACCCAAGAATAGCCCATGGCCTCGGCGCAGCAAGCGTTACTGGTGCGGCTCTGCAACAGAGACTCCCCCCAGCTCCCTGCTATCAAGTCCTGTCCCCTGCATCCCTGCAGGATGTTGTGGAAAGGATGGCACCCAGGGGCCTTGATCCACAGCAAGGGCTCAGAGCTGTTGAAACACTTGGGGAGGCCAGCCCTGCAACTCCCAAGATGTCGCTGTGCCAGAAGAGCCATTCCCTGGCTCAGGAAGACGCTGGCTGAACATCCTCAGGCTGCCATCACAGCCTTCCACCTTGCTAAGAGGTCTTCCAAGCTAGAGGAGATGTGCACAAGCATAATAGCCAACATGCTGAAGGATGCTCACACCGATGCTTGCACTACTCAGCAGACTGCACTGAGTCCCTGACTCCATGGTCCCAGCAGCACATCTGTCAGCCTGTGATGTCTGGGGACCTACAGACACCCTTCAGCATCAGCTGGAGCCGTGGACCTTAACCTCAGGGACAGCTCTCACACCAGGAAAACCTGCTGCAGACCAGCTCCTCCCACCTACACCCAAGCATTTGTTCTCACCGATGGCCATGCCACAGCCCCATGGAGCACGCCTGGTATCTCCACGGCCCAACAGCAAGTAAGTCTTCCACAAAACCCAAGTGAAAGTTTGCAGCAGCTCTCCACTGGTGACAGTGGTTATTGGATTGTCACCCCAATCACATGGAGACCTTTGGGGGGACACCAGTAGGATGCCCAGCACCCACAGGACTGAGCTACCATTGCATTAGTCCAGTTCTTCACAAGACAGGGCCACTAGGCCGTGGGCAGGGGCTGTGCTACCCAAAAATGGACCAGAAGTGCCAACACTAGCCATCAACCAGACCCCGAGCAGGCACCCAGCTTGTACAATATAGAGGGCAAGGAGAGTCTGGGACAGTGCAGAGCCCATAACACAAATGGATACAGCACACAGTCTAAGCTTTAACGCCCCCAACAGAAATAGGTCATGTCCCAGCCAGCTGCCCACTGGCATCCTACTGCAGGGAGGGAAACCCAGGAGGTGAAGCTTCCTTCCTCCAATACCTCCCAGAGGAGCTGGGTGCTCTCTCCAAGTCCATAGCTTGCTCTACACTTCGAGCCATTGCTATAGGTGACCCAGGGGAGCCACAGTTTCAGACAAACACTGGCCTCCCATCCTTGAAAGCGGATGGAGGGACATACATCCCCAGGCCAACAGCTTCTGACAGAGCCACATACAAAGACCTGACCCCGCATTATTGCAAGAACCCATCATCACATCCTTTGCAGTGCAGGAGGGAATGCACCATCCCAAACTAGAAGGTGCAACATTTCCATAGCCTCTTCTGGGAAATGCAACAGGGCTGTGGATCTCCCACATGGATAAGACTACAACTAACTCCTTGGGTGTCCAGCAACCACAGCCTGTGCCCAGGTAAGCCTGGGCTCAGTGATCAAGGAGGACAATGTGCAAGGCCACCATATGTAGCCCCATGCAACTGTCCTCTACAGAAACCCGCCCCAGCAGCCACTAGACACACCAGAGCAAGGCTGGAGGCAGGATCTTATATCTATGCTCTGCCACCTCACCCTAACACAGGACAACAATTGGCTGCTGGGCTTCAGACTATTCCTTCCCATAGGAAACACAGAGGTCAACATCTTGTCCCTGCCCACAGGACTAGGTGCAGGAGATGATGTTCACTAGACAGATAGGCAGAGCAAGGCTCAGCACCATCCCTGCTCCCATCTCCAAGCAAGAGCCAACGGGTGACCCCTGGGGCCAAACAAAGCCTCACCACCCCAGACACACCAAGAGCAGCCCAGATCTTGTGTAAGCCTCTAGCTCCATGCTCACCTGCCACCCAGCCACCATCTAAAGCATCACAACACCCCTCTCCGGTGCGGCTGAACTGAGGAGGACAGCAGGCCCTGGGACAGGTTGCCTCTCAACCATGCCGTGACCCTGTGGTGCAGTGCTCAAAGTGTCCTTGTCAAGTCTGCAGCATCCATTTCTGCCATGCCAAGGGCAGGGTCACCTGGCACGCATCTCCTCATGGTGCTAGTACTACTGCCCGCCCAAAGGTCCCTCCTCATCAGACATGCTGGGCTGGCTCACGATCACAGCTACACTGATGCACCTCAGTATGGCCCAGATTCAGCAGCTCCAGTGCCAGGGTTGCATCCCACTGCCCTGCTTCCCCACCAGGTCCAGCTCTGCAGCACTGGTCACGCAGGAGGAATTCTGTTTCAGCCATCCCACGTGGCATATGGGTCTTTTAAAGCACAAACAAATTCTTTTCACTTACAGCGTCTGCCATGTGAAACGTCCTCCTGTAATGGTGGCTGCTGCTGCAGAAGGTACTTTCCTGCTCCAGGGGTGGGCCTACGATGTACAGGCATCCCTGGGAACATGCTCTTGAGACTGCTCACCTCCAGATCCGAGAAGGCTACTGGATCCCAGCTAGTGCCTGGTACTCCTTGAGAGAAGGTGCTGAGCACTGTAGCTGAGGTGCTGACTACCTCACTTCCACACTCAGAGCTCCAAGACATGTAGAAGCGTTGCTCCAGGATCCAAGTAGTAGAGTCTTCATGACTTGGCATGGCCAAGATCAGCAAGCCCAAAGGATCTTTTGGCTCCAAAAACCTTCTGCACCAGTTCCAGCAAGTCATACTTGACTTCCCACAGTGACAGTTCCTCTAGCAGAGGCATGAGGAAGGACAGCAAAGCCTGGACCACTCATAGCTACCTTCCAGACATCTCCAAGGGCATCCTTCCTACTTCGGTGAGGGGAAAGGAGAATCCCTTGTTAGCAAAGAAGTCTTTGGGTTTGGCCCTTCCCAACTTCTGCAGGCACCACCAGAAACCCCCTCCATTTTGAGGCCAAGCAGGGAAAGCTGTGCCCAGCAACTCCTCAGATTAGCCAAGGAGGAAGACTCATTTCTGAAGCTGGGTTACATTTACTAGACCAGCTAGACAGCCAGGTAGCAGCAGTAGGAACAGTTTCCCCATCATGGGGACTAGTTGGGACATTGATGCTCAAAGCAGCTTAAACTCACATTTAAGAAACTTAGATTTGAAAGAGCAAGAAAGGAGAAGGAAGTTCCTTTACAGGGTATTTGCAGAGGCACCAGGACATGAGGAGATACCGGGGAGATTCCCACATCCCTCCTCCAGTAAGAGGAACTCATTGATAGACCAAGAGGAGGTCTGGGAACACACCAGTTCCCAGAACCTCCACGTGCATGGTGACTTCAGGGTATTTGCTCAGCCAACAATCTGTCACTAACAGAAAGCTGCATCCAACATCGAGGGGACTTATACAATGCATGAAGATGGCTCTGAAGCACCATCTTGGTTCAGCCAGAACCAGTGCAAGATGAACAAGTGATGACCATAACTACTACACCCTCAAGCTCTTTGTAGCAAGGAGTAGCATCAGAGAGTCATTTGACTTCGGAAATTATATTAGCCTTACTTGTTTCAAGTCAGAGAGCTAGAATCCATGCATGCAAGAGGTATCTAGGTCCACTCAAGCAGAGATTACAGAAGTCAAGAGATGCCTGGCACCAGTCCATGAAGTGCTACAGACATCCAGTATGTAACACAGGCTGCTCACCAGTGGCATTCCCGCCTGGTTTCTGGCAGCCCCGGCATGCAACAGCTAAGAAAGGCCAGGGATGACGTACTTGCTGCCGAGGAGGCTGTCTGGGAGCTGAGAGCCTTCTGCCTCCCCTAACAGCGTATTTTCTAACAATAATGGGCAACACTGCAGCCTTGCCGTGGACCACCAGGGAAGATGATCCTCTCCTAGCAGAGCTTAGCCAGGTACCTTCTCCGGGTCCTCATCCAGGCTCTGCCCACCCAGCACCACCTCATGTTTGACATTTTCCCCGTTCAGGGGTCCACGATGTCCAAGCTCTACCACGACGGCAGCAGCCACCACCCATGGAGCTGCAGTTTGGCCCATGAGACCAGCCACTGTCATTCAGAGGGAAGGGGCCAAGAGGACACATGGGACAACCACAGACTTCAGCCACCTGCATTGGGCATCTGGACAGCCTGCTCCACAGTACCCCTGCTCCCCATGGACCCACAGCTTTCCAGTGACCTCCTGGGAGAGCAAGGATGAACTGCTTCAGCAGACACCCAAGACAGCAGCGTGAACCCACGGCATCCTTATTAAGATATGACCACGAACGCAACACGCAGTGTCCACGGCAAGCAAGTAAGCTCCTCCAGCTGCCAGAAAAAGCTCTGCGTGCAACAGGGGTGTGCAGCACCTCGGCAGCTGTCTCACACCACCCCTTGGAGTGCTGGGACATACACTGTCACACAGATTGGCAGCTGCCTGGAAAACTAAACAGAAGATAGCAGCAAGTGGGGAGGGATCGAGTCCGGGGAGGTGTCTGGTGAGGAACAGCAGGGACTGACATTAGGCCCTGTTTGTTTAACATTCCCGTTAACGACCTCGAGAGGAGTGAGAAGCATTCCTGTCCTCCGCATGTCACCGGGCAGGAAGGGGCTGCGAGATCCAGGGGCTTGCAGATAAGATAAAGGGAAAGGCTGAATTTGGGAGCTTCGCCCCACCGTATCTGGGGCACCAGCACCCTTCTGCAAATGCTCGGGGAGGCGGCGAAGGAGGCTCATGGGGCGGGGAGGGATGGAAATGGAGGAGTGTCTGCAGCGCCAGGATCTGGCGGCATTATCCACGCAGTGTGGGAAGATATTCCAGCACACCCTCCTGCGTACGTTGGGACTGAAGGATTCAGCTCTGCCTTAAACTTGTTTATCACTCTGTATCAAGGGGAGCTCTGGGCAAGAATTTGGGTGGGATGTGGGATTAAACTCCCCAGACCATGCTGGGACCCTGAACACAAGGTCACTGCTGGTACCACCATTAGCTGCTTCTGCTGCAAGGAATGGCTCCTGGTCAGCCAGGAGGACGTTCGGGAAAATCAAGCGTTCCGAGGGCGCCCGCAGGCTCAGATTGGCCACCATGGAGCCCAACCAGCAGCTCATCAACTACAGCATTATTTGTGGTGGATCCTGGCAC
>Ga0181612_176026_pt1 | contig 14548 bp, 5 predicted proteins | sample HoacroProtozoa21_FD_119630 | JGI IMG/M metagenome (GOLD analysis project Ga0181612, IMG submission 119630) | Hoatzin crop microbial communities from Cojedes, Venezuel. Combined Assembly of Gp0051906, Gp0051904, Gp0051908 | reverse complement strand
CTGAATTTCTTGCAAAGGATCTTTCAGCTGATATTGAAAAGTGTATTTAATTTTTTGAAAATGAAGTTAGCTATGGAGTTGGTGGGACCACATGGTGACAATTTCAAAAGTTCAGCGGGTCCAAAAGAAATAGGAAAAAAAAAATTTGTAGGAAGAGAAACTTCCTTTTTTGGGAAGTGTGAGGAGAAGGGATTAGAAGGCTGGCATAGTGTCTTTTTAAGTAATATGTCTTACTGCAGCCCTTGGAGAGAGAAGAGTGCTGGGCTAGAGGGATCACTGGTCAGACCCAGTAGGGCATTTGTTAGGCTCTTCATCATGGACATAAGAGTGCCTATTTGCTTGGAGTAGCTTCAAGCTACTATGTTTAAGACTTACAATGCTGAAATAAGGTAAGTTTTTATATGCAAATGCTTGGCCTTGCATTTGTAGAAGGGAGAAGAGTAATGAAAAACCTGTAAGAAATGTACTTAGTTTGAAGAGTACTGGTGTGGAGAAGATGTAGCAATAAATTGGTTGAAGTCTGTGAACAAGTGTAATTCATGCAGTGAGAGTGTACTGTTAGACTTAATGTGGGATATGTGTTCAGGATAACTCAAGAGAGAACCAGCTACATGTTGCTTAAAGCCATCCTTCGGGTGCTTGAAGTGGTTTGCCAAAGGTGATTCAAAGACTTAGGAGGCTGTATTTAGCGTGCAAGAAAGCAAAAAAGAAATATTTGGAAGTATTTAAACGCAAAATGACAATTTGTTTCATGTATGCAAAATACAGGAAAGGTAGGAGTTTTCTGAAATACATGCTTTATGATTAGTGTGCTGGGTTTATAAATATACTATTAAGAAGTTGAGTTGACTTGATCCAACACTTTTTACATAACTGTTATGTTTGAAGTGTTGAAGTCCAAATGAAGATTAGAAATTGCAGATCAAACATACAGGAAACCACTGCTAAATTCTTCATTATTTTTAACAATATGCAGATAACTGCAGTTAATGGGAGATGACATGGAGAAGTAGAAATTTACTTTTCTTTCTTTTCTAGATATCAAAGGGAAATGATCGAGTAAACTCGAGAGAGACAGATCGCATGATCTCTCTTTTTTTTTTTTTTTCAATCAACTGGGACAGATTTTCATCCTGATCTAACTGGAGATGGCAGTGTCTGATCCCATCACCAGAGCTCCTGCCAGACTTGATTATTCAGAAATAAAGCACTTCTTTGGGAGTTCTATCTCTGTTGGCACTTGTCTTGAAAAGGTCAATACAGTTCTCTCTAATTTTTCTCCCCTTTTCCTCCTCTATGTACTCAGTAAGAAAAACCATCAAGGCCTAAACTGCTATGGTGCCAACAACATCTCACACATTTTAAACCAAAAAAGAGAGTACATGCTAGCAAGAAGGTCAAATCAGCAATATAAATCAGTTTAGTGCTGTATTTGACATGCCACAGCCTACCCAGAATGAGCAGTAGAACTTGTGGTCAGCCACCTTAAGGATTAGGTGGAGCCCAGTGTCCTTGTAGTTTCGTCCTCTGGAGAAGGGTTTACACAGAAGTCGCTCCAGGCTGTGCTTCCAATAGAATCTTATTATTGCAAACCTGTAAGACTGCCAGCAATATATTCTAGTAACTTCTGCTAATATCTAACACTCAGGAACATGTTACCTTTTAATGTTATCATTATGAACTATGTACAAGTAGAAGTAAAGCGTGCTGTGTTGAAGTTTGGCCACCTTGCAGTATTGCCCGAACTACCCTCTAAACCAAATTTATTCTAAAATTTTTTTGCATATAAAATGAAAAAGGAAAAAAAAGTATTTTGGAATAATGTAGGAGTAAATTGTAGACATTTACAAGGGACAGCAACCAATCACTGTTACAAAGGACTGAAATGTCAGTGGTATCTTGCAATTTTAATATGTCATCTTTCCATGGACAGAAGGATGGTATATTTAGTATTGCATCAGTGATAAATTTATTAGTTGTTTCTATTCTTAACAAATAGAATGATCTCTTATCTTATTTAGATATCTGTGTCAAATATATTTGATATATACAGATTGATGTGTATGAATCCATGAATTAATATATTCTTGTGGTGGGTTGATGTTGGCTGGCAGCCAGATGCCCACCAAACCACTCTCATAAAATGGAAAAGTTTGATGCATCAGGTTAGAGACAGGGAGATCACTTACCAGTTACCATCACAGGCAAAGCAGACTTGATTTGGGAAAATTAGTTTAATATCATTTATTTTAATTTAATTTTTTTTTAATGTCCTACCATGCATGCGAGAAACCTTCAGTTGTTCAGACAGTTAAATGTACTGAAGGAGGTGGGATGTGAATAACTCCAAAAATGTGACTTTCATATTGAGATAACCACACAAATATGTGGCAAACGCAAAAAAAAAAAGGAAAACCTGAAGAGGGCATTAACATAATAAAGGTTAGGATAATGAGACAATAGCATTTATTTGGTAGTTTATTTCTTTTTGGATCTATAGATTGTGGCATCTTTTTTGCTTTAATCTCTTTCCATGGCAATTTCTTAGGTTGAATTGTCCCCTTATCAGTACCTTAACATGATTACATCAGAATCATCAGAAGCATGAGATCAGTATTCTGGTAGGACCGTAGAAAAGAGGCAGTCTGTCAGTAGATGTCATAAATAGCTTTAGAGAAACTTTTGTTGCCAGAAAGGATAATTTGACTTGTATTTGCAGTTAGGAAATGCTTTATCAGACAGTGAAAGGGTATTGCTGAAGAGTTTGTTACAGCACTTGTAAGTAACCATCTAAGCAAAGAATTAATTTTACTTTAATTTCAATTTATTTTAACTTACTTTGACTCAATATTTTGCTTTATGGCAGAGTTGCAGTATGTGTTGTAATTAAATCACTGATTCTCACCTTCTACGCAGACTATGGTTTCCTGTCAGTTTAAAAACAGGTAGAGTGTTTTTCCTTTCTCCTCAGTGAAGTTCCTGGAGCGGTAGCTCCTGTAGTTCATCTTTACCTTTTTGTTTCAAGCAAGTGATTCTTTTTTTTTTTTTTTCATAGTTGATTTCTACCCGAAATGCAATATTAGTCTGCAGTTAACTCATGTTTGATGAAAATATGACTGTATAGTCAGGCTAACAAAAGCACTCCACTCCCATTTAGGAACACTGTGGTAGGAAAAGCCTTTGAGGGATGGATGTTTTAGAAGGAAGAGGAGTGTTCCTTTATTGATTTCTAGTAGAGAATGTTTTTACAATGTGAATAAGTAAAATCTTAGAGGAGATAGATAACACTCTTCATGTATCCAGAGAGGAAAAAAGTCTGCTCAGTATCGTAAGTCCTAAACCATAAATACCAGTGGAACAGAAAAACAAGTTTGAAACTTAAAATGCGAGTTAAAGGAGGTCATCACAGTGTCCCTGCTCAATCTAATAGTTTTTTTTGTTTAATTGAAAATACTCACTTTGACAACTTGTATGTTTGTCCCTATACCAGCAGGGATCTTGCAGGAATGAATTTGGTAGTGTTTGTATCGCATGCGAGGTACAAAACAATATACACCTACTACAAACTTATTTTCATGTATTTTACTTCCTTTTTAGTTTTATTACATGTTTATGCACTAAGTGCTTTTGATGGATTCCTAATCTAATGTTACAAGCATTTATCTGACAAAAGGTAACATTTGAGTGCAATAAAATCTGAATTCCAACAGTGCTTTTATTGTAGCCTTTTTTTTGTTGTGAGTTGAGAAAATAATTAAAATGCAAGAAAAGAAATGTTTAACAAACCTTATTTGGCAAACCTTCAAAGTCACTGTTGATGAAAATTGTTAGCATTTAAATATACATGAGCACTACTTTTCATCCTTTAGAAAATGTACCATTTAGTTTCCTAGTGAACGACTTGATTCAGAGAAAATTCATTTCAAGGGTAATTCATTCTTTTTAAAAAACAAAACAAACCAAAAGAAAATCAAACAAGGAGATTATGTGTTAATGGAGCAGTGAATTCCAGTTAGGCAGCTGTTAGACAGTACTTGGGTAGACACTGGTATGCTGTGCAGAACATGGCAGTAGATTTGGCAGAGCCTTTGATTTTGTTTGCATTTGATCTGGTTCTGCTGGAACAATAATTTATTCATATGCAAAAAGTGGTTACAGACATCTTCTTTCCTTACCCACTGAGATTACATATTTCTCTTTACCTACTAGCTCCATGTAAATATGATCTGACCTTAACTATTACAAAACTTCTTTTCTTAATTAAGGGGGGTCTTATATAAAAAGCAGTAAGTTGATTACTTCATATGACCATTTGAGACACAGACTTCCATTGCAGGCTGCTGGTCTCCTCTATGTGATGTCAACATGAGAAGTTGCTCATACAGTTTCTTCATTCTAGATTCTTCTAGCCTTTAAATATCTTGCCTTGATAGTTTACTAACAGGCTTTTTAACGGGACTCTTTCAACATGTTTAATGAAACAAGCATCACCGTAAAGGATACGAATTTTTTAAATGTCTGGTAGATGTTTTTTTTTTCTCCCCTCACTAATAGCACTCAGGTTGTGAAGTTATGTAAGAATGGAGAGAACTTAATTGATCTGAAATGGTAGAATTTTGGGGAGGGGAGTTAAATTGGAGTTTCAACAAAATATCGTTTTACACAGGCTAATCTAGTTCACCATTCTGAAATCTTTCCTAATAGGACAGGACATGTTTCTGTGATTTTTTTTTTTTTTTTTAATTATTATTACTTATTTGTGTGTGTATTAAACCTCCAGTATTATTTACTATGATAGAACGCTTCATTCATCTGGTTTGTCACACAGAAACAAAGTTTTATGAAAAGAAAACACTCGAGGTTACAAAAGTTTGAGGAACTTGGCCCACTGAACTAGTCGGGTGAAAGATCCAGCAATATATGCACGTCTGTCTTCAGGAAGATGACCTAATCAGCAACAGCTTTTTGTTCTGCCTGTTGCAAATCAGTGTTACTACTGGATGGTGAGAGAACAAAGAGTGTGGAAAAAAATCAGACCATGTTTCTGTCTTTTATTGATGAAGTTCTTGTGCAAGTGTCCCCAAAGCAGCCTTCCCCCTGAATGAACAAGCAAAAAGCCAATAAACATTCCCTGTCTGGCACAATAGTTCAATATTTACAGTGAAACAGTAGCTGTGTTTTTACATACATTCTTCTTCTGGATCAGTTTGTTGCTTTCAATTTCATTTTAATTAAGAGAATGAATACACTGGATAACGTATTCTGTAGCTTTTAACGACTTTGTATTTCTCTTCTATGGCTTCTCCGCTCTTCCTATTTTTACAAGGTAGTGGGGCTCTGCTTTTCTGTTTAACTCACAAGACAGTTCTTCTACAACCTTACTCACCTCTAACAGCTCCTGAGTAATGAAACTTAGAAACCTTATCAGCTCTATTACTCGGCTTAACTGCTGTGAGGACTAAATGTTTCCCGCTGTGCAATCTGACTTGTCCTTTGATATAGAAATGCCTCTTTCTAAAATTGTAAATGCATATGTATAGCTGGCAAGAGTAACAAGCTAGAAAGAGCCCGCTTAGGGTGAATGCTTATCTTTGCAGTCCCTTGATCGTGCGGAGTAATGCCTTGTGGCACTTAAAGTCTGGCTGCAATGTATGTGATACATGTGCAGCAGAAAGTTGTTTTTCATTGCTGACATTTCAATGTAAGTTCTCGAAGTCTTGGGTCATCTGTTCGATACAGTGGGAAGATGGAAAAAGCGTATGAACAAAAGATGTTCCGCAAGATTTTTTGAAGGAAAGCTGCTATCAAAGCTGACAAAATGGAGGGAGGGTAGATGGAACTGGAATGTGTGAAGAGAAGCTGGGATTCAAGGCTCAGTTGCACATTGCAGGAGAAATCTTGGCACGTGGAGTTCGACAGATCTATAATGCTGCTGTGAAAAGAAACAAACCTGGATAGATATAGCTAAAACCAAAATAGGTTAGATCATCCTAACTGCAAAAAGCCAAGAAAGGAAGTTTACTGTCAGTAGTAATCTAGTAGTATGAACTAAATTGCTCTTTCAGTGCTCTATAGAAGAGAAATAGCAGTGATAAATGGAGGATTGGGCTCAATCAAACTAGAAAAAGGGGAAGAAAAAATCCGTTCACTGCTACCAGTTGACTCTCAGAACGCACCTGTGAGTCTTTCTTATTCAGCAAAATAGTGGAAGAGGTAGTGAGCAAGTGCGTACAAATGGTGAGTTAAGCTGTGCCATGCACATGCATACTTTATAATAAACATAAGGAATCTGAACCACTTGAATAAAAATAGGGGTTATTTTTAAGAACAGAATACCCGTATGCACTAGAAGCAGACAGTTCTGGTCTTCAGATTATCGTTGCTGAGTGAACCTGGGAATATGGACCAAAACTCAGTGTGAGTCATAATTGGGACTAAATAAAAAACTTCCTGAAACAACAGTGGCAAAAATAAGTCACTATGAAAAGAGTAGAAGAAATTAAGGACAAATGGTTTATTGTGTTAGGGGGCTATTGTGCCTCTGATTTGTCAAGAAAATACTGTGATTAATTTTTCTAGAACTTGTGCCTACCTTTAGAGTGAAATGGAAGGTATATTATGTTTAACTTCCTTAAAAATAGTAATAAAAAAGTGTTCATTCATACCACTATCAGTGTTTGTTCTGGACTCTCTGTGTAGCTCTTGGTACTTATGAGACTCCAGTCTCTGAAGATAAGACTTATTCTTTGATCACCAGTTGGATTTTTATGTTTACTCCGGAAAATACTGTATTCTGTCTTTGAGGGGGGGAAAGAAGTCATATAGATTTAATCAAAGTATAATTCTGCTGCAAGAACCACATTTACTGGTGATGATGCTTCCCATAGTTGTATGTTCAGGTCAATTAGAATGAATACTTTGTTACTGTTTACAAGTAGAACTAATAAATAATTTTGATGCATATGAGATTAGACTAATTTCTTGAAAGTCAGTGAGGTCTAGTGACTAGGTAGCCAACCCTTCGGTATATAGATATAATGGAAAGAGAGAGGTAAAATCCTTTTCTGCTGCATTTGGTGATGGTAACGTAAGCAATACAGAAAGGACAAACTGATGCAAAGCAGACTTATTTTTTCCCTTCTTTCTTCAGCTTTTAAAAATTTGAGGCTAATACGAAGATGTGTGACTAGATAGTAAATAAATACTATTATTATTGTTGTTTTGTGATAAATTATGCTTCTCTTTTACAAAGACATGTAACAATTGAATCTGCATACTAGACTGATTAATCAGAATCTTTGTAGTAGAATCTGCATCATCTTCAGTCTTGTAACACTATAGCACAGAACAGGAATTCAAGAAGCTTTAATGATACAAATTTTGTTTGCCTGAATTGTTGAAGGAATGAGAAGTTTTCTGGACAGAATTTTAAATGCATGCTAATTAGAAAGTCTTTTAATATGTAGCCTAAAACTATATTCAGAGTATTAGTCTGATATGCGAGCTTTGGTAGGTACTTCAGATTTTCTATTACCTATTTTTAATGCAGAAATACGTTTCCTCTTTTAACATAAGCAATGATACTTTGCAGTGAAGTTACACTCAGTTTTATAGTATGATGTTGTATTCATGTGTTCTCTAGCCGATAAAGATGAGAATTCACTTACAATTCCATCGTCACCATCATTTAGTCTCTGTCAAATAACATGTGAGATACAACAGCGTTTTAGTGAGAATGGATGCTACAGCTCTCTCTCACTTGCTTTTTAATATAATATTCTGAAATGCTGTATCTTAAAGCTTGCTTGCAACGGGTGCTTTCTCGGTTTGAATCTCTCCATTTACGATTGGCTGATCACTGCATTCCTTAACGTACCACAAGAGTGTGTCATAGTACAGTAAATGATCTGTATTACTGAATATCTATTACAGATTTGGTGAAAGATGACAGAAAACTCTTAAGAAATACAAACTTTGGAAGTAACATCTGTTGTACTTCGGTAATACTGCTGAAGAAACGTGGTTCTGTAATTGGAGTATACATACTCATACTTTCAACTAGAAGACTTTTTTACTTTTTTTTTGAAAAGTGAAGTCAATGTTACTTACTGCAAGTTTGTATTTTTGGTGAACTTAGCGAGGGGCATCTTGTAACCCAGAACCTAGTTTCTTTGTTGATTCCTGTTTGTCTCCGTCTTTTTATATAAAAAATTTGTCTTTCATGTTAGGGAAAGGTCTTTAACAGAAAATTTTTATTTAAAGAAAATTGTAGCACTTTGTTAGGTGTTACATGAAATAGTACACTCAATATTAAATCCTTGAGTATATTTAAATATTTCTAAGTACTTGGGCTGTAAATTAATGGAAAAGTTCCTTTTGTGCATTAGAAATAATGTGCCTAAAATACTAAATTGACTTCACCCTTCAATTTTGTGTTAGTGATTAAAAGCTTTTAATGTGCAAATTGTGAAATACTGTTCTAAGATCAGAACACCAATGTGTTCTTGGAAAATTGTGCTGCGGATTCCTGTATGGTCTCCAGTATACTCTCCAGTTCTGAGGAAAAAGTTAAGGTGATTTACACACATTAGAGTGCATCCCGTTTATTGCCTTACAGAAGGTGGAACTTTTTTGTCTTTTTTATTTTTTACTTTTTTAAACAACTATGTTTGTACATTGACTAAATAAATGGGGTTTGTTTCAGGTTAGGGTTTCAGGATTTATTTCAAATTTCAGACTTGGGAACTACAAACCTCATTAAGTTTTATTTTACTGCATAACTCATACCACTGAGTCCAAGTGAATAGCATGTACCCTTTTGTGGGATTTATGGTGTTCTAACTGGTTTTGAATAAGGTAAGTAAATTTATTTGTTATTTTGAAATGCTATAGTTAGACAGCGTTTCATTAACATGTGTATGGCATTTTAGTGTTATTTTCAGTTTTCCCAGAAAGCTTGCTCTTGGCTCCAGCTGTTGCTCATACCTGTGACGTTTTGAGCAATAAAATGCTCTGAAGTATAGAGAAGCTTATGCAAAGGGAGAGTAACAGTACAAATGCAAACATGGAAAACAAGTTTTTTGGAAATATTTTTACCAGGTGATTTTGTGTTTCAGAATACAACAGGTGAAGATGAGCGGTAGTTAGAAAAATCACATGAAGATAGTATTTAATTTAGTTTATAAAGTATTTTAATGTAGATTTGTGGAAAGAGAGAAGAGGAAGCAAGGACTGTTTGCACAAAATCAGCCTGTGGATGCATGACAGCAAAGCTAAGCTTCTTTTGAGAATGAAGTATATGCTTTTTGTTTCAGTATCGTAGTTCTGGTACTACAGTATATCAGACTTGCAGTAATCAAGCAAGTTTGACTGCTTTTAGTATATAACTCATTTTTCACACTGATTTCGTTGGAGAAAAAAGATTGAAACTGCTTGCATCTTTTGGAAAGCTGGAAGGGTGCACTACTGTCAGAAGTAGCACTGATTCCACTATATGCTACTTTCCCTTTTATTTTATTTTTTTTTTAATCCAGAAAAAAGAGACGTTAGCATTTTCTGTAATTAACCGTATCAATCTAAAACCTCTCTCTGTGTTACATTCAGGTATACATTGATAAATCAATCAAGGGAGTTTCAATGCCTTGATTCCCTTATAGATCACTATCGAAAAATGTTTTCTGGTATTTTTTAAATTTTTAACAATAAGAACCTATATCTCTTATTTTTTGAGTGTTGCACATGAAATCCCAAAGAAAAGAAAACAATTTTGTACCTGAATAATCTGATGTCTGGAGGTATGTGGTGCAATTTCCTCATACTGTAGACACCTTCATGAGTATATTATACATACAGAAATTTTACCTGTCATAGTTTGTAGTTTAATGATTTTTTGATAAATGAATTTGTGGCTACAGTTACTACGTGGTACTTGCTTTCTTTTTTGCTTTGTTGGTTTTCTCCTCTTTCAGCGCTTTCTTCAAGAGAAGCAGAACTTTAATACACATTCCATAAGGTCATAAAATTAAATAAATGATCGTTCTCTCATGTTCTGTGTTTTTCTCAGTAGTTTTTATTAGTTTTTTTCTGTATTAGGCCTGTCCAAAATCAATAGTTAAAATGAGCATTCTTCTGAACAGCCTTGAATAATTGGCTTATTACAGGGTATATTAAAGCATATAATCTAAATGAAGGTATGCTCCATTTACGTTTACTTGCAGTCTTATTGTGGCTTGAGACTATGAGAGTTTAGTGCTTAATATGATGAGCACACGAAGTCTTAACGGTATAACTCAGATGCTTAGACAGTATACCCTATAATAGTGTAATCTCTTGCTTGACACACAATGCATTGAAACTTCTAAAACCTCATTGAGTATTCCTAATGTTCTATTTCAACCACTGTTAATGGACTAGGCAACCTTTAAATGTGTCTACAGTGATCTTGCACTTTGATGCAAACTGTAGCGTGTCAAGTAGAAACTTCCTAAACTAGAATATGTTGGTAAATCTGGTTGTTTCCAGCTTGGGTCTGTGAGGTCAGTTAGCTCTCTCCGCCTACAGAAGACTCCTAGTAAGACCTACCTTTTCTGAGCTATTTAACACACCCCAAGGAAAACAAAACAAACAACACCTCACCCCTCCGCTTCCAAGAAAACAACCTGCCTTCCCTTACCCTCTGGATTATTTGATCTCTTTCACTAGTTAATTTTTTAACAATATTTACATATGTACTTTGGAAGTAAGTTGAAATTATTTATCAGACATTCTAGCAAAAATGAAGACAGAAGTCCTTAAGATTAATTTCTGATATTTTCGAGCTTAAGCAAGCCTAAACTGCATGAACTGGCATCCAATCTAAAAAATGTTTGGTTATTTAAATGTATTTGACAATATTACTCAACACATCAGGAAGAATGGGGAGGTCAATATGGGAAATCAGGTTGGGGTGACTGAATTACCTTCTTGTCATTTTCTACTGAGATTTGACATACTTTTCAAGTCTTTGAGACACTTCTTGTCATGCAAAACCAATGACTTAAATCTCAACATATTTACAAAACTGAGTTGAGAGTACAGTACTGGTGATTATGCTAGGCGTTGTTTGACCTTTATATCTAAATAAAATAGTCTAAATTTAGAGGCTTCATTTATTACTTTGGTATTGTTCCCTTTTAGCTTTCTTTTTCATGCATGAATTATTATAGGTGTTGTTTTAATTTTGGCTGCTGGATCCTGTTTTGATGTCGAGACACCGTGGTTTGAGATCACCTTGAGCTGTCTCTTCCTTTCAGTAGTTTCTCGCTTCTTTCTTCATTTGATTTGGTTTTTGGTGTCAGCATAATGTTGCAATGCCGTTTAAGAGAATAGAGACTCTGGTTCACAGTACAGGCACCAAAATGTGATTTCGAAAGGAAGTTCTGAAATTTGGGAGAAAAATATAGCTTCCTATTAAAAAAGAAAAAAAGATAGGATGAGTGACTCCTTCAATTCAAAGAACATCTCGGAAATAAATTGTTAACATTTGGCCTGAAGTCCTCAAGCTATAGTCAGAAAGTAACTTTTGATAGGCAGTGTACGACTGAAAGCCTAGTATTCCTGATAGCTAATAAATTCCAACTGCAAAAAATGTAAAGCTGTTAGTCTAGCTTATTGAGGAGTTACAAAACAGAATTGTGCAAGGCAGTTCTTTATTCTTAATTAACTTAATTAACTTTTTTCTACAGAATGTGGACTATGTTGTTTATATTCACCTATCAACAAGTTAATGCTGTTGATAATACCTGAATTTATTTATTAAATATGGTGACTCTATCCACATGAGGATTTTGTGTGAGGACCTTGATTGACACTGGCTTTAGTTATAGAGCTGTATAACTTGTTGATCCTACAAGTACTCCATTGTGTTCTAGAGACCTGATGTTCATTCAGATTTCTTTATTACACTTAAAAATGAATTATTCTGTTATTTTTCAGTTTCTAGTTAGGTTGAAAGGTATGTTAATGCTGCTTTCAGTGAGTAAATATTCTGGTTGTTCAACTTTTTCTCAGAAACTATTTTGACAAATTTTTATTTGGTGTAATTTTCCCTTGTGCAACTGGAAGTTCACCTGTAATGTGATTGCTACGTATATATTAAGCTTCATATGCCAGATCAAGTTCCTTCACAGAGATTTGTTTCTTAGAAAACAGTACATGCATGCAAATATAAGTTGGGTTTCAGATAGAAAAGATACTCTTCTCTTTTTTGGACATTCAAGACTATATGACTAAAGACTAGTGGCTGCTCATGGTACAATAGCTATGCACTTGGTGGGTTCCCATTGCAAACTGTCTGCTTTCTCCAGTTTGTTTGTTGTCTGCTTCCACAGCGCTAAGTAGTGTAGTTTAATTAAGGTGGAATATAGCTTTCTTTTAGGGAGGTAGATACATGAAATATGAACATTGCCTTACTAGAGCAAACCAAAATTTTGCTTTTAAATTTGCCTTAGTTATTTGTATTTTTCTCTAATTGCTATTTTATACTGGGGAGGAGGGGGAGAAAATTTCCTGAAGCAAAGTTTATGCTTTATGAAACCACATTCTGTGTGCTAGAATAAGTCTCAGTACTTTCATAGTTACTAAATTTGAACTGTTATAATTGTGACTTCTATTGTTCATCTCTGTTTTCTTAGTTCTAGCTTATTTTAAACCTCAGTCTCTTACTGTGAGGAGATCATATATACTTGTAAGAATAGGTTGATCACAGTTATAACTATTGCTATTACTGTTGCTGTTTGATCTGGAAATAATATGTAAATAAGTTCAGTTATGTAAGTCTAAGATAGTAAATTTTCTGGGTTTTAACATTTGTTTAAATCTGCTGGATCATTTAATGGCTGAGATAATTTTAAGTTAAATTGTAAATGAAAACAAGAAAACACTTCTGTCATCTTAGATCTTAAGGGGTTCAAAGTAAATGAAACACTAATTATTTATTAGTGATTATGTCATATCAACATAATATGATTTTGTAAATTTTATTTAAATAGCCTTTTATGTAGCCAACAAGATTACTCTCCTTAAAAAAACTTAATGAAGATCAGGAATTGTAGTTTGCACTTTCATTTTCTAATAGAAATAGTAATGGTCAGTTAAATGTCTCTGGCTTTGCAATAGTGTAGATTCCTCAGTAAGTTTTCAGTGTATATTTCCATCTTTGTACACATTATTCTTTAATTTCACATATATTATGTGAAATCAGTTTAATGTCTCATGTTACATTCTTGCATCACATCTTTTTGTTCTTTATCCAAGTATTTTTCTAAACTATTTATGCATGCTGTTTTGACTTTCTGCTTCCTCCTGTCTTCACCATAGCAACCAGATTGTTGGATCTTTTTCGGCCTATATTATGTCTTACATTACTTCGACCTTTGTATATTTAAAAAGATTCCAAAGTTACAGTCTTACTAGAAACAGATCTTAATGTCATGTTGAATAACTTACTAATTCATGCTTCTCCGTAAACCTTGCAGCCTCTGCGTTTTTGATATATAGATATCATAACATGTATGCTATGGTTTTAGAGACTATGAAGCTAAGAATCTTTTTTTTTTTCCTCCTTCTTTGTGTTGCAGTTTAGAATTGTGATTCGAGACTCTTTTCAAATATCTAGTTAAAAATCTAATGTTTAGTGTGTGTTGAAAGTAATGAATATGCAGGTTTAGGTATAGATTTTTTTTTTCCAAGTCTGCAACACTAGCAGGTTTTTAAAATGCGTTTTCTGTTATGGTTAACCTGTGGTTTTGAATATACCCATAGAGAATTACAGAAATACTATCATTGCACTTACTAACGAAGCGATGTCATCTTAAACCGAAGTATCAGTTCTTCTCAGAAAAGGCTTTTATCGTGGTAGTTGTCAGAATAAAATTATACGGTAATGTTTTGTAGATTTCTCTAAAGCATAAAAAAGGATTATTTTTTTTTTTTACCAACCTTCAAATAAAATACAGGTCATAGTTTAGAAATAATTATGCTTCTATAAAAGTGTAGTATTTTGTTGTTTACATTTACACTAACAGCTTTGAATATCTATTGAGAAAAGCATAAATTGTGGCTATGAGTGCCATGCATAGTCAGTCTAGACTTATGTGTTGCTTTAAAAACTGGACAAAAAAAAGTGTTTTAACCATTGAACAGCCATGTTATTATTTGTGGCTTATGTTCTTGCATCTATTTTTCAGAAAGCAGATGCAAGAAGGCAACTCTATGGATCATTTTTATGGTGAGATAGCTTTAGTAAGTACAATTATTGTGTGAAGTTTCAGTGTATTCTAGATCTCATTCAGACTGAAAAAGTTGACTTGATAGTAAGGCAAATTCTAGATGTAAAGTGCATATCCCAGTCGCTTACTAATGAATGAATTCAGGGGTCAGTACTGGGCCCAGTCTTGTTTAACTTCTTCATCAACGACCTGGATGAAGAGTTAGAATGTACCCTCAGCAAGTTTGCTGACGACACCAAACTGGGAGGTGTGGTAGATACACCGGAAGGCTGTGCTGCCAT
>Ga0181612_112840_pt1 | contig 14548 bp, 3 predicted proteins | sample HoacroProtozoa21_FD_119630 | JGI IMG/M metagenome (GOLD analysis project Ga0181612, IMG submission 119630) | Hoatzin crop microbial communities from Cojedes, Venezuel. Combined Assembly of Gp0051906, Gp0051904, Gp0051908 | reverse complement strand
GTGGGACACGTGGTGTACTGTCCCTTCAGTATCTGTTTTTGGCTTCAGCCCTTCAAGGGCAGCCATCCTTACCGTCCTAATACACGGGGTTAAACCAGCGTTCTCTGGTCCTTAATTGAACTGATGCCTGATTGATGTGAGCAGTTTCTGCAGGTGCAGCTCTGTAGTCGCTAGGTATCATTCTGAATATTGACCAGCGGTTGATATGTTTTGTTCTTTTTTTTCAGGCTGCTGAACAAAAAACCAAAGGTAAATTCACGTTTATTCTTTGTGAACCATTTGATATTTCTGTCAGTTTGTCTAAAAAATGTGCTCGTACTTTTTATTCTTTGGGTCTTTTTAACGGGGACAGTAGATCTTCCTAAGAGAGTTCTGTTCTTAAAGTTTTGCTGGAGGAGCCGAGTCGATGTTGGGATTCTCAGCATGAGCTTTTTCCTTGTTTGTCTTGATGGGTATCTTATGGCACCTTTTTGACAAGAATATGTGGATTAAATTTCTGTGAAACATAACGCAACACGTCTTTTTTGTCTAGTGTCAAGACAGATGTAGTTTTCTGTTTAGTTTTTAGGAGTTATTTATCTGTATCAAAGACAACTGATTGCTACCAAAAAGGGTAAATCTCTCTCCCTGCATGCACGATTCAACTCCATGTAGCAAGTAAACTCAATTCACTGAACTTACGAGATTTCCCCTGCCACCACCACCATTTTTTTTTTTCTTTCTGTGTGGGTTTTCTGTTTGAGAAGTGAGTCGAATTGGTTTGCAGCGTGGGCCGGGAAGCAGCAGAGGTAAGCGAGGCGTTCTCCTTTTTGGGGCAGTGAACTCCCAGGTGCCCTGGGAGAACTGGTAATGAAGCTCTGGCCTTACACAAGGTGAGGAAGAGCGTCGAGGTGGTGCCTCTCTTCTGCAGCTGTTGGCTTCCAGTTATTGTATCTAGTCTGTCCTTTGAGTTACGTGGCACCACACAGAACTCAGGGCTGCAGAAGAGTTCTGAATGAGTTAATACGCACTGTTATTTATTGCTGGGTGATTAGGTGACAGACAGGCAAGGAGAGCTTCCCAGATTCCCAAAGACTGGGGATTAGAGAAGAGCCAAACCTAACATATGGGGTTGACAAAACAACTTATGTTTCAAACATTTTTTAGATATTTATGCAGCAGAAATTAAGTATTGCTTCAGTAATACTGAATTCAGAAAAACAAAGTCTAACTACATGATGAAGAAACTGTAACAAGTAATTTAGTGAACCTGTCCTTTTCTGTCCAAATTTTTCTTATGTAGAAAGTGTGAAATCAGAAAATTTTATCTGAAATCTGTTGCATCTGCCCCATAAAATCTCATGTAGTTTGTAACAGTGGCTTTTGCTTTCAGGAGGAGAAGGTCGCAGAAGTAGCTAAGTCCCTTGAAATCATAAGTACATGAAACCATTCAGAATTAGGATACATCAGAGCGATTTCTATCTAAATGGAATATTTCTCTTTCCACAGTATTACCTGTTTTGTTCTCTGCATCAGCTTGTTTCTGTGTGAAAAGGTTTCACTGTTCTATAAAGTAGCATAATAACTTTTTAATATCATAATTCAATGGCAGATGGTTTTGCTGTCAAAGTAACTAAGTTCATTTTCACGTGTTAATACAATGGCTCTTCATTCCGGTTAATATTGAAACACAGTCCCCTCTGCTTTCCTCTGTGGGATATTATTGTTTCTGTCTTTGTTGTGACAGCTTTGCTTTTAATTGCTTGAAAATGTCAAGTTGAAGTTTTTAAAAGTAGCATGATAACAACTCCAGCTTTTCAGGTACGCCTCTGAGTGAGTTTCTTCCAAATTTGGGGCTGCATTTCTCCATGTGTTTGATTTTTTTGTTTGTTTGTTTTTGGTCCATTATCTTTGTATTTAAGCATCCTGTGCTACTGCTATAAAATATGAATTGGGAAGAAGACCAACAGTACAACAGTAAAGAAAGGTAGTTACGTTAAAGATGAAGCAGTTGTGGCTTTTATAGTTTTGTCTATCAGGAAGCAAGAAGGCACCTTTTTATAGTTGGGCTTCATTGGGAAGAGTTGACTTGGCCTGTAGAGAAACCAGACCTCTCGTGTTCGTGGTCAGGGCGAGGGACAGTGGCTCCCGACAGGCGTACGGATGGCTCCGCTGTCATTTCCTGCGGCGGGCAGCTACCACTTGCTTTTAAGGCTGGCCTGTGGGAATGTTTGTTTTCCAGTTTGTGATACTGTTCTCTTACATTTATCTTTAGGAAGGATGTACACAAGCTTGTGATAGGTATAAGGAATTACTTAAAATGTAGAAAATACTAGTTCTAAATTAATAAGAGGAAAAAATTGGCAGCACTTTTTTCAGAGGGTATTCGAAGTTGAGAGTAAACTTCAATGCAGTACTGCACCAAGTACTTTATTTTGATATGTTTTCAAGGTTGAGTGGCGAATGTTACTAGAACTACAAGGCAACACAGGGATTATCATTGACTTAGTTAATTTATCTCATATCTGGGACACAACGATTAAATTTATTGAACAGACAGGATGACACAGTGAAGCTGGGTGCATTGACTGCAGCAGGCACTGCGTGCCGGCGTACAGGGTGTGTTAAATCAAAGATTAAAACCGGGCTGGAACGGAACCTTTTGCAGAATGCCACTGCATCCAGATTCTGGTATGTAAGGTCTCTATAAATGTGACTTAATGTAGTTGCGTGTGGTAACTTAGAAAAAAATTTCTTTTATAGATGTGTCATTCAGTTCTGCAGCTGGGTTGCTATAGCAATGAGAGATGTTTACACTGTTTGGGCCATATTGGAGAAAAATCAATTATACAACAAGATGGGATGTGGAAGGATTTTTCTGTGTCTGCTTTTCAGCTGATTGGAGACAATGTGTTTATACTGTTTCTTACGTGCATTTAGCTGTGTTTTTGAAGAAGGCACTTTCCGCTGGAGGGGTGGGACAGCCGGTGGGACTCGATGAGCAGCAGGGAAGGTTACCCCTTTCGGTTGGCTTATTCTGTACTAGAAACCTGTGCTGCGCTGAAGGTGCTTTTTAATTTTTGAATTGTTACTAAGATTTCCATTTATTTCTCTAGCACGATGGAAAATTTGAAGATACTGCCCTGTCTAATAATCAGCTCGTATGCTTTCTATGTGTAGTTGTAACTGCTGTAAGATGGCACTGGCTGTTGCAGGTTCGCTCGCTGGTGAGGCCTCAGGAAGGAGAAGCTGGTAAGGAGGAAAGAGGTTTCCTGTGGGGCTGGGTATAGGCGTGTTGTCCGTTAAATATTGCTCCGGGGCCTGAGGCGGAGCTGCGTGCTTCCGCTTGCGGTGTGGAGCACCCAGCCCTTCCAAAACAAACACGCGGTTCCACGAGAGGTGCGTGGCTGCTGCTGGAGTGCCTGCTCGGGGCTAGGAAGGGCTCCCTTACACAGCTCTTGTTTCTGTTTAAACAACTTGAATTGTTGTTTCTGTTTAAACAAGGATCCAGCTCATTTAAATCTTCTCTACGCAACGACCTCCTCAGTTTCTAATTTTTTTTCTGCAGCGTTGTTTGCGAGAGTATTTTTGTTAGTCTGAATCTTTTGTAAATACACCGTTGGCAGCAAGCGTAGGGAGTGTGTGAAAGGAAAAAAGATTCAGAGTGCTGATAAGTGGCTGAAATGTTTCTCAATTACTTGAAAACAAATAACAATAGTCGTCCTGTTCAGCTGGAGAAGGAGCTCTGCAGAATTAGATGAGGTGGGAAATGAACATGTTTTTATTGCACACTGTGCGTTGTACTTCCATGTTACTGTTCTTTTATGGTAATTTTTTTGAGAACAGGACTATTGAGCACAGCCTATTAGTGTTTATTTTAAATGTGTAAACTCTTGCCAGTTTATATGCACTTGATACAGCAACTTTGTGTATAAAGGCTTTTGTAATGAAAACAGTCAGCTGTAACTACCAATAACAGTTTTGTAGGGTATGGTAAATAGGCACTAGTACCTAAGTGGCTGTTACTTCGTCACTCCAGGGGCCTGCCCAGAGCGGTGCGTGTGACAGACGCTGCCCGGGCGGTGGGTTTTGCAGCCTGCTTTGCTGCTAGGCATCTCCCTGCGGGCTTAGCCAGAGCACAGGTGAGCAGTTCCTTGACTGCTTTACTCCCATCCCAGCTGAGTTCTGTGCAGTTTGTCTAAAAATGAAGTTAAAATGCTGGTATAAAATGGCTTAAGTGGTTTGTTACTCAAACATCTGCCATGGTAATTGAAAGGCAAAGTATCTATCCAATTCTCCAGTATTATCTACAATGAAGGTAAGTGTTAAATCTGCAAGCGTAGAAGTAAAAATAGTTAAGTATATACCATTTTTAGTCTAAAATAGAATATATTTTTGTAAGTACTTGATTAGAAATGTTATTCTGGAAAATCCTTTTTCCCTTTACAGCAGAGATGGCCAGTCTCTGCCGCCTTGGACTTCATGATCCTTGTAGGTCTGTCAGAGGATGTTCATGGCGTGGGATCGTTTTTCCGAGGGGAAAATGGGAACCTGAGCTCACTGCTTACGGAGTGAAGCAGGACGGCTGAAGCTGGACTAGCTGGGATAATCCCGGGATTCAGCAGCCCGTCCAGCACTGCCCACCCGCTGTTAAAGTTGTGTGATGGGTCCTGAGCTGAGCATCGTTCCCTTCCGCTTGTGGTCTGTGGCTGGAGCTTTCCCCTCCCCCAGGCTGTCTGCGCTGTGTGTCTTGGGACTCTTCTCCATATGATGGTTTTAATATGCACCTTGCAGAGTCGGGAAGGTTTTCTGCAGACTGAGAGAATATTCTACCAAGGTAGAAGCTTTAATATGTTTTATTCTGGAGGACTTAGAAGAACAGAAAGCGTTTAACAGTGTGTGGTTGCTTGATAACCCGTTTGTGGTGTCGCAAACGTTGGCATACTTCCTGAAGATTCTTTTTAAAACTTGCATAGTGCTTTTTTTATACTAGAAGCGGTACTGTGTATTTTTTCTGGAAGAACATGGTCAACTGTATTAGAAGTGGGAGTGAAAAGGATAAATGAGTGGATGAAAAGATCTGAGATCCTGTCCCCTGCTCTGGCATTTCTATTTGGATGACAGAAGTAGTGGCGTACCTGTCTTAAAAGCCACGTGTTTTCATTTCCAAATCAGCTATGTAGATTGTTGTGTAGTTTTAAATTGAGTCTTACGCTGCCCAGATGGGCTGTTGCAATGTGCTCTGCTTGTTTGGATGTGAATTCCCCTGGTGTAACCTACACTGAGTTCTGCTCACACAGCTGGGTAGCTCTGTGTACACAGAGGGTGCTCTGGCTGGCTGCGGTAGATGTTGCTGATGTTTAGTGGCAGCTCCATGGCAAATCAGGAAAACTAAACTTCTTAGAGACTCTCACAATATTTGAAGTAGAATTAGGACGATGTATAACGCAATCAGTCTTTTAAAAAAAGAAAAGTTCAGAGTTTTTCTAGTCTGTGTCATATTATTGTAGGAGCCAGCAGAGGTTTTTACTTAAAATTAGGAAAAGTGTTTCAGCCTACAGATCGGGTGTGATTTACAACAGACCTACAACCTCTGACTCATTGGAGTATTTATAGCTTATGCTTGAATATCTGCCTCTGCCATCTTGTTAGTGAAGTGCTGTGTTTGTACTGAACTGCTGAACGTTGTAGTGACAGAATGTGCCGTAAATCGTCATGGCAGGAGGAGCGGGAGCGCTGTAATAAGTTCTTCAATTAGATCTTAATATGCAGTCATTTGATAACCTAGTGATAACCTATTGCCAGACGTCAAGGGTTTATAACACAAAAATGTTTGCTTTTTGATAAACGTTATCATGGTGTTGTTTTGCTGTTATTAAACAAATATGAATTTGTTCTTATAACTGACTGAGATACCGCTTCTCTGATAGAGAATTAATTACAATTTTACAATCTACAAAGAATGGAGGATGAAAATAATTTGTAAAGTCCTTGCCATAATACTGGGTAAAAAGGAGTAGAAAATACAAGAAGATTAGAGCAGACAGGAGGAGAAATTTGCATATTCAAGGAGACAAAGCAAGAAGCATGAGCTGGGAGGCTTGGAGTTAACCAGTACAAAAAAAAACTTTGATTTTGTGCTTATTGTTTCAGGTGGGGTGGCTGTTACAAGCTATCTTGAGCTTCTGGTGGCGGTAGTTCGGTGCTATTTAACAGGCTTTTTGCTCTCACAAGTGTAAGCAGCGTCAGGAGTGTCTTACTTCAAATCAGCGTTGCCATCGTGAAGGAGAGAAATTTAAGGTGACGAGTAAGTGTATGGAGAGTCTTGACTAAACTTCAACCTATATTTGGCTTTGTGAGCGCATCCTGTGTTGGTCTTGCTGGTTTGCTGGTCAAAGGTGCCCAGCTAGTATTTAGTCATGATGTTTTCCCAAAAGAGCTCAAGTCAGAGATCTTTGATACTCGTAGTACTCCTCAGAGGTAGTTTTTATTCTCCTTAGAGATAGTCTGTTGTAGTTCACCATCATGCGGATTTGGGCGTGTGCTTATAAGTACAGACAGAATATTGCTCTAATCTTCTGTGTGGTTTGCCCTTTCTCAGTTTCCTCAATTAGGAGATGATCGGGGCTGATCAGATTGAGGATGGTAACAGCCTGACTGGTATATACTTAGTTTTAAAACCAGGTGAAAATGGGAGCTTTCAAACGCTAGGCACAGTTGATTGAAAGTATTTTCCAAGTGTTTTAAATGTCGTAAGGGTCGATACCCTGTTTGAAGGCAGTAGGACTGCAGGCTTTCATCAGATTTCTCTTTACATTGTCCATTGTCAAATGAACTTGAAGCCTGGGACGTTATCTCTACAAGAGTACTGTGTGAAGAGAGAATAAGGACAAATTAGATAACAGCAGTTTGGCTTTTCTCGTGTAGGCCTAATTGTCAGGGTGCCCCTTGGCGGTAATGCCTCTCGGATAAATCCCTGGCTTGCTTTCTGAAAAACAAAATAACTGCCAATACAGTTGTTGACAACTGTATATTCTAGAATATAAATTTTAACACAGATACACAATGATAATAGTGGTAGTTATGATCAAACTGCATGCTGGTTTATGGTTATTTATCTGCCCGCAGTGTGTGCTTTCACACTCAGCGAAGGACTGCGTTTCCAGTAATGGGTATTGCCTAATGCAGTGTATTTAAGCATGTCGACTGTGAAACGGTCAGGCTGGCACACGTTCTGGCATCGCAGCAGTTCACTGGTGTATATTCTGTTCTTCTGTACCAGGCTGCTTATCAGGTAACTGTTTTCCAATTATAAGCAGAACGTTGTCTGATACTTGTTGTCCATCAGAGCACGTGTGCCCCAGAACTAGAGCCCAGGTGCGTTTTTCCCTTTTAGCATGCCACCACTATGGTCTGTGTGTACCGACAGCGACGGACAGGGGGACACCCGGGACCCTGCGTCTCTTGGCGTGCTTTACCACCCAGCAGAGCCTGCGATTTGTTTTCTTGCAGGTGGCTTTGTAGCACAGCTCACCTCTTTTATCAGCATGATCCTGAACTTTCTAAACTGAAGTCAGTCATTCGCTGTTACCCTTCTTTTACAGAAACACATACACAAAGGCAGTTTCTTGTCTGCCTTAAGGACCGTCTCAGATCATTCTTTCATGGGAAACTCTGTTGGCTGCTGTGATGTCTTCTCTATGAAAACCCACCAGCTTTGGTTTACCGGCAGCATGCTGACCACTTTCCATTATTATTAGATTATCATCTTGTGACCTGGAGGAGGCTTGTATTGCATTTAAACACAATATCTGTAAGATCTGCAAACCGAAAGCCTGAAGACAGCTTCATCAGGAAATGTATTAGCTCAGTTTGATACTGATGGCTTGGAGATGTGTGCCAGCTTTCTAACACTTCTTGATCTCTTCCTTGGGAAGGATGAAACCAGCTTTGAACTGTAACCCTAGTACACGCTCTTGGGGTAGTTACTCTGCAAATGCTGAAGAGAGTTATCTTGGGAAAATGAAGAAAATGAAAACGTGTTTTGATTCTTTCACACGGTGTGTGAAGCCTTTGGCCTGAGGGACCTTGTGTTCTCCTGTTGACTATGTGGTGTTGACATTCCTCTACTCTGAGAACCTCGGCTGCCTCTTGACTTCCCTGTGTTTTGCTAGATTATTTTGATGCTTTTCCTGAGTTGTTAAAGGTGGTAGCCCATACTTTACAAATCCTACAGGACTACTTAAAATGTCTGTTTAACCAGCTCACACTCTGGTAAAGGCTCTGAAGCGTTCTGGTCGGGTTTGCATCTGATCGTTCAGGTTATTCCTGAACTGGTTTAGGCAGTGTAGTGTGTATTAGCATCCTAAGAGGTGGTTACTCATGAGGTTGATTGTAGGCTCAAGATCGCTGTGAGAGGAGGTGATTTGCTTTTTAAGCATCCTGTCCTAGCTCTGTGGCGTGGCAGCCGTGGCTCATACTAAGCAGTCTTGTGGGACCTGCGTTTAGTAGCACCACTAAACGCTTTGGACGCTCCTCAGCTGCCTTGAGCGTGTCAGCAACTGTTATTGCTGCTTGCCCAAGGGGAACAGCTGAACTTGAGGCGTGATTCAAGCTCTCGATTGCCTCTTCCCACGTTAACAGAAGTAGTTCTCCTCTGTCCTATCACAGAGATTCTTGAAGATCCACCCTCCAGTTTTCAGGATGCACTTAGTGTTTCTGGTGTAATTTCCAATTTGACTGCTTCTGCTGTCTTTTTTTCAGCAGTCTTTATAAAGCCGAACCTTTCACCTTTCCAGGGCCAGACAGGCTCTCAGAACTTTTGTTCTGAAGCACATGAGTTACCAAGCTTCAGAACTGACCGGTCCTCCGTGAAAAATTCAGTTGTCACACTGAAGTCTTAGAATCATGGGACTAGATATATCCCTTTAGGTGAGCAAGAAGGGATTGTCTTATCCATCTCCCCACTGTCAGACAGGCCCAACAGATGTGCTTGAAAGATATTTTGATTATTTTTGGAAAGTCATTTTCATACTCAGTCTGAACATTGTGTCCTGTAACTTAAGCCCAATCTTTCTTGGCTGATTTGCCCAGTATGTGGAGAGTGGATCTTTCCCCTCCTCTGCAGGGGCCTTTTTGTATTCTCTTTTTTACTTAACAGCCCATTCAGTTTTTCCAGCATGATGCTGGTGTTTTCAAGCTATTTTTCAAGCAGAATCACACTCAATCCCAGAATGGTAGGAGTCAGAAGGGACCTCTGGAGATCATGCAGTCCAACCCCCTGCTGAAGCAGGGTCACCTAGAGCAGGCTGCACAGCACTGCATCCATAATAATTTCTGTATCTCTTCTTTGGAAGTCCTTCCTGCTAGTCCAGAATAATTTTTTAAATATCTGTAACTGGAGGATTATTAGGTAACCTTTGAGTTAACCTGTGTAACCCTAAACTCCGCTTGCTTTAGGAAGCTCCTAGAGTTCAGATGCCCTCTGTTCTAATTCTGTAAGGATCTTGAATTGATAATGCAGACTTTCTTTTTCCAGCTCTCCCACTTTCTCCTTTTTGATCACTAACCGTTTTCTCTCTGCAGGTAGTCCTCTGACTATAAATGTACATTTAAATGTATTATTTGCTTTAATTTCCCAACAGTTTCCACTGCAGTTGTTTAGACCTGATTGACAAACGACGAGAAAACTTCCTGACTGTGCTGGAGGTGGTAGGCTGTTCTGCTGCCTTTCCAGTTCTTCTCTGATGTACGTGTGAGGGAGGCCCTGCCCTTCCTTTCGCTCTGGCATCGGAGTACCGACTCTCTTCTCAACAAGAGAAAGTCTGCAGGGTGAAATAGGAAGAAAATAATGCATTCAATGCCATGTTTCTGATATAGGCTCCATCATAATTCATATCTTGCTCTCTGTCATCTTGCAAGAGTAATGATTTAATTTTTTTTGTCATACAGTTATTTCTAATGGTGTCCAAGAGTCGCTGCAGGAAACGAAATGGGAGGTCTTCAGCTGTCTCAGTTGTTTAGCCCTTCCTTCCCAGAAAGGATTAACCAGACTCTGGGTCCGTGTTCTTCACCTTTTTTGTCCCGTGCCAACTAGCAAACTCCAGAGCCCGCATCTCTGCCTCACTTTTCCTTCACTGTACTGGTCAGAAATCTGTTGTGCCTTGGTGTTCTGATGTACTATTTAGTGTACAGAGCCTCTCTGTAGCTGTGTCCAATAATTCCTGCAAAATTTTCCTTATATTGTACAATAAATGTACAGACCCCACTAAATTTGCTGAGGTGACCGTTTAGTGCCTGAGTGCTGCTCGCCTCCGGTTTGCCGGCAGCAGAGGCGGCCGATCTCTCAGCCAGGCCAGGTTTCGTTTTGCTTACTGTAGGTGAATGAAGCTTGAAATGTTGTTTCTCACTGTGGTCATCTGGGATCACTTTCGGCTTATTTAGAACAGATTTTTCAAAAAGATTATTTGTTAGCTTTGAATACTACAACTTCAGGTGCGTTTTCTGAGCATCTGGGAAAAGATCCTTTCTAAACTCCGTTGCAGAGTTCGTCCTTTTTCTGTTGGAGTAGTAGCAAGGACTGTGCTGATAGCTGCTTAGGTCTCCCTGGGATGCTCTCTAAGTCATTCCCACTTCAAGAAAGAGTCTTCTGCCGGGAAAGTCACTCCACCTTGAAGAAGAGCTTCTGTCATGGTGGGCTGTGGTGGGGGCACAAGACAAAAAAGTGAAATCATGTCAAAATTTCACCTGTAGATGTATGGCTTGCTTATATTCTTCTGAAAAGAGAAGCAAAGAGGAGGAGGTGAGTAGAGAGTAAAGATGATTTTATTGACACAGAACTAAAACTCTTGAGAGGTTTAAAGGTATAGCAGCAATACCTGTTATCAAGTTGAAAGTTCAGTTTGAAAATGTATTTAAGATTCCAAAATACTAACTTACTTGCTTATATATCAGATAAGGTGTTCTCACTATCTCTTGGTGGTTTATGGCGTCCTGTCGGCTCAGTCGTGTTTTTGTGCCATGTTAGGGTAACGAAGTCAGTCCTGTGAGCACGCCCAGAGTTTCTCCAGTCTGGGCCTTGGCTACTGAATATGTTTTTGAATATGAAGACTTTGTGCATTTGTGCCTTATTGTGGTTACTAAGACTTTAAAAAAATCTAATTCTAACTTAAAATTTCTGGAAAATAACTTAGATGCATAGCAACAATAAACACGTAAATCCCCGACCACGTTTTGCTGGTACCTGGAACGCAGGCGGGCTGTTGTGCAGGTCACCTTGCTCCGCTCCCTTGGATTGTTGCTGCTTTCCTCCACCCCTGCTTTTCGTATTTGCTTTTATGTCAGTTTTTTAACTGATACTGAGAAATTTTTTAAAAACACTGGTTTACCATGTTCTTTTAATGGCAGTGCTGACTGTCCTGCGGGTGTTAGCAGAACGTGGCCCGACGCTGGCGCTTGGGCTGCGTCACGTCCGCCGCGCCGTGTGCTCCCTCTGCCGTCAGCCGCTGCCTCTCGCGCCGGAGCCGGGCTGCTCTGCGAGAAGTGAAGCAGGACGTGGTCTGGAGTTCTGAAAGGTGCTTCGTGTTAGCTAGGGCCTGCTTTTGCCTGAAGTATTTTGGTGAGTCTTTAATATGAGTTAAGATAAAGTCAGGGTCATCGGGACAGCATTAATGCCATCAGCTGGCAATTACAACTTGCCTGCTATTTGTACTGGGAACTGGGGGCATCTTAGACTTGCCTCCCAGCTGACTATTCCACTCTAACATGCAAGAAACTAATTTAAAAACGAAGTTAATAATATTTTGTTTGGTAGAGCTGTAAAGCCGTTCAGAAGCTGCTATTTTTGTGGCCTGCCTTGACAGACACGGAATTTTCATTCCTCTTGCTTTGCAGCTGGACTCAATGCAAAAAGCTTTTTTTTTTTTTTTTTTTTTTCTTTCTGGAAAAAGCAGAAATAAAACACCTTAGGAACTAGGCACAGTTGTTGATGGCATGGGAATTTACCAAAAGCTTAAGTGTGTGTGTGTAAGACAAATCCTAGGGTGTCAGGTATTAAACCAAGCTGTGTTTCACAGGTGAACGGTCCTCAAAATGCTGGTGTTACTTCTTTTGGATGAGTCTAAGCACTTCTACGTGAAATAAATGCGTGTAATGTATAGGGAGTAATTATGTATTCCTTCCTAGTAAGGGGAAGACATGTGTCTAAAATAAACTGAGCAGAATTTTTGAATTAAAATGAAGTAATAATATTAAGTTATTATTAGTAATCTTTATTAAAACATCTTTAATTTCTTTTAACATTCGTGTAATAGAATCTGATTTACTGGGAGTGGCATTTAATTAATTTAATTCAATTTAGAGACTTAACTCTATTACATATTAGTACAGAAAATTACCTCTGAACAGTCATTTCTCACTGGTGACATGCAATAAGTTAATTTAGCTTGGAGTTCGTTTGGGTGCATTGTGAGTTCTTAGTGAAAGTTGCTATGGTGACAGCCTGATCAACCAGAGCTGTCACCTCGCACAACAACTCCAGCAGCCCCGCTCGGCGCAGGGAGCGCCGGCAGATGGGTGCTCGCTGCTCCCTGCCTCGGCCTGGCCCGGGCCCCTTTCCTGAGCCTGCTGGCGGAAATCTTCAGCGCTGCCAAGGCCGCCTCGCGAGGAGCAGCAAAAGCTGCCCCAGGAATGGCGGGTCCTGCCGGGACGGCCGGGGGCAGGGGGGGTCTGTCGGGCTGTGGCCCCAAACTGAGCTGAGGGGCTGGGGCCTGGGCTTCTGGGGGGGTGTTCGTTCTTTATTTTTTTTCTTAACATCATCTTAGGTGCAGTGAAATGATTGCAGAATCCCCATCGGATTTTAGTTTGCTTTCATTTAGGAAATTTTCGTGAGGAGTCTGAATAGGAGGAGGTGTGAAAACTGCTGGAAGTGCTTGCTTCCTGATTCTGAATAGTTTAAATCCTGTTTTTCCTATGTGGCATTAATGCACGGTAGCACTGGAGACATTAAAAAATCCATTCAGCTTAAAATGAATTAATGAAGAGTTTGCCTCAGACTCTGTGTTGAATCTGAAATGAAGAATTTGCTTCAGATTCTCCAGGCTTTGCTATCGGGTAGATGAGCTCTTAGTTCAGAACAGGCTTCCAGTGGAGAGGCTGTCTTTGGGAAGCTCATTCCGAAAAACACTGTCTGCCTCTTAAATGTCGTGTTTAGATTTAAGAGGAAGCATCAAAAGAACTGAAATAGAAATTTGAAGTTCAGTGTATTTTCTTTCCGCCTTTTAGATCAGTATGTGGACTTCAGCAGTAATTTGTTTTTTCTCTCAGGCATGGCTTTACTTTCAGTGGGCATATCTGAGCGGGGGATCATTCTTTTTTTGGGGGGAGCTTCAAATTTTCCTCAGCCGCTCATTTCTGAAGGCAAAAGAGTGACATTTCCAGAGGACTGCTTGTCTGGCCAATGCTAGGAACTGCATCCAACACGACATGTAGAACCCCAAACATTTTTCCAGGTATAAAATCTGTGAAGTTTTGTAGGTACAATCTCCTAAAGTGGTAACGATATCCCTGTGGTTTTTGTATATTTTTAAGAACCTACTTGCTCAAAGCATGGATTCTTAAAATAGTTTTGTTAAATATAACTGAACACATCTTCAGTTAGCCCAGTAAGGATTCAGACTTTGAAATCTAAGGCCAGAATATTTCAGGTTTAGCTTTCGTTGGGTTGGCTACAGACACGGTTTCTCTGGGCGCTGCTACCTGCGAGCTGGAATCAATCCACGCCGCTGGGGAGGAGGGGAAGCTGGTCCATGCCGACCTCTCTGCTGGCACTGCTTCAGGTACCCGTGCTGACTGGTTTAAAATGATAACTCAGATATCTCTGCGTTATCTTTAGGACTGTAGTATAAACATACTCGTAAGCCCTTTGAGGTAGTATGTGAACTGGAAGGCTAATGCCAAAATTACAGAGGCCTTTTACTGGTCGCCCACAGAATTGTTACTGTTTTAGTCTTGCACATAAAATGTTCATTTGGTACCATAAATGTACGTGACAGTAGAGCCAAGGCTTTGTGTTTGCACAGGATTCTAGTCGATTTGACATGTATGCGTAGTCCCGTGATCTCCGCAGCGCAGCCAGTGTCAGTGAAAATTAGACCCGGTGTCTCACCAGCAGGCTTGTCATCTGCAGGCGGTCGACATCACGCTTTCGTAGGAGCACCTAAAAGGAGTTCAGTGACAATGCAGCCTGCTCCCCCTGCATCCACCCCCAAAACACACGTAAAACCGTGAGAGAAGCTGTATTTCTAGTTTCCAGAACAAAAATGTGTGCGTATGTACAGTGAGTGTGATGTGTCCAGGCTGTGTTAGCCCCAGTGCAGATCTGATCTGAACTGCTGTGTGTGCACGCTTTATGGGCCCGAGACATCTGGTTCAGCCTGGAGAAGAGAAGGCTGAGAGGGGACCTTAGAAATGCCTCTAAATATCTGCAGGGTGGGGGTCAGGAGGACGGGGACAGACTCTTTCCAGTGGTGCCCAGCGACAGGACAAGGGGCAACGGGCACAAACTGAAGCT
>Ga0181612_168883_pt1 | contig 14549 bp, 6 predicted proteins | sample HoacroProtozoa21_FD_119630 | JGI IMG/M metagenome (GOLD analysis project Ga0181612, IMG submission 119630) | Hoatzin crop microbial communities from Cojedes, Venezuel. Combined Assembly of Gp0051906, Gp0051904, Gp0051908 | reverse complement strand
ATATGCACACACTTCTTTTTATCTATATCATCTTTTATTTCTATATAAAGTCTAAAAAACTTTTGGATGCATTTGTATTTGCAAAACCAATTAGTTAAGGATGAAGTCCCATATCCTTTTAGTCAGGTTTTCTTCAGCATGGTTTTGTATGCCTACAAGTATTCTCAAAATCAATAGAATCACAGTGATTTTTAATCAACTTAAAAATGTACGGAGAATGACAACCATATAGACCGTTGCACACTCTTTGCTTTCCTGATTTCTTCATTGAATAGAAATAAACCAGCTTAGTACCATACAGACTTCTTCCCAAGTTGTCTTTCTTTTAGTTATATTAACCATCACTTTGATTTTCCAAATGTATGTTTGAATGAATATTTTTTAAAAAATTAGGTTTCATTCAACTATTCTATAAATTCTTTCCAGTTCACTTTTAAAACTTTCACAAAATTAATAATCTCTTATAGCAGCAACTACCCACCTGACTTCCCCTATAAATGCCACAGTGGATGACTGGGAATCATCTTTCTGAGAATGGTTCTACGATGACTAACACCAGTTATTCTACTTGTATAGTTCTACTTATGGGCAGAGCAATATCTGTTATGAAGGTGTCCAATTCTCAGCTGATCAAATGGGAAAATACACAATCCTAATCAAAAGAACCAATACACTTTCCACGTTATTGAGTGGGATTCGCAGTAATTCATTCTATTGTGTTCTCTTAGCCACCACCCTAGAACTACTCTTTGTTCATCTGAAAACCTCCTGCTAAAACAGCCAATGTGGATCTGCTCTCACCAGTCAGCTGATCTTTGCTATTTCCAGAACAGATAAGAAACAGGAGTCAGTTTTGAGGCAAGCACTGAGATTCTCTAATTCAGAAAGATTTTTCTTTACTGCACCAGCCACCACTCTGCTGACACTCAAAGCACAATCTCTCTGATCACAGAAATTAACTTGTGCAGCTTGTAATGGCAGATATACCTCGAAATTATTTTGACTTTCAGTGCAAGTAATCTCCCAAGACAAGCTAAGGCACCAGATGTATACCCATGAGAATTCTCTGCTGACCTTCTTTAACAGAGGAAAACTGCTCTGTTTTTCAAGACTCTTGGGCGTTTATATTTTTATCAGAAAAAGGAAGACTATGACAGAAAATCCCTAACCTAACAGATACTAGTTGAAATCAAAGTTAAATTATCATCTGTTTGATCATGCAATGCTGCTGTTGGAGGGGAAGTACCATCATATCAAGAGTTATTATTCCCTGTTGTCACATGCCAGGAATCTATTAGAAAGCCTTGTTTTACATTTTGTTATTTATATCAACTTATTAAAAAAAAAACCACACACAACGTGAATAATAGTTATGTTAAAAAAACCCCAAACTTCCAAGAAAAAAAAGAAGACACTTCAAAATATTGTCACTTCCCTGTAGCCAATTTCCAGCTGTTACAAAATTTAACCAAGGGGATTACTTATCATAGGGAAACAGCCTGCTGTTTTTCTGTAGTACACAGTGTGACTGACACAATGTTAGAGCCTGACCTGAAGCAGAGGTCCATAAGCTTCATCAATATTAACTCTTGGTATAGCTAAAACTGTAAGTCATAAATGAGTCGGGTCTCCTGATGGTACAGCTGCACTTCTTGAATACAAAAAGTATGTAGCCTTCGAAATGACAAAACTAGTGTGGATGCAAAGAATACAGCGAAAGTGTAAGCATAGCGGCAGTTACTGCTTGATAAGAACTGTCATCAATTACAGCATCTAAGGCAACTGCAATAAATTAAAATGCTTCATGGATTTATGAAAAAATTGGTCTGAAAAGAATGAAAAACAAGCAATGGCTTGGATTCACTGAAATCATTTGGAGAACAAGGTTTTCATGCCTAGCATCTTAAGACCTGAGAGTTTACTATATTTTTTTCAGCCAGGCCTAACTATGGTCACAATTTAATGAAGAGGTCAAGCTATAATATGTTTGTTTGGATTTTTTTGAGGGGGTGGGGTGGTTCGTTATTTTTTGTTGTTTTTTTTTTTTGTCAGTTAAGGTTCATCTTCCTCACTTTGTAGCCTCATTCCCCAGCACGGACTTCAATGAAAGACCAAGGAAATGGGCTGGATGAAAAGTAGGGTACGTCCTTTCAGTGTCAGTGCAGGTCACACATTTGCAACTGAGATGAAGAGATATGGAAAGTGGATTGTAGATAGTTACAGCCAGGGAAATAGTGAAACAGAAATAATTTACCATTCCTTCTCAGAATAATAATCACAATTTTTCAGATGCCTCTTTGCATTATAAATTAGTGATCTACAGCTGATCTGAACTTCTCCTAATGAACAACAACATTATTTAGTTCTACGTGTTGTAGGGTGCTATACTATCATCAACACCTATATACCAACATGGCAAATGTCAGAATTTTACCTCCCTTAGTGTTCAGGATTTATTCTTAAATAGCTCAACATTTAAAAAAAAATAATCATTAATCAAAATTATTCACAGCACAATTCATTATTATGTTTCTCATTCATGAACAGTTAATTGCTATTTGAAATATGAACTGTGCTCATTAAACTCTATGCTTACACGGTATACTTTGGGGTTTTTTTTGTGTAAGACCAAGTTCCTACATCTAGGATATTTTTTCAGAAATATTTGGCATTTTCTTTTAAGTTGTAATGAGCCTTTTGGATTTTTAAAAATGAAGTCATTAGGTATATGTTTTCCAGGGAGAACCCCCAAACAGATGTCAACTCAGTAGGAATAAATTCATTTAACATTTCAGCTGGATGCGTATGGAATCCCCCGACCCAACATTCTGGTAAATACTCCTCTCTGCTAAACACAAGCGATAACCTGGATATCTCTACCTGGTTTTAGATAAATTAAACAAAAGAAAAGTCCCATAAACATCAACAAAACATTAATTTAAATGAATAGACACTGGAAATTTCTAACTATGTAAGTGTCTGAATGCTAGTATTTACATATTTTAGATGCTGAAGGTCTCTGCCGTCCAGTGGTACCTCACTTCAGAGTATAAAAGGGGCTGGTTCAAATTTGTCATGGCAAATAAATGTGTGAGATCTAATCTCTTAGTCAAACAATGAAACCCAAGAACCAATCTTACATTTAATGCTAAAAATAGAAGAAAATAAATACTGGAGGTTGTTTAGATCTGCCTGATTTTACCATACAGGCTGTGTTCCCTTCCTTATCCAATACCTCTGGCTTAGAATCATGGCTTTTTTAATAGCACTTTAAATTAAACTTAATTCCACCTAGATCCTAATATCCTCTGCACTAAAAAGAATGTTCTAAGGTTAGAAGCCATTATGAAGTTTAAATCAGTTTGAATTACTGATCACGTTTCAGACCTATTTTAAATATCTTGCTTTATATATGCATTAAAGTCTCTGGTGAGGGCAATATTAGATCTGTGAAACAGTACTGTGAAATAATAATATTTTTATTATTAATAAACTAATATGAAATGTTGTAATTAAAATACAGAAGAATTATGCTATCTCCTCTGTAATAAAATTCTTCTTCATATTCTGTCTATTTATGGCACATCACAATGATTCAACAGCAGAGTTGAAGTTACCTGTCCGTATAGACAAAAGAGTGTCAGGCTAAATAGTTTTCCTTACCCACCAAGAGTAAAGAACATGACAAAATGCCCTTAGTTGACAAAGTAATTGCAAATTCATGACATTTCACATTTTGTTAACAAATGAAAGTTACGTGAGAGGATTTCTCCTGATAATTACATAGTGTAATCAAATGATCCTGGCAGTGATTATAACAACTTTGACAAACTATTTTTTATGGAGAAGTCTTATCTGCATCTAAAACATAGTCAGTTATAAGCCTTCTGGTTCGCTGCAGGCTTTGCTCTGACTGCGTGCATATGCACAGCATGTTATCTTATTAGTAACATAAAATCAAGTTTTGAATGCCTGGACTGTAATGGAAAGTGCACCTCTCTTACAAAGACAGTTTGAGGTCAATCACTACCATGGTTCAGAGACAAGAGTATGTGGAGTTAAAAACCTGCTCATGGATGGCAAATTCTCTTCATCTCCCTCCTTCCCAAGTGAAAACGAGACACTTGTTTCTCAGTATTAAATCTTGTTCTACCTATTTTCAGGAAATAGATTATTGTTAGGAATTTTATTTTAGGCTGCTGTTTAAAGTATGGATGAAATGAGATTCAAAAGTTAGCAAATTCTATCTCAGTAAAATCATCATTTGTGTGCAAAAAATGTCAATTGTTAGAAAAATGTAACACAAGACACAGTCTCTTCTCAGAAAACATCAAAAGGTGATGTACCCAATGTCATAGTGACTGTTCTTTCTTTCCATTGTCTTTTCCAAGAACTCACAAACCCTCTACACTTGTCAAATGCCTCAGAAATTTCAGATTTTTAAGAAATTAGCTTTATAGGGACATGGACTATTTTCCAAGCAAACTGCTGATCCCTAAAATATATCTTAGCCAATCAGAGGTATAGTCAGAAACAATTCTTGAAGAACTGTCTGTATAAATCCACACACTAGCTCTGTATATAGACCTAATCAAATAGAGCAGATAATAGGATAATTTTCCATTCTTTGCTACATATGCAAAAAAATTGTCAAGAAAATATGCGCTATATTTTATTGCATCAACACTATGCACATGAGTTCAGAAAAGCTAAATTTCATGCTTCTCTAGTTCTCCCTAAAAGGGTGATTTTTCCAACTCATTAAGGAAGCAAAAGAAGGAAAGGTGAGTAGTATATTGCCACAGGTTAACACTATCAACTGATGCAGAGAAAAAAAAAAAAAAAAATCCAGAATGTTACTGTGTACTTGATGGAATAACAGCTGATAAAATATTATACAGCAATTTTCATGGGAATTACTGTCAACTAGTAAACTACAGAAGGCAGAGGGCTGAAAATGAAATTCAACCAGGCCACATATCAACAGTGATTTTCTTTTCAGCAGCTTTGAGCTCTGCAGTGGATTATGTAGGGAATGCACGTGCACAGCATTATGCTGTAAAGAGTTGTAGAGCAGGAAGCCACTACCTCTGCAGGTGTAAACTGGAGTCACTTTAACCATATAGGAAAACTTTAGGAACACTAATCATATTTTTTATTACAAGAAAAAAATGAAAAAAATTAGAAAGAAAATAAAATTTGCCAGAACTCGCTATAAAACACTGTCTTTTATAAGGGTTTTAAGCAGATCTCCAGTGTCTTCAAAACAAATTACACCATTTCTTCAGTAATTCTCTTAGCCAAAGCCTAAGAGTTAGTGTTACCCTTATTTAATGGTTGATATAGAAAATTAAGAAATGTTCATTTTTCGTAAAATATAATCTCTCATTATTTGAAGTTGTTTGTTTTAGAACTGTCTTCCCAGTGACACAGTAACAAAAATATCATATCACCAGGGAATCTACATTCTCCAGTAATGAAACATCCCTCCAGAAGATAATATCTTCGTACTTGCAGTGTTTGCAGTGAAATCTACTCTTCAATATTTTATGTTCATTTTCAAAACTTCTGTTTTGATCACATGAAGAGTCAGACTTTGAGAATTCCACAGAGCTGAAAGCACAGAGGTACACAACAAGCCGAAGTCAAAACTCCAGTGGCTTTCATTTTTACAATCAGGACAGAAATCTGACACATGCATCCCAAAGTGGAGGTGCAAAGCAAACCATACACACAACTAAAAACAAATTTAAGTATTGGTTCATACAACTGATAGCCCGTCATCAACATCATACAGATCTCCACAGCTCCACATGTACCATTTGCAGCTAGAATGTATTCCTGTTACGGTTTGAATAGTACAAAATCTCTAAGCTCATACAGTAAAACTGGTTCAGAGTCTAAACAATCTATTTGCATTTAATGTGATTACAGGAAACAGATTTCTAGAAACATTACATTCAACAATTTAAAAGAGAAAAATCTAAGCAGCATCTGCAGTTCCCATTTTGCCCTGTTGTTTTTTTTCTTTATCTCTTTTAATTTATTTTAATGTCATACCCCATTTTAAGACACAAGAAGGGGTCATTCAAAAATATTTATTGGCTTCTTAACACAGACTGCATTTGCTTCTGCTGTATCAAGTTTATAACTAATAAAACAACACAGCTAATCACTTTTTATACTGCACTCCAATATGATTATACAAAACACCCTCGGCAAATGCTATGGAGACCATAATGAGACCATCTATGGGGGATACTTTGTTATATGTACTCCTTTATGTTACACGTGCAATAGTGGAATGGCAAAAGAAAATGACTTCTTACAACTATATATATTCTCTTAATACAGCCAGACTGGAAAAGACATTTGAAAGAGACATTCCTGTCATGGTATCAGCAATATTTTAGAAGTCCTCAAGGGATACGATGCTATCTCACGGTGGGAGAAAGAAAGAAGAAAAACATTACTGTAAATAAAAAAATCCTTAAACTGAAAAAAACATAATTGCTATTTATAAATTATTTAAAAAATCCTTTTAAAAATTGGATATTTGTAAAAAGCTGTCATAATTTTCACTCTAAGGCCCGATTCACCTTTCATTTAGTTGCTATATAAACCTTGCGACTCAATAACTCGATACAGTGCTATAAAACATTAGGAAATCCACAGACACCCACAGAGACATCCAGATTCTTTATGTAGCCTTGAAAATCCTGGCTTAAAAACATAGTTACTTGCTGTATCAGAAGACTTCTAGAAAGCTAAGTCAAAATTATTTTTAGTAGTTATTTTAGTTTATTTCAAGATCAGAGTGAATAACCTGAATAACCAGAGTAACCTGGTATTTTCTGATAGCTGGCCTTGCTTCACAAGAGAATTTAGATTACAGACCTTCTGAGGACCCTTCCAACCTGAATTGTTCTGTGATTTTGTATAAATGGTTCCTGAATACATCTGTTGAAAGACGTGCAGACATATGCTTAGGTAAGGCTGAGTACAATACTACACAGAGACGAACTAGGTTACAACCCAGATTGCATCACAAGCTAAATCAACCCTCTTGAAAAAACACAACCTGCTACTGTTAATATGAGAGCTTTAGTGAAATAGGACCTCAGAGACCTACACTGAGTTTACTTTAACAACAGATCACAGATCAATCAATTTAATCTGACAGACAAATATGAAGACTTTTGCCTACACTGTCTACTTTCAGATTTTAGAAGCAGCATTAAGTTTTTTTCCCTGGCATACATCCATGATTGAGGGGCAAGAATTTACAAGGAATCTACTTGTCTGCGATTACAAAAGGTGGCATATCTACCCTCACCAAGTCATTGTACATAAGAAAGTGAAGAAAAATTAAAATGCTTAGCTTATCTTCATAATTGACAGCACACTTTAGTTCAGCCACGAGGTAAGTACAACACAGTAAACATAGCTTTTTGATCTTCCATAAACTATTACACGAACTAGTGCAAGGTATCTATATGTGTTTTTAAAAATGATTTAAAACAATTGGGACTGTCTCTTACAGCAAAACTATTCTGAAAAGCTCAGTTGAGGGAAAATCTGAAACCACATAGACTTGAGTTGTGGTTTCATGAACTATGGGTATAGCTAGAGTGAAAACAGAGCACAAGAGTAAATGGAGATATGATATCAAATATCAGATTTCTCAGTAGAAATTGAAAGGTGACTAGCAGGAGTATTATTAATAGAAAACAGGCACAAACAATAAGTCTCTCAAGCAACTGAGAAAATGTTCAAAGTTAGTTTGTCAATTTAGTTGCCACAAGTTATGCAGAAGCCCATGATTAAGTTTTACAAAATTCCCACCTAGGACACAAATGTTCACATTATGACTTTTGTGTGTAATCAGAGCTTTAGTCTATCTTAAACTGTTTTCAGTGCCTGTAGTACTCAGAGTGGTGTGTCGCAATGGCAAAACTATGAACTAAGTAAGCTATCTCACTGTTACTTTCATGGACCTTGTTCTGACAAATAGCAGGCATGGAGCGGTAACCCAAGCTCTGCTTCACTTTCTTAATGAACTTCAACCTCCAGCAGCCACAACCACACCAATTCCCCTTCTACCTTATGTCCCTTTTTCACTTGAAGTAGTAATTAATTCTACACATAATGGAGGCTCTTTTTCCAGCGTGTGCCAAGACCTTAATAAAAGCTATTGGTCAGATCTTCAGTATAACTTCATTGACTGTTAATGATTTACAACAGATGAGAATCTGTCTTCAAAAAGTATATTACTAATTAACTTATGAAAAGTTGGCTGCTTGCAGTATTTAATATAATTCTTGAATGTTCCTAGGTGCACATCTGAATTTCAATGAAACTTGTACCAATAGATAGATATTGACATTCTCATGAATACCAAATATGTTCATTAGCACTTGCCCTGTGATAGCAAATACCTTCTGGATTTATAATTGAGCGGCCTTCAAATGAAACTGCTGGCCACATATCTTTGGCTACAATCACTTTTTGTCAAATTTCAAACTTTTCCACTGTTTCCATTTTTTGTGTGTGAAATGGACTTAGAAAATTGAAGGGGAAAAAAAGAATTAGTGGAGAAAGAAGAGAGGTAAAAATGTCATGCACCGCAGACCTACTTACTGCACTGAGATTTTGACCGAATTAAGAATACAGTATATCTGGAGACATGATTCCAGTCTGCAAAGGCTCTGTTGAGAAAGATGAATGTTTTGCGCTTTGCCAAATAAAGCCATTTGCTTAATAATTAAAAGAGAACTGGAACACCTTTTGCCAAAGGGCAAAGGTTAGAAGTACACTTCAGTGTTTCAAAAAGGTTTTATTCGTGCAGCACTGACTTTGTAGGCTCTGGCAATATACCTTGAGTTCTTCTCTGCTTACTATCTCATACCACCCCCTCTCACAGCATCCTTTAGTCACGGTTTGGCAGCTGGTTTGCATCCATTCCCAACACACGCAGTTTCCCCTTAGCTTAAAATGGGTCATAGCCAGATCATCTTCAATAATGCTGTTAACATTTACACTGCTTGCAAAATGGCAATGAGGAAAAATGAAACTCAAGATGGAGGCCAAAGGAGAACTACAGAACAGAAGCAACAAAAAGCTGTTCTTCTCAACTAATTTAAGTATCTGAAAGCATACACTCGAAATTTTAAGAGATTGAAGAGAGTGGGGAGAGTAAAGGAGAAAGACAGGAGTCTACAGTAGTTCAAGGTAATCAGACCTTGAATATGAACTTTAGCAGTGAGAGCAAGAGAGTAAAAAGGATTGTAGAGATACAGGAGAACAATATTCTTTATACTTCTCAGATAAATGGCACCTTATTTAAAAGACAAAAATAGGTAGTATGTAAGAATAAGAGAGGATCAAATGAAGCTTAGGTTCCTACTCATGGTTGAATTTTCTGATGCCAAATAAAGAAAAATCCTGGAATGAAAATTCTTAGGTATGCCATTAACTAGAATCCTTATAAAAAAATGTCCAGAATCCATAAGGTGAAATTGTTTTCACGGGAGACTGATCATGTCTTTTCCCTAATCCAAAGTTTCCATGTGTTTGAATCCCATTGATATCAACTAGACTAGAACTCCATTCTACAAATTTAAAAACAAAATGAAAAAAATATCTGGGATACAGGAGGCAAACATACAAACTGATCATTGCAGCATACATACAATTAAAATAGTTTCAGGTATAAGTATCCTTATTATTGTGTTTCCATACCTAAATGCCTCTGTATTTTATATATAGATATGTAAAAACGGTAACACAGAGAGACCTGTGTAACTCTTTTGTGCTCACACTTCTGAGGTTCTAATAGAATTCATTATCTTGAAACAGAGAAGTGTGTATGACCTCAAAACTTATGTTCAGGGAGAGAATCTTCTGCTTCGATAAAGAGAGAAGAGATTGAAACCAACCCCCCTCCACTATGTTAGATGAACTCTGTTTTTGAAAAGTCAGTGGGATGAAACAGTAACACAGGCATTGAAAAAGTATAAGACATCAACTCTAGTTCTGTAGCAGGAAAGAAGTAATTTACAAATACACTTCCTTTTTGCACATGATACCATTTACAGACTATTCTAACCTCAAAACAAGACTTCCATAAGCAGGTGAATGAGTAGATCTCATTCATCCTGGTCTTTTTCTTTTTGCGATAGGACACTGAATGTCACTAACAAGTACAGAATAACGAAAAACAAGATACTCTAAATGATTGGTTCAGTTTTCCAAAGCAAATATAAACATTCAGATGTGGGAAAAAGGAAAATACATAGGAAAAGAAAAATAAAGGGAATAAATAAAAATAAAGGGTAATATATGGGAAAAGTATGACTTATAAATTCTGTCATGTGATCAGCTCAGAAATATAAAAACAGTGATCCTCATATGCTACCTTCTTAATATCAACCTCAACTTCCCCTTGCCTCTTTCGATTTTACATAAGTAGATTCATATGGATATTAATATAACTTGCAAAATCTTTGGAAAAAATATCCAAATCTACAGCATTTTAAGTGTGAGCATTTATACTTTTTCTCCTTCCTTCTCATTTTGATCACAACTGAATTTGTGTATGTGATGAAGTAATTTTAACACAAAGTGATAGAACAACTTCTACTTTCTCTCACTGGAAGCTGTTTTAACATTTGCAAGCATCAAGAGCAATCGCTTTTCTCCAGCAAGGCCAAGAGATATCCTATTAAGTAATAGGAAACAGACACAGATTACAATTGAAAGCTGGGTTTTCAAAAGGTAAAATCCTTTTGTACCACTCAGGTAGCTTAAACCACCCCTAAATGCACAGAGGCCTCCTGGGAAGAGAAATTTCTGGCCGCACGCTCTCATTGCAAGAGGGAATGCCGAGACATGAATGTGTTGAGAGTCCTCCTCCTTTCATCTTGGCTTAGGACCAACTAAGTGTTTAATGCTAACGTGAGAAATCACGGTTGTTCAGGAAAGTGTTAATTATTCCCAAATTCGGCACCTGGGAATGGAGAATGGTAGTCCTATCTCATACATTCACTCAACTCTAATGATGAGAAACATTCTTATGCAGGGCAAAATCTGCCTCGTGTATTGGCAGTGTATAAACAAACACCCATCTGAATGTAAAGAACCATTTGCTTAGAACAGTTGCTGGTTGAGGGTAGAAGTATTTGAAAGAAAGGGTAATATTTCCGTGCTGAAAAACACACCATTTTTAACAGCAAAGCAGCCTGCTTACTAGCCGATTTGTATATGATTCATCCACTTCAGTCCTGCATAAACAGACACAGTTATTAAAGAATAGCTGCATAACGTTTCCATTCATAAGGGATTTTTTAATTTGCTTTTGTTTGTTTCCTTTGAAGGAGAAAATCTCTCAGTTAATAATGATTTTATTCTTTCATGTGCAATACCACCAAACTAATTTTCTCTATTTTAGATACTCAATATGGAGTCTAACTCAGCAGCATCATTGAAGTAGCCCTATTTTAAACGTTTCCTACTTGTATTGAATTTTGTAAGACTAAAGGGGCTTCTTTGTTTTTAAACTGGTATTCTTGGACCCTTGGTTCATTTTAGTTTTGCTTTAAATACTCCTGATGCTGTCAAAATACAGGCCTTATGCCAAAAGTTCAATTCCTATAAAGACATACAGTGTAACTATATGACACAGGGACCCCAAAACATGAAAGTTAGAAAAGAAGAAAGAAAACAAGATAAAATGCATTTTAAAGATATTGCCTAATAAAAACAAGCTAAAGAATTTGAATTGGACCTTTTTTTATTTTCTTTTTTTAAATAAGTGAGAGGAAACAGTTCTATTAGACTTCACTATGTCAAGGCTTTGTGAATTGCAATGTTTCTAGCAGAAGCTTTATTCCACTTAAATATGGACTTTAGCGACTGATTTATGGCAAGAAACATAGATTACTGTGTTAGGAGCACTGAACAAGTGGGTTATTATACTTGCACTACACTGCAAGCAGATATAGAGTAGATGCCTGGACTGTACCTGTTCCTGAATCCAGAAAGACACTGAGCTCTAGTTTAAAATTATGCACACAAAGCTAGCCAGCATTAGACTGACTTTAGCATTACTGCTAACACATTTGAATTTGTGTGTATATTTAATTTCTCCACCAGCTTACACCAGAATTGAGAGCATTTCATAGCAGCGAGGCATGAGCCTCCTGCAGAAAAGTTGGAATTTCACTCTGATTTGCTGCATATTCAGTTATTTTGGTTTTGATGTGAAGGCGACAAGACAATGGAGGAAGGGAGTAGCCATTTTCTGTTACATGTCTACAATAGTTACCAACCTTCTCATAGAGAGCAGCCAAAGACAGGCACTTCTTAGGGAAACACGTGCAAGGACCTTTTTATTTAGCTTTTGGACCCTACTGTGTCAGTACCTGTATCTAAGTTGGTCATCACAGGCTCCCTTATACTGAGTGTGATCTAGACAATACAAACGTGCCAAAGGTTCAATCCTAAACCATCTTAAAAGAGATGTTAGCTTCTGATCATATGAACTGCATCACTGATTACATGAGCCTCCTAGGGTGACTCTCTCAGATGTGCATACATCTTTCTTTTGATAGGCTCTCGTATTTATTCAGATGAACCCCACCCAAAAGATATACGAGCAATTTATAACCTGCATGGATTTGCCTTTGCAACATCTACTTTACTGCCAGTCAGTTCATTCACTCCTCTTGTAGTGCCTGCAGACTAAGTGCAACAACTAACACAAACAACAAGAAATCTGCTCTCTCCTTTGGAAAGCCATGCTTTTTTCATGCTGATCTTTCCTTCCTCACACTAATCTTTTTTAATCTCATCAGTTCTTGGATACGTCTAGATCACAGACTCATTTGAAAAGCAACAAATTTTGTACTGCATGGAGTTCTAAAATACAAGAAACAGTACAGAGTGTTCATTTGAACAGTTTATCCAAACCATTCTGAAGAAACTACTAAATCAGCAAAAACAATTAAATGGAGGGAGGGAAATCAATTGACAAATACAGATAGACATGAATTAGAGGAATGGATAGCTTTTTTAAAGAAAAAACAAAACAAAACAAGCACAACAACTTGGCCGTATAATTGAAGATCAGTAGTCTCTTTAAAAACAAGCCTTTTGCATACTGGCTTTATTAAAGAGCTACAAAAAGAAAAAAGGTGCAAAACAAATGAAACCATCATATGAAAGTGTAGCTGACATGTATTTTCTTCCCAAGACCAAAAATTTTCAAGGTAAAACTTTCTATAGTCTTCCAAGCAGCCAAAATACCTTTAAATGGCTTTCAGATGCAAGAAAGAACTTCTGCACTCTTAACAATCCACCAAAGATGAGGCAGAGCTGATACACTGACTGTGTGCAGACACTGAAAGTTTGTCTCTTTGAAAAGTCCAAAATGCACTGCTCATCTTCAGTCATGAAGGTTTTGTATTTGGCAGTCCAATGAAACCAGTCATTTTGCATGAGGTAGAGATTTACTGACCTTTAAGAAGGTTCTAAGATATTTGGAATCCAAGACTCCCCTGTGTTCTGCTTTCACTTAAGGCACATCCTTCCACTGCTGCAGGCTGTCACTTTATAATCTCTCCCTTCAACATACCTGCTTTTTTCTAGGACCACCGCTAAAAAAGGATGCAACGCAGACATGAATGCACCTGGACATGAGTTTCTGTGCTGCTCTCTGTCCCATTGCACAGGGGTTTTTCCTACTTTTGTTGGTCCACATCTGTGTCATGGTAACAATAGACGGGTTCACTCAACCACTGTGCTTGATTCAGCTCACAGCAAAACTTCATATTTTTGCTGTGTTCTTTGAAAGGTATTTAATTTTTTCATCATCCTTCATGATGAAAAATGGGTATTTATTATCTTGAAAGGCTCTAATTTGTATTCAAACTTGCAGCTTAAGCTCATCAATAATACTAATTCACACTTACATAGCACATTTCTTCTGAAGAACATAAAGCACTTCATAATTGCCAAATGATAAAGTTTCACAGTATCTCCCAAAGGTAAAAAGTATTTCATTCACAGAGGGCCTGGTCTATACTGCAAAATGTTACCTTGTCTGCACGCTGTTTGTTGTGAGCAAGCACGAGAACTAGCATAAAGCTTAACAGCAAACTATAGGTATATATTTAGATAAAGATTCACTTGTGTTCGGCACCACGCTGGAGAAAGATTTCATCATGTGGCAGTGTCGTTGTGCTAAATGTAACCGGTCAGTTTTCCCTGAGAGCGACACTGCATTTACCCTAGCCGTTCTCAGGCATATTCAGACTTGGTACGATTGTTAAGCCAGTCCAGGGCTAACAGAAGGGTAAAATGAGACAGATGCTGATTCAAAGGAAGAATCAGGAGTAAATGTCAGTTTTGTTATCACTTTTTGTTTGTTTGTTTCAGTCATAAAACCTGCTCAGTCTGAGTTAGGTGGCTACCAGTACATTGTTTAGATCTGCTATGATTATCTGTAATGATTATTTAGAAGTTTTATGAGTTAGTGAGAAAACTGAATT
>Ga0181612_149509_pt1 | contig 14549 bp, 4 predicted proteins | sample HoacroProtozoa21_FD_119630 | JGI IMG/M metagenome (GOLD analysis project Ga0181612, IMG submission 119630) | Hoatzin crop microbial communities from Cojedes, Venezuel. Combined Assembly of Gp0051906, Gp0051904, Gp0051908 | reverse complement strand
TCTTCATATGAATACTGTTTACTTATCAGGAAAAAAAGAGAAAAAAAAAAGAAAAAAACAAGAAAAAAAGAAAAAATAAAAGAAAAACCAAACATGATTCCTGTTCATTCAAGCCTCAAATATGCCATTTTAGTGAGTTCCTGACCAATATCTTCTCTCTCTTTCTGTTTTCTCTCAGGGCTGTACAACTTGTTCTCTAATATTTTTGCCTTCATAATATGGATTTTGATCTCAGGAACCATTGCCTTTCAGCCCTTGCCTTTTCAGTTTTCCAAGGAGAACGAAGTTTCTCAATCCTATTTTGGGTTGTGAAGGAAATAATCTGGTTTAAAAATAGCTCTTTGGTTAACTTTTAATTACTGGTACAGCTTTTTACTGTAGTCCTGAGCTGAGAAGGATGTTTTATTTTGTCTGAATGGACTTTCAGGCAAGCGTATTGGGTTAAGCTCCTGTTCAGTTCAAAGGTAACTTGACAGAGAAGAGTAGATCATTTCTGAAAATGTATTCTCCTTAATCACCACGAGAACCTCAGTAATGAAGTGAGGTTTTGGTGGTTCAGATACCAACATAAACCTGACACGAACACAGCTTGGGTGCTACAGTTTTTCAGGAGAAATGCCCTAATCCCATAGGACTATGCAAGCATCTAGTGTTTGATTGTCTAGGCTGAATATACCCTGATAAAAGCACATGCTTTATTCATAGCTAGTTTTTTAAAATGAGACTGTTTAATTGGTTCATAACAATTTTTTCTTCAATATAGTTAATTAAACAAAATAGCCTAGATAGCTATATCCACTGTCACAAGTGCAGTTCAGGAAATTGAGAGTTGCAGGTAACTTTTGAAAACAATCTGTCTCTTGAAAAAGGTAGACTGTGTAGTTTCTTTTGAAGCATAAATATCCTAATTAGACAGACTTAATAAGCAATCTTCCTAGGACATAGGCAAAGGCACACTGCAACATTTGAAGCTCAGTTATAACATTTTATGTACACTTTACAGCATGTTTACAATGCTGTTAAGTATTATATAGTACAACTTAAAACTCGTAAAATTAAATGTAAGTTCGAAATGGTTTTGTCACCTTTACAATTTTATTATGTTCTACATCAAATGAACTGTGCTTTTCACAGGTTTGTATAACATTTATAGCTATTAATTTGCCTTTCAAAAATTTATAGGATCTTGAAGGAAATCATGTATAGAAAAATGGCAATAATCCTATGCATAAAGCTGCCTCTCACCGCTGAAGTATAAGGTATACTTTGACAAAGAAACCACTGATGATTTTTCTTTGAATTTCGGCTTATCCATGGTGGTGATTATAGGTAAATACTTTCAAATCTCAAACTTTATCATGTTCATATTTAAACTTGATCTGTGATAAATGAGATTACTATTCTCACCATTGTTCAGGAAATTACTATGAAACAGTACTGCAGAAGAAAAACTTAAGAACCGAGAAAATACTGCAAAAACCAACACTGAAAATATCAGCACCACCACTAACAGTATTCAGTTAGTCCGTCTGTTTTAAAGACAAAAATTTTGTTCAAACTACTGTTGATGCTAAATTTAATGTTCATACACTTATATCTGTCTGCCTCTTTCCTCTTTCAGAACACACTAGTACATAAACATATAAACATTTTAAAGAAGCAAGTGGGTCTTTTGCAGAGACAATGAAATTTGATTAAATCACTATGTATATCAAAAATACTTCAATGTTTTTCTAGTCAGAGACCAGAACAATCCAATTAATTCTGACTTAGGTGTAATTCTGGTACTCAAACCCTATTTAGGACTGCAGTTTCATTCTTTATTTGTTTTCCCAGGCCCTCCCAGCCCACCCCACCCCTCACCTTCTGCCCAAAGAAACTACTAAAAATATCCTGATGCTTGAAATTCACAGAATTAAGAAGTACTTTGTGGAGATACCACTTAGGACAGGTTGAAAAACACTATCATAGCACTTTGTGCAACTGTTCTTCCTGTAACTCATGGGTTACAGGAATGTCATAAATAGACTTTGTACAGTCTATGGCATTTTATATTCTTAGAAAAGACATGAAGTACGTCTAGAAAACTTCTTCTGACTGTACATTTAGACATTGAACTAATCTCATAAATTTTCCATTAAAAAAATGACAAATTTAAAAGGCTTTAGAGAAAGAGCTTAAAGAATTATGTTTTTTTGTGAACTGATGCCTTTATTTTATAAATATACCTAATTTCAGTGATATTACATTCTGAGACAGTCATGTTACTTGCTTATTTGTATCATAAAGCCTTGTCAGATGGAGCTAGTTGACAAAACTTCCATCAATTTAACTTTGTATTTCAGGTATTGAGTATCACCATAACCCACACATTTGAAACTTCAGTTCTGTGAAGTTACTGACCAACATCAAAGGGACAGCTCAACTTTTGGTAGTATTTTGATTTCTTAGTAGATTTTTTGGATCAAGAACCAAAAATAATTATTTCCAGTGCTAAAAATACACAATTTTCTCTCCTACTAAATGAATTAGAATTTCTGGATGGACAAAACTGGGACAGTTATTTCCAGCCTGAATACAGAATTAAACTGTATATAGACTCAGTAAAACAGTTTTTTGGGAACAGAAGGAGCAAGCCCTCCATGAACAGCAGAAGAAAAAGAATGAGATGCATACTAGTACGTACAAAATGAATTTGCAACACCTTAAAAAAAAAAAAAGATACTACAGAATATATTTTGAAATAGAAATTATTTATATATATTATATAATGTTTCCATTATATTTAGCTGTGGGAATTCCAAAAACATGTGGCATGATTATACAGCCAGATACTCCAGAAACTCGTGAATCAAAATATGTGTTTCAATTTTACTGATATATTCTAGCATTTTAAGCTATTTTGTGTGACACCAGCTACCCATACATTCAGTGTGTGGATAAATGTAACTGGCCAGAAAAAAACAATTTAGAGCTTCTTTGAATCTCTAGGGACTAAAATTTGCCAGAAAATGCTAGATATTATGACTTTCAGTGTCTGAATAAGTGAGAATATCCCTTTCATTTTGAAATAATATATAGATTTCTGCGGGTCATTAATATGTATTCTGAAAGAACTGTCATTTTAAAATGATTTGGCCTAAAATATAAAAACATGCAAGAACAGGAGGAAGTAACAAAAATACTAGTGACTTATTTGTTTCCAAAACCAAAAATCCTACCATAGCTTCAAGAAGATCTGCAGTGCCAGTAAGAATGCATTATTGAAATGAGCAATAGAGGCTCGGATTTTATATTCCACAAAGATTAAACTGATGCACACTGGAAAATCACATAAATTTTGGAAATAAATGATACAGAAAAATTGACGGATAAAATAAAAAATTTTGAATATGAACACATTGCCTTAAACAGAAAGAACAACATCAAAAAAGATCATTATTAAAAATTACTTTTCTTTTTCATAAGGATGGTGAAGAAATTAAGAATAATTTAGGCTACTAGTATCGTAATGTCATTCAAGATCTGGTGTATAATATTCTTACTCTATTGAACTTAGCATTTGTCTATGAGTTTAATAGCCATTACATTAAAGAAGGAAATGTATTTTGGATTAATTTCCTTAACTTTTGCTGATATAAGATGCTTGCAAAGAACTGACCTGAAGTGGGTGATTTTTTTGTTTCCTCAGGTTTCACACAGAATGATCAACCTACACTGTTTCTTCCACAGAAATGAATGAAAGTTTCCCTAAAAAGGGAAATCATAAATATTTTTTAATTTGTTTTTATGATTTGTTCATGCACCTGTGTTAGGAAACATTTCCATGGTTTACCTCTCCCTTTCCTTTGTGCAATAGGGTTTTATTGAAGAGATATTGAAGAGACTCCCATTTGTGTTTTCTGATCAGGATCCTGGATTACAACCCAATAATTGTACATTTTGTCCCTGGTTCTGGGTTAAATCTAAAGATTTGTACCTGGCTTCCACAGCTTTTATCATCCTTCTGGACTCTGCTTTTTTCAGGTCTTGTTTCTACAAACTCAGAGTGCTCTGCTTACACAGTATTTTCCATGATGTTAAATGGTTTTTTGCTAGTCCAAAGCAAGCAGATACATGCATATGGGTAGATGTCAAACCATCTTTAGCACCATTTAGTATTTCTGGAAAAGACTGGAACAATATAGACATGCCTTATTTCATCTGGAGAGGTTTAGTGTTCCGTTAGCCTTTATATTGACTACTAGAGTTGTCATTTTGACAATACCCTAAACCAGACAATCTCACCCAAAACTGAAAGTTTAGTTCTTCATGTTTATCTTCCCATTCATTGCAGAATACCCTATGTCTGAATAATATATGAACTATAGGAAAACCACTTTCAGATAGGTTAGAGGAGAACATTTCACTTCTTCACTTTTTAATTTTTCTTCTTCATTTGCTGTTCTGTTAAACTGTTTCTTTTTCCAACCCATGAGCTCTGACTTTTCCTTCCGCTTCTCCTCCCCATCCCACCAGGGGGGAGGGATGAGTGAGAGAGTGATTACTTCATTCTTTGTTGCTGGTTTGGACTAAACCACAACAACTGCAATCCAAATCATGTCTGTGAGTATTTACAGAGTAGTAGGAGAAGCTTTTTAAAGTGTACATAGAACACAGTTGTGTATCAAAAATAAAGAAAATATTTTTGTCCTTTCCATGCTACTCTACATAAAATTTTAAGGAGATTTACATGACATCTAGATCCTTAAGTCTGGGTTCTGAGTAGTGATCTGTCCATTTTGACAAGCAGTATGTCAGTGGCAAAGCTGAAATGGGGACATCCAAGTACTTCAGTAGCTTCGTAGCTTATGAATTAGTAGAGCATCCATACTGGCACATGAAACCTAATCTGAACTGAGGCCATAGTATTAAATTTTCACTGCAAACAAGTCCTTCCAGACAACTGAAAGCAATGTAGCGCAAATGTAGCCTTATGGGCCATTCAGTTTATAACATTATACAAGATACATCTGTTATTTTTAATGTGGTAGGTTTTGATGATTTTGTGATGGCTCTAAAGCTTCCTCTCATTAAGGACATTCTTGGGCACTACAGTAACTTTCAGAAGAGTACATACATCTCAAGATGAACATAAAATCTTACTGCCTAATTTACAAGATAGTTATGCCAGTATTTCTTCCCTAAACAGGCGAGGAGGTGATGCAGATATGTATGTTTAAACTGAAATGTGAAAGTGACTTTTTTTTTTAGTTTATGTAGACCAAATGTCATATTGGAAGAACTGTTCAACAAATTTCCAATCAATTGCCTTTATCAGAGTTCTTTAAGAGTGGATTTAGAACAAAGGGCGTTGCTAATCTTTGCATTTCATTGGGTAAAACAATAAATTTATAGAGCTTTATTTTTCATGTAAGAGGTAGCTTTTTCACTTTTGAAAGATAAAATACTGTGAACCACTTCACTGACATGTGAGCTTAATTCATATACAATACAGATCTAACCTCAGATGTTGGTAATGGAAATTGGCCAGTATAACCAGAAAACTCTACTCTTCTCAGTCCGAATTGTCCCTGGTCCAAGATTTAGTACTTGATATGGAAAGAGGGTGGTGCACACTGCTTTCACTAGTGAATCTTTGACCTTTTAACTTATTCTACTTTTTCATACATGTTTTGCCTCTATGCAATTTCTGCAACAGCAGGCAAAGCCTCAGATGAGTTAGTGATGTAGACCTAGTCCGAAAAGATGGACTGATTTCAAGCCTATTTCAGTTCTTAAAGGAAGTGGCACTACTAAAGTAGACTGTTACACTTGTCATGGTCTGAAGATATTAGTGTGGAGGAATAACCCAGTGTAGTTTCAGTATTATTGCCCAGTCAAATTTCAGTATGGTAAAGTCATTTAGATACTTTAAAAAATAGACAACAGAATTCTTTACATTCTGTCCTTCTGAGAAATAGTGTTTCATTAAAATATTCTCATACTAAATCAAAAACACAGCACTATAACAGCTACTAGGAAGAAAATGAAGTCTATCGCAGCTGAAAGTAGGAAAAATTTTTATTCTGTTTTTATGTGTAGATGTGAGAACATTGGTTTCATCTGAGTCAGTTCAGTGTACGGGTCTTGTGTGTATATTAAAGGGGTGTTAAGCTCTGCTTGAAGGGAGCTAGTGGAGAACCAGCGGTGCTGTGTGTTCTTCCAGAGGCCTTGTAGTCCATCTTTTCTTCTTTCTCTTTTGTCAGTGCAGCCACCTTGCAAGAGCTTGTGGTAAGGAATGGCATTTCAAGGAAGACTGAGTTCTAATTTTTTTCATCTTGTTCTGTTGTTATCGTCGTGGTAGATATGCAGGAATAACTTCTTATATCTAGGAAATCACAACTATAACCCTTCCAAGTAAACAAGCACAAATTTTTCAAGCCCTTTTAGCGTTGTTTGTAATGAGTCAGCTGTAGCAAGGCTACTTAAAATCCAGTTTCCACTGAATGAAGTGAGGGTTTTTGTTCAAATGCAGCTTTTATTAATGAAAATAGTGCTTTAATTCACATGTAGGTTATTAATCTCCCTACCTTTTATTTGAGTGCTTTTCAACTTCTAGACAATCTTTTCAGTCACTGTCCAAAATCATATCTCTTTTAGGAGTTTCCATATTGATCTTACACATTTGTAGTCTAAACTAATATTTTATTTTGATGTCAAAACAGATTGTGAAAATAACAAATGAGGGATCCGATGAGTAGCTTCATGTTAGAAGTGCCATGTGGCTGACATATATTAATCTCACTGTTTGAATGTTTGTCACCGTGAAGAGTTTAGCTTGATGTCACTTTTGTTATTACAACATCACAGAATTCTGTATAATTGTTAAATACTTGGTATTCTCAAAAAAGCCTTATTTATGCTAATTACTTGCATTTTGATTTTTAGTTCTTTTGAATAATGTGAGTAGCCTGATTATTAGTTTCATTTTTTGACGTCCTAGTTCTCAAGTGCGGGGTTTTGCTTTGCATGTATGCCACCCCATCATACTCTGAGCGTGTATGAAAGAACCCAGGTAAGGCAGGAATGTTAAATCATGAGTTATCAACCACACTGTGAAAAAAATTTGCTATTCCATTATTATTTATTTAGCTTGCTGTTTCTAACAAGAAAATAGAAATTGAATGGCAGTATGTAACCTTCATGCAAAAAAGGCACATCTAAGGTTCTAAAGCTGGTCTTGCATTTGTAAGCTACATTATGTATATAACAGTACTGTTGGCTTACTATTTCTTGTACTGCTGGATGGACGTCACAGCCTGTAACCGCAAAAATAACCCTGCTTTGTATGAAACTTAAAACACACCCCGATTACTAATTTTAACTGCATTATAATACATTCTTTTAAAGAAAAGGCAAATAATTATTGGAAGTTGCTAAAACTTCCTTTTTTTCAATACATCTCTCTGAAGAGATGCTGAGAAAGTTGAATTTATACTAAAGCTAAACTACTTAATAGTGTTATTATGTATCCAGCAAATATCTTCCCTAGAAAATTAACTAAGCTAAATATAGAATTTAGCTTCACTTACTGTATTAAATGGAATTTACTATAGACGTCACAAAAACAAGACTACTATCTCAGAACCGGGAGAAAAAATAGTCTGCACAGTAGCAGTGACTCATATATAAACATGAGTTCAGGGGCAGCTGAGATGCCCCATGATATCAAAGACTAGCAGATATAGACAACTTGAAGCATTCCTGCCTTCTGGAGCTGATGGTGGAGGCTGTGTGGTATACATACTATGCCTAACATGATAAGAGAGCCATCACACAGCAGAAAGTAAAACTGTCGTATAAATATTTTTTTTAAAGTCTTTATAATGAATGGAAATGCTTCTGAACCTTGAAAGCCAAAGGCTTCTGTTACTGATTCTCATAAATAAGGCAGAGCTTCTCATAGTTTGATTTTCTAAAAAGGTTTGTAATTTCTTCCTGACAGGGATTATGAATAGTTGGCTTACGAAACCTATATCAGCAAATACACTTTCATTACTAGGGTGCAGAAATGATTGTTTCTGATATGATGAGGAAAGAAGGGTGATATTTGCCTTGTCTGACATACTGCTTTGATATTACAGAAGAAACAGATTGGATCCCTTTAGGTGTCAACACGAAGGCTATCTGAAGCACTGGATGAACTATATGAAAGGTTTTTGCTGTAAATCAGAAGAAAATATTAAGAAGCTGAGCATTGTCTGTGACCATATTTAAGGATGTTTACATGTAAATATGCATCTATATGTACCATAACTTCATTACTGCTCATGCATTAGTCTCTTGACTTTGCTCATAGACAGTCAAATTTTACAGTTGTTGGTCCTTTCTTTTATCAGCACTTCTCATACTTCACTAGAGTGGCACTTTTTCTGAAATGCTTTTAGCTTTGATCTTATGGTTTAGACTTTGTCAAGAGAAAGTCCAAAAAAGCAAGTGAGGAACAGCACATATCTGGACATAACTGCTATCTTACTTCTTGTACCGTAATGGAACAGACCAAACTATTTCCTAATTTTGGAGACAAAACCCTAGTTCAGGCTTAGAGATAGGGATGCATGTCTTACAGACTAAGCCCTGCAAAGCTGTTGCATTGGGCAGTGCCAAAATGATGAACATTCATCACTGCAGTTGCATATATCTCATGCAAAAAAATACATCACAATTCACAGGGTATATTCTCAAAAATAATTGAAACACAGTTAGTGACAGCAATTGGCCTTTGAGAAAAAATGAGGCCTATCAGATCAAAAGAAGCCAGAGAAAACACTTCTAGTTATATACTTACAGAAAACTCAGTCCTTGATGAAACCCCTACCACATTTCTCTCTGTGCGAGTTCCTCAAGTAAAGCTATTGTGATTTCAGCTAACGACAGAAACATGGCTAATATACCAGCACATTTTCCTTCTCTCATATGGCAGCTATCCAAGGAGAAAGGTCGGAGGACTTCTTGAATAATGAATCATTTCAATTCCTTGTATTTCTCTGACTTTAAGTTAACCTACCTGTTCTGTAAGCTGTTAGTCTACAGGTAATTTTGAGTGTCTGTATTCACTCTTGAGGTGGACAAAAATTTTGAAATATGCTCTGCAAGCAGGCCAGTTAGTTTTTACTCATCACCATATAACTCTATTAGCTTTTACTTGTCTGTTTTACAGCTTATCTTCTTTTCCTCTATAGGTATAAGAAAAACATTGTTTTTTCTTAAGAGAAGTTATTACCTGCCATTCACTGAACAGAAAATTTTTGCTTGCATGATAATGTTCAGTGATACACTTAAGCGCCTTGCTGAAGGAACCGGCTCAAATGGACAGTTTGTGACATTACACTGATAATAGACAGGAATTAAAAATATTTTAAAAATACTGAAGCAAATGCTGAAGATAAACTACAGGAGTTAGAACACATGCTTAAGAAATATCTTGAACTAAGCCGTGGAGAATGGTGTTCATAAGTGATCCCTTAGTAACAAGATATATTAAATAATTTTGAATTAGAGTTTAAAGTAAGACTGTCAAGGAGATGGCAAAAGCTGTTTCTAGAACCACTATAACCAAAGGGATAAAAGAAGGAGAGGGGGAGGTAGCTAGGACAGTAAAATGTCTGTACTGTGCCCTGTGAAACTCTTACTCAGTTCAGCTTCTGTGATTCATTGCTTTTGTGTGGCAGTGGTCTCCCAATTTCTTAATTAAGTCTTACCAATACATAGATTTGCAATTCTGACTTAATGATTTCTTCAAATCATAGAGTAGAGCAATGGATCACGTAATGAAAGGCCTTTTTTGAAGGATATAGAGCTCACAATTAGGCTGTTGGTCTACAGACGACCAAGGACAAAAGAAAGGCAATGAAAAGGTAAAATATTAAAGTACCTATTTATTCTTAGCCAAATTCTATTCTGTAAACAAGGGAAGTTACTTCATCTTTCTGCATTTTTGTCCTCTCTTCCAGTAGCCTGTAAGTATTTAACTTCTATTGCATTTTTGTGGGCAGAAATAGTTTCCCAGGTAAAATTTGCACTTCATGAAACACAAGATTTGTCGTATGTGGGTTCCACACATGCATAAAATAATAAAAAATTTGTCTCAGACTGAGATAAATGTATCAACGTATAGTGTTTGAATATACTGTCCCAAAGTAGCTCCATAATATAAAGAATATGCAAGTACCCCTCAGTGAGCGGGCAAATGTCTCTGCTGCAGTAGTGACAGAACCTGATTAATTAATCTTTGTGTTTTAGTTGTAGTATTGCCAGATTGTTCACCTTGGTTTTATCATAGTGTATACAATGGTATTGAAAAGATGCTGCCTGTCCACCTGAAATATCTTCAGGTTTTCAGCTTTGTGTGTAGCTGTTCACAAGGCCAGAAATCAGTGCCTCACATGTGCTATCTTTCAGAAAACCTTGAATTGGTTTATTTTTTTTTCCAAACATTTCCAGGTTTCTAGTCTCATATCATTGAAACTATCACTGGAACTTTAAATAAAGACTGTTCCATGCCACTATGCAGTATATTGATTAAATAAAAAGAAAGAATTTTTAATAAATGAATTTAACAAATCCTAGAGATTAGCTGTTACTAGGCATAGTTCTAAATCTCTCAAAGGTATGCTACGATATTACACTTTATAAGCACACAGACATTGTTAGCCTGAATGCTGCTCTGGATCTGTCACTGAGCTTTGATCTACCTTCTCTCTTCTGCCCCACAGTGTTCCCTGTATATCTGACTTCTGCCAGAAAAGAGCTCCTTCATCTTCCACTGTTAACCTGAGAAATTAAAGATTTAGAAAACTTGCTTAATTACTGTTCCTTCGTTATGTCCACCATTCATTGCAATAAACTGTACATTATATAGCTTGCATTTATAGTCATGAGGGGATTGAAGCTGTGTAATTCAATACAGCAAATTTTAATGATTTATACCGATGTGTGTGTTAATTAGATCAAACCAGCCTTTGGAACATTTAAGTGAAGAAGGAAATACCAGTGCTCAAAGGTCTACATCCCTTTTGCCCGTAAAACACTTCACTAACTTGATATGCAGCAGCACCATCAAAGGTTAATCACGTCCTCAGATGTGTAGAAAACTCTCCTATAAAACTGGCTGCAAAGTTTAAGTGCAAATTTAGGTGTAAATGATGTATGTGGGAGTGGAGAAAAAGACCATTAATAAACAAATATGTTTCTATCAGGTAACTGATGAACTTAGTAAAACTAGATCTGTAACTTATGTCTGGAGGAGGGAAAAAAAACCCCAAATACCAAATTCAGTAGCAGCTACTTAAAAGCCATCAAAAAGACTTGAAACAAGGATCCTATATAAGGTCCAGCCATATTCTCCTCCATGTGATCCCTCTACAAGAAGCACTGTGCTGGCCAGCAGCGCTTCTTGGCTAGGAACACGTAGGGTATCTTCTTGAGTCCGCTGATTGCTCCTCAAGAAGGAGTGAAGTGGTAGCAGCGGAAGATATGTCTAAACTGATGCATCAGTCTGTAGTATGCTTGGTCATCTAGACTGGACAGCTGGTTGGAGTATAAGTCAGCTACTTTTTGGGTTACTTACTCATTTAACAAAGTGCTCCTTCTAATTGTAGTGGCACTACCTTGATCATATCTTCACAGATTTTTCTCTCCACTTTAACAGAACTTTGTCTTCTAGATAGAGAGATTCCTTTCTTGCTCTATCTACCTAAAAGCAAATCTGTTTGGTCTGAAAAGCCTGCTGGAGGGGCTCTGCATAGGCTGTTTCCTATTTCTGAACCAAACCATGAGAAATATTTTCGTGAAAGAGAAAACTCTGACATCAGAGATTTTTTTGGCGGGAGGGGTGGTGGTGGTGGTGTTTAGAATATGCTAATATTCAAATCTTCTTATTAACCCATACAGAAAACATTTCACACTTCTGTGGTGCTCCTCTGTTCTCATTCACCAAGAGACAGAGCAAGGTGAAAGAACATCGATCAACTGGGTAAGATACATTATCCCCTTCTGATATGTGATTTAAGCTATCTATCAAACCCTATATAAAACTTGCTGGACAGTTTTAGTATGAAAACCTTGAGCTTTACTGTATAGCATTTATCACATTTTCAAAGTTAGCACTCTAAAAATACAAGTGCATTGTTTTGCTCTATCACCTCTTCTCTCTCTGAACTGTTTTAGATTTTTCATGAACTCTACTGATATTCAAGCCCCAAGAGAATCAATATATCATGCTAGCCCAACAGAAGATCCACATTTATCATTGAAATAATTCATTGAGAGCATTTGTGTCTTTGCAGATATTCTTTTATCTTTTATGTACACATCCTGTACATTGTTAAATATATTTCATTGAATGATTCTCTGCAAGTGATGGCACTTCACTAGAAGCATTTAATTTTTTTCAGTGGATGAAGAGGAATTTATATTTTACCTTCACCACAGTAAAACAAACAAGTTAAATATTAGTGAAAAAGCTACAGTTCAGTCCTACTTAATATAAGGTCTATAGCTCTTCCTATCACAACTGCATGACGAATGAACTGTAGTTGGTTTTGCAGAATTTATTTCAGTGTAAGGCTTTCTTAAATTCAGGCTTTCTTAAAGAGTTTGTGAAACACCTTAAAACATGCCCCTGGTAAAATGTTGTTGGAGGGTAGTTCGCATATATCAGGTAAACAAGTAGTGAATTGCTTATAGCCATAAACAGACACAGCTCATTTTGATCACTTTTGCTGTGGGGGGAGGTTAAAAAATTCCTTGGTTATAAGTTATTTTTCTCCTTCAGAGATTCTTGCATAACCAACACATTGTGTAAAAGAAACATTTAGTGAAGTTAAATAAGCTAGTGCTTTCTGCATTTGAAATACATGATATCAGGAGTGATGGAAACATTGCCCAATAGATCTCATAACGCAAGAATCAAATTAAGGTACTAAATAATTTGATTAGGCAGCAGGTTTAAAACTTGTTAAGTAAAGCAAATTTTTATAATGAAAATTGATCTTTGGAACACACTGCGACAGGACACGGTCGAAGCCAAAAGTTTAATCCAGTTCAAAAAAAGATTAAATCATCTAATGGAACAAAAATCTACCAGAGGCCAGGAAGTGTAAGAATGTGAATGAGATCTTCAGCATCTGAACACGTATTTTCAGAATCAGAGAGCATATATCATGGAAACATGACTGTGCTCTTACAGCTACTGTCAGGAGCTTGATAATTGTGCTGTAGAGCTTTGGTTTTATCAAACACTGTTTTTTTTTTCCCACTCCACAGTGGAAAAGTTAGCCCATATTATCTCATTTAGGTACTTCCTATGTACCTCCACAATGGCTATAAATTACTGTTTCTCTTGTGAAATACTATTTAATCATCCATTCTCCTTTCTTAAACCTGAAGATGAAGCTTGCTGTTTAGAATGTATTTTCTAGCCAAATTTCTAGTTAGTTGCTTATTTTATTTTATTTTCCTATGCAAAATTTACAGAGAAGTAATATAGATAACAGTATCTTTATTACTTTTGATGACAAATTAAATTTTCAGGTAAAAGCAGGAATTTATATGCTTATATTCTAGATGGAAAGAAATATTTTTTAAAAGAAAGTCAAAATTAAAGAGTAAAAAGTGAGAAGATTATCTTTTCGTGCAAAATCACTAATGAGGATGTAACCACACTGTAAAATATTTCTCAGATGCGCAGCTCAGGGAAGATGTTCATCGTTTTGGTTGTTCTCTAACAAATAGCTTTTCATGTGTCTGTGACCAGTGTAATCATCCAAGGAAATTACTATTTCTGAAAATATTAAGAAAAATTCCTTTCAATTTCAGTATGAAGGATTCACCTGTCAATAATGTGTGAGCTGCTGGGAAACAGAGATTGAAGAAGTATATAGAAACAAAAGGAACAGAGAATGTGAAAGTGGATGGTGACATCTTTTTCTTCTTAAGTAGTTATAATAATATTGACTGTTAATGCAATTAATTTAAACAGTCAACCAAAAAAACAGACTGTTTATTTGTGCTGTCTTTCCTTTTTTTGTCTTAAACATTTTCTCCGAGTTTAAACAGCCCACTTCTTTTATATCTCTTTCTCTTACAATCAAGAGAAAATATGAAGAAACACACATGCATGTGCACAGCTGAGCATTGTAAGCTTCAAACACTGGAATCGACGCTTCATCATCAGTGCTCCTGGAATACAGAAGTGTAGTTTTCCATGAATAAAATCATTTAGATGCAGCTTGAAATGTGGTTCATAAGTGTAAAAATTTTAAAATTTCCTTGGGATGTTAGTTCTTTAGGGACATTTATGGTATCAGATATAGCAGGGAGTTTGATTGCCCTGAGACATTAATTCAAGAAGGTTGTTGTGGTTTAACATGGCTGTACACCAGGTGCCACCCAAAGCCACTTTATCACTCCTCATCAGCTAGCCAGGGGAGAAAAAAGATATGATGGAAGGCTCGTGGGTTGAGGTAAGGGTGGGCAAAGATCACTCAGCAATTACTGTCACAGGC
>Ga0181612_101622_pt1 | contig 14550 bp, 6 predicted proteins | sample HoacroProtozoa21_FD_119630 | JGI IMG/M metagenome (GOLD analysis project Ga0181612, IMG submission 119630) | Hoatzin crop microbial communities from Cojedes, Venezuel. Combined Assembly of Gp0051906, Gp0051904, Gp0051908 | reverse complement strand
TTTTTCCAAAATAAATCTCATTCAGTGTACTTCTGATTTTGTTTTCCATGTCCTAGAAAAAAAAAAAGTAAGAAACCAGATCTTTAGTCACGTCAGCTGTTCTCAGGAATGGTGCACTTGCACTCTTCTATACATCGTACGTTCACCTCGACGTACACCACTTGCACCCAGTGTATTCCTACTACCCGAATGCTCACAGAAGGCAGCCTGACCCTATCTCTCTGCTCGTACCAAGGAAATAAAGGCTTAGCGCTGTTCCTGCCCTCTCCTCCAAACGAACTCCTCTCGGCTCCGAGATGTTTTTCTGCACCACGAGAGGGCAGTTTCTGCCCAGCTAGCGATTTTTTCTGCGTTCAGCTGCAGAAAAGGAAAATGCATTTCACCCCAACCCTACTCTGTAATTTCCTGGCACTGAGCGGACTGTAAGTGGCAAGTCACTTCGCATAACCAGCAGGTCAGCAGTTTTCTGTTTAGGGGCTACTTTGAATTTTTGAGCTGGCAACGCGTTCATTACAACTGCATGGCAAACAGTTTTGAGAATGGTCCTGTAAATAGGCAGCATTTTTTCATTAGGTTGCTTTCACTGCCTTTCTTCATTTCTCAGTGCCTTTAAACGAGTGCTGCACCAAAGCCCTTCTGAGCGGCCAAAGCAATCACGTCCTTCACTCACCGTGCTGAGCATACATGACTGACAGCTGCCATCACATCAAACACTAAAACCAATTCCAGTGGATATAATAAGCACTTCACACACACTGAACTTTCAGTTAAAGGGACAGTTCCGTACAACACAACCTGACTTTAAATAATTCTGCCAAAAGTAAGTATATAATGGCATGGGGGTAGGAAATTGTTAACTAGTTCTGAGGAAAGAACCATTATTTTACAGGAAGGTTATTGCTGTAATGAGCAGGAGACAAAGTGCAGAGTGGCGGCTTTGCATCTACAAAGTGTTGGAAGACATGATAGGAGGAGTACTGAGCCATCAAGCACCAAGCAACAACATTAGCACGATTAGACCTGATACAGTATGAATAACTTACTCGACTGTAAAGACAAAAGCAAGCATACAACAGAATTCCTAGACACGGGAGCAAATACAGCCAAGAGAACCTGCAGCAGGCTCCAGCTGTGGTGGCTCTGCAGCACTTACCTCTACCAAGCATCCGATATTGGCTATGTGTGGAGAGAAGTCGCTCACAGTCTCATCTTTCTCCATCTAGAAAGGAAAGATACAGGCCCACTGATAACACGGAAATCTGACAGCAGATGCACAACAGCTTTCCTTACCAAAAGAAGGGATGGAAGAAGTGGGTCTCAAAACCCTACAGTAACTATTCTTTCAATGTGCAGAGTAGTAACGCACTGCGAAATTCCCAGAACTAGACAAAGGCTCGCATGTTGATAACAGAAACGTAGTGTAATAAACACCACGAATAAAAATCAAACCCTGCTGTAGATCGCTGGTGTAGACAGGCACTACACAGTTGTCACTCCCTACCTACTAAGGGGCTGCAGGAGTTCCACGGTAGTGAGCATCTAACACGACCAGAAGCACAGTAGCACAGCATGCGGATATGAAAACAAGGTTGTTGCTGATGAGATGCACGCAAGGATGGTGCTGTCAGTTTAACAGCTGCGAGCTATTCCTGCAAAAACAGCTGTTTCTTTTAATCTTCATCTCAAACACCACTTCCACCCCATCTGGGGCACATTCTCCATTTTCAGGATCTCCTGGCGAAAGACACCTTAAGCATTATTTACCTTCCAGTAGAGAGGGAAGGTGCAGAGAATACAAAACCCACAACTACCTGCAAGACTGGTGATGATTTAAACTACTGCAATAATACGGAAAGAGAAATTTGGCAGTTCGTAGTTCTTTTTGCTTTTCTTTTTTTTTCTTTTTAGACCAAAAAGCTGAACAAACATTTACCTAACTATCAGGCGGAAGACTGCCTTTTGCAGTAGAAATTCAGGGTTGGATGAACTGCAGTGTGTAATGATACTACACTCAGTGCAGTGTCTGAACAGGAGACAGGTACCTGAACTAGGTGAGAATTTTCATCACCAAGATCAAAAATTGGGAGCTGGTACTGCAGAATGCAATACTTGCTTTATTTCATTGGACTTTGCCCCCCACAATGTCCGTCCAGAGGCCATGGCTGACCATCCATGCTCCGTGCTAGGGAAAAGACCATCTTCCCCAGTCCTTGAGATGAAAGTTCTGGCCAGACGCGGACAAGCTGTTGAACAATGAACAGCAGTCCCAGGAACCTCAACTGATACAAGATGTGCTGAGACAGCACGAAAACAAAACCGGGAGGAAAATGTAGTGGGAAGAACAGTCTTCAAAGGGTTTTACTAATCCCACTGAATTCTCTTATCCATCTGTTCATATCCCTCCCTCAGGGTAGAGTTTAAAAATCTGGGCCAGCTACAGGTTTCTTTTAATAAGCCAAGTCTCTAACAGGCTTGGGGAAGCATGTAATTTAGTTGGAACCCTGAAGGCAAAAGATAACCTAGAAGAGGGGGAGAAAGAGAACAAGGACATTTAATTTTTCCTTTAGATTGCACTCAGATTGTTTACATGTAATGGAGACATGCTGCCTGGAGAAGGGATCCAGTTGCAATAGAGGGAGAATATAAATCTGAACTACACAAGCACACATATACACTTTGCAGTGAGTTTGGGAACTATCAGCAAATTGACCAAATCGGGGGCAGCCGGGGAGTTGGCAGTGGGTCATTTACTTCCACAGGCTCCCCACTGCGTCTCCTCCACACCTGGACAGGCCAAGCTCAATGGTAAGAAGCAGAATCTGAAATTTTTTTATTTTTTTTTTCCACAAAATGTATATTATTACATCTCCATAAAAACTGCTGCCAGAAGGAAAACATTTTTATATGCTATAGGAGCCCAGATGTTACAAGAGGCTGTTTTAATGGAGTTCAGAGTCAGTAAGCAGCCATGTTATACAAACAGCAGAGCTGTTGGGATTTTTAAAGGTTCCTTCCGGTGGCTGTTACTGCACGGACCTAAGCAGAAAGCCTCTAGCTGCTTAAATAAAGGGGTTAATTTGCTTTGAGGGGAAATTCCATCCTGTAAGTTGATGTTAACAAGCAGCTCATCTTCCCAGTGTCACTCCCCATCTGCCGCTGAGCTCAGCCAAAAGCCTAACGCTCCAGAATGAGCCAAGTCCAATCTACGGGGCACAGTTGCTCCTCTCCCGTTCGAGATACACGCTGCTTGGCTTCCTTGCCTCATTTCCCCAGCCATCTGCTGCAAGTCTGACTCAGAGGGAAACTCACTCTTCTGGGTATATTAAGCTCTCGACGGCTGGCTGGTCACTTCGGATGTTTCCTGCATGGAATATAGCAGCTGTCTGGGCTTTCTCTAAACGTTATTTGGAGGAAGAGTTAAAATGAAGAGAGAAATTAAGTTGGATAAACACTTTGGTTGACCATGAAAGCATCTAAAAATACTAGGAAGATAAGAAAGAAACTCATCCACCATTTCACTCTGAAGAACTGACGACAACATCAACAGCTGCTCTGGCCACGGAGCAACGTGAAAATCTCTTTAATGAAACACAAACACACCAATGCGAGTCAAAGGCTCCCAAGCCACAGGCAGTGGGCAGACTGAAGTCTCCAGGTGGAAAATATGTGGAATTATTTGGCTATCAGCGAGGCAAAAATTTGGCTCCTCTCTCTCCAACGCTTATTTCAGACTGTAGCTAGATAAATGAAGGTTGTGAGCTCTACGGAGCTTGGAGCTTTGCAGAAATCAGCTGAGAACTTACCTCACCCCTTCCACGGCCTTCATGTGTATTTACTCTAATCAGCATAACCAAAGATATCCCATGTCCTTTACCAAACTGTACATTCAAAACCATGACCAAATCTGGGGATGCCACATCAGCTCTATCTGCCAGTATCCGTATGTGCTCAACTCTTCTACTCTCTCTTTTTCTAAACCAGCCATTATATAACTGAACCACTGTAAAATCCACATGTTCCTGTGAAGCAGAAATAATTTCCTGCACAATTACTGTTCAGTACTTCTCTGCTATCCTGTGCACCCCAAAACACTACTCGGTTAGGATTAAAGAGACAGTGCCTCCAGGAAATTGGACAACTGCTGAGGGGCAGCTTACGGATCACGACAGCTACAGCTTGAAGATCCCTATGGTGGAAAAACACTCCCCAATGCCCCGCTTAACGCTACAACATCTGGAAGTCGGTGGGATAGGCCTTTACATGAAAGCTCAACTTGATGAAAATATATGACTCCCCTAATTGCAGAGCACAGGCCTTGGAGGATTTACCTATTATGATAAATGGCAGAATGTCTCTGCTGGTGTTTTACTGAGCAGTAATATATCCCAGGGCACATCTTCCTGAAGGCAGGGAAAGCTCAGTTTGCAACAGATCAGCCTTCATCCAGCTCTGCAAAATGTTCCACCTTTGCTTAGAGAGTATTTCAAGTATGAAAATCAACACACATCTGTGCTGGTTTAATCTGAAATCCCACGCTTGACTTCCCCTACAACTGTATATCCTCCCCTTCCCACACCTCCACGTGTAAATAAACTATAGGTTTTGAGCCAACTTCTTTCTCAGCAAACTCACACTTCCTCACAATGTTCACCCTGGCTTAGGAAACACACACAAGTTCTTTGTACGCAACGAGATCTCAGAAAGGCACCTGTTAGTCTTGCTTTTAAGGAGGGGGGCTCCAGAAATCCGTCCAACAAAGTGCAGTTTTGACTATCTGCCAGAAAAAGGGAAGGCTACATCTACTTTGCATAAATTGAAACAGGATCATACAGCTGCTCTTACCTTAAATAAAAGTGCAGCCTAATGAAACCTCAAAATTCAGCCAAAGCAATACAGTGCCACGGCAAATAACCCAAGTAATTCCAATGTACACAAAGAGGACAGGACCCTAACGTCTATCAGAGAAAAGCATCTGCCAAGCATCTGGCCTGAATCAGGAGGGGGTTGGGAGTTACCTGCAGTCATTGGAGAATGCGCAAGGTAACTGAAAAGCTGCTTGCACTTTTTATTTCCCTGCAAGCATTTCTCCCTTTGTTGTAAACTGAAGGTAGCATGTCCTGTCCTTTCCTCTCAGACGTACAGCACTTCAATCTGCGGCCCCTCGTCAAGGCAGACAGCACGTAACACACCGATCGCTCTTTCCCCATCCGAATTCCAGCCTCAGCCCTCGTATCTACTGACCCCTGCCAGTGTCAGATGTGAGCGGGGAGTCACTCCCTCCACCCTGGCCTGTGGTGCTTCAACTCTGAGCTCTCCTGAGTTGCATCCAAGCTTGTCTCCAGAACAGGCTGTCTGGAAGAGCACCCTTCTTCAGAAAATCGTAAAAATTGACACTCTCTATCTGACATTGCATGCCTTTTGGGAACGGACCATAGCAAGAGGGGAAGAAAGAAAATAATTTTTAAAAAAATCAGCTTTCTCCTTCCAGTTCCACCAAAAAGTTCTTCTATAATGTCCTTTGGAGTCAAAACAGAGATGGCTCCATACTCGGTGTCAGTATTTATGTACAGCAATAACATATATTGCTAAAGATTAGAAGAAAAAAAATCTTTGCTAGGCAAAAAGAACACTGTTCCTCCGCACAAAAGGACTGCTTCAGCAAGGATCCAATGAAGTGTCCAACGTGAAGATGTTACTTAAGCTTTAATTCTCCCTAAGTTTTCAGACCAAAATTATGATCTATGGATCCTACATGCGTAGAGCTGCCTCTGAATTTCTCTAACCCTCTCAAGATAAAAGTTTATACATGCACATACATAAATCAATTCTGTATATACATAAATTATGTAAAGAGATATATATCAGTATACATAGGGTTTTTGTGTTGTACACTTGTGTGTGTATACACAGACATTTCTCAGCTGGATCAGGACAGAATCTGAAATCCTACATTTTGAACAAAACCAAAATCCATAACTCCATTCAGAACACAATCACAAGCCATTTTATTTGAATTAGTCTACACTCCAACTCTTAGAAAGAAACTTCCATAATTGAACTGATAGAGAAAATGCCAGAAGTTTTCATTTTGAAAACCACCAAGTAAAGCTACAAAAAGGAGAGTTTCAACTGCCCAAAACGGGCCGAGTCTCTGTCTACCATGTCTCTCCCTCTTTCCTTATTCTGTACACTTACAACTCTAAAACGCTTGTACAGTTGCTTTCCGCCTATAAATGAAGACAGAGACAACTCCTATTGTAGCACATGAAAAACTGCATTGGGAAAAATCACTGAAAAGTAGTAGTTCAATAAACTGGAAGAGATACGCCAGTTCTCAGTGTATGACATTAAAGCAGACAGGCTAGCAACGTGACCTCTAAGTAACATCTACCCAGAACGTACCATCGCATGGCCCCAAGCCAGGTGTAAAAATACTCAAATACACAGTGTCTTGGAAAGCGAGAGAAAGAAAAAAAATTGTTCTTAGAAACTCAGTGCAACATTTAGGAATAGCCCAAGTGTGAGCCTTGTAGTAACAAGAGTCTGGGGACAGTCAAGAAATGTAAAGACAAGTTTTTCCAAATAGTCTTGACAAAGGCAACAGAAAAACCCATGTTTGTGTCCGATGCGGGGCAGCAGTATTTCACCAATAGGAAATGACAGCAAGGAACAGCTATTTCTGGACCCTTACTTCCAGATCCAAGTTCAGCCCTTCCACGCTACCCATTCACGGAAGAACAAACAGGACTGCTTGATTACTTGCACCGAGTGTAATCTGCAGACATTAGGAAGGGGAATTACTGAGCAAGTGTTTCCATAGCAAGTTGCAAATGGTCCCCATAGCATTTCAGCGCAAGACATGCCCAGCTCTTCACCACTGCCAGAGGTGGTGAATTAAGAGGCACTGCATTAGCTGTTCCTTTGCGCCTGCTCCTGGCCACCAAGTTAATCATGCCAGTCATCACTCGAAAAATACCCGATTTCCAGCTACGAGGCGAAACTGGTTTCAAAGTAAGGGCTCTCCACAGACTTCCCTTTCAAAGCATTGAAAGGTTCTCTCTGCCATCAGTTTATAAGCCAGGATATTACAAAGCTTGTGAACACTTCAAAAGCTTCCACTGAAACGCAAGGACATCTGCTATTCACATTTAAGGATCAAAGGTGCTCAAGTAGCTTAAATATTGAGTTGACCAAAACCATGTACAGTTTACCATGGACAAAGGTATTTCAAAAGTCTGGTTAGGACATCAGATTACTAATATCGTCAAGGTAAAACTGTAACATACCAGAAGTAAAATCTACTTTCAGTGCCTAAGTTTGCTGCAGACTGTATCAAAAGCCTACCAAAAAGTAAAAATAAAACCTGCTGTCCTTAGGTAATGTGGCAAAATGGATTTAAAGCAAAGTTTAAAAATTTAAAGCCTTGCACTCAGGAGTTTAGTCCAACTACAGCTAAATAAATGGCTCAGGACAAAGAGCTCCTCCCCACATAGCATACCTCAAGGCAGCATGAAGATTTTCGTTTTCTGCCATGGATTCTGATGAAGCCTGTCCCATTAAGCCTACTATGGCATCTGCAAACAGAAAATCTCCAGCCCAAAGCTAAATTCTGAAACTCAAGTTTCCATTGTTTGTGCAGAAGCAGTGCATCATTACCCCAGTGGCTTTTTTATGGTTACTTACATTGGAAGCAGGCCTCTGCTTTAATGCATCACATATGAATTAAATGATCTGCTGTTAAAATGATGACAGAAGCATGAATCTCCCCACTAAAGCTTAGAGAGTGAAAGTCAAGCTAAACAAGGCCTAGCAGTTCAGGCCAAGGTGTACTGAGGACACTCATTCTCAACAGACTCCCGTTTTCCTTGGCACAGCTCTCACGCACCATAAGGCCACGGCCAGAGTCAAGCGCTTGGCCTCCACTTCACAGCTATGATTTAAAGTATTAGGAAGGCCTGTGATTAAATATTTGTCCAGGTCACCATAACTTGGGTGTAATTACCGCAAACATTTAAAAAGAGTACGAAATGCTCAAAACTGTCTCCAGATGCCTTCTCCCCCTCTTGCTTTTCCGTCAGCTTCTTCTGTAAATCAACAACATGGAAAGAAAAATCACCTATGTCTAGGGCAAGCTCCTGCAATACTAACACAATTTCGGTTCCTCTCTGCAATCACAGATCCTTCTTTCCTTCACCTGGCTCAAACCTGTGCAAAAACATGAACTGTTTAACAGAGTCTGCATTGTCCTTTGTAGCAAAAGCAACAGTCTGCCCTGGGAAGTCTCATAAAGGAGTTTTAGCTGCTGCCAATCTCTCTAGTCACTCATGACCATACAATATGCCTCCTGTCCTCCAGAGTTTATTACTCTGCTCGACTCACTGATTTCCACAGTCCAGATCTTAAGCAACTGCAATTCATCAGCAGCATGAAGCAACCTTTGGCAGGTGGTGGGGCAGAAGCATCTTCACCCAGGGAAGTCAAGGCCAGCAGATCCTGCCTGTCAGAGACTAAGACAGGAGCACTGCCGGGACAGTCATCAGGCTGGCACCTTCTCCTTGCGAAAAACAGCTCTCGCAAGAGGAAGTCCAAGTAATTAATGCTGGGAGAAACCCGCCCATATGTTTACAAGAGGGTTTTTTCAGTTTGTTTTGGGTAAGAGATTTTTTTTAAAGTGTACTGCAGGAGGAAAATACTAAAGAAGGATACTAAAAGATAACTGATGTCTAAGAATGAAGAATCCTACCGTCAGTGTGAAATACAGGTCCACTCACGGTGGCCTAGCTAGCTTTTAAGAGACACGTAACAAAAAAGGTCATCTTGTATTTTTATAATCCTGTTGTAATCTTCCACGAAGAAAGCAGGCAAATCTTACAGATGTCCGAGTAACACATATGAAAGTACAAAAATTCAGGAATACTAAAAGAAAAACTAAGGCTTAAAAGCAAGCCTGAACTCCTACTGAATGTTTTATATCTTGAACTGAAAGCTATACTGCCATCAAGCAAAGTTCACGGAGCTTCCTGGCAATTCCACACTTAGCATTAACTGTTTCACTGCGCTGCATACGCAGCAGGAGAATAGATGTTTATACAACACCTCACAAAATCAACTTTTTGTTCCTGACTGGGGCTACTGGGTATATAAATACAGAAAGGCAAGCCTTGGGTCTGCAGCGTACACTCGTGCCAAGATACAGACGTACCTGTCTGGTAAGGCTCCCTCCAAGGTTCATGGTACCAGAGCCAGTTTTATTAGTCTGCAGCCACAGCATCACTGTGGAGGTCAGCTTGTAATGAGCAGCACGACCACTGGACTTCTCCTAGAAGTGGAAGGATGACAAAAATGATAGAGACAAAAGGTTAAAATCCCTCCAAAACCTAAATAGTGGCTGGCCCCAAAGACCCCACCAGCAACAGGCCAGATACCTGTAACTCCACTCACATAGCACAGTCTGTTTCTTAAAAGCAATTTTAAGTGGGCATATTTCTTTAATTTTCCAAAGCAAATCTAGTTAGAGCAATTTAACCTCCTATTACCATGTTTTTATTACCTAATTAGTGATATTTATCTGTAGACCTTTATGTTAAGAAAAATAATCTCAAGATCACATGCACAGAAAGCAACATACTTTCAATTCTTCTGGGATTCTTTTTGATTACAGCCCTGACTTATCACTATCCAAATTGCTTCGGGGAATTTTCAAAAATTAACAGAGGAAAGAAGTTTACAGCCCCTAACACAATATTGCATTGTTCAGGGGAACACCTGTGCTCGTTAATTGTCTGGAATTAACTGGGGTTTGTTTTCACTTAGGAATATCAGCTGCCCCAGAGGCTGTACCTGAACCTCCACCACGTGGATGGAATCCCAGCATCCCTTAATCTTCTTTGATCCATCTCCAGCTTTCTTAATGAGGATCACCCCAGCAAAACCATGATCCAGATCCCAGAGGTAGACAGAGGAGACTCCACCTTCAAAATACCTGCAGGACGCAATCCAATAGGCATGTTAAGAGTAAGCAGAATCCAAGCCAGTCAGGTATCAATAAGAATCTTAAGCAAGCAGAATCTCTATGTCCTAGTAAATATTTTGGTTTTTTCTTCAGAGACAGCACACTCTCACCAGTTCTATACCCAGGAAGACAGCAGTTTAAATTGCTTTATAACACTGAGACTTTAATTATAAAAAACTGTACATTTCTCTAAAGGAGAATAAACGCCTAGTGAGAAAGTGAGCTAGTTACAGATTTCTGCAGTACTTGAGCAAACAATTCCTCTGATTCCAATTAAATATAACAGCTGGTAAAAGCACAAGCTACAAAGTAGGCTGAGAGTAAGGCTTTATTTTACAGTTTGGGGGTTTTTTTTCCTTTTCTCTCTCTATTGGGGAAGTCTGGAAGTTCTTTAAAACAAAGTCCGCTAATTAAGACAAAAGGGAGCAAGCAAGTAGCTTTCTGCCACTGTCTCAGAAGTTTGTGTGAAAACAGAGTTGAACTGAAACCAAAGTTCGTAGAAATGAAGAGATGCTGTTCAGGTTTACGTATTATTCCAGCTTCAGATACGGCACACAACAGAACGTAAGCTAGGCTACCTACTTCTTGGGTTTCTGGTAGCAAAAGTACACTCTTGGAAAGCTAACAAAGCAATGACGTCTGCAGAAACCCACTCCTCCTTTATAACACTCATGCTAGGCTCCTTACGTGCCAGATGGAAGATGAACTTCAAAATAATGGTAAACAATCCAACACTGTAGGAAGAACGATACGCAAGCAGCAGTTTTGGCTTCTAGAAAACCGAAATCACAGCATTTTACAACTGTTTCCATTCTCAAGTTACCAAACAGCCACGAGGATTATCACGCAGAAGGCAATACCCTTTCATGGCGCACAACTCTCAGATCTCAGCGATGAACTCACACTGCACTGAGTCAGCATCTCCTGCGAAGAGCTAAGGGAAGGAAGAGAGGCAACTGCTGCTGAGCCAGAAGATCAGTGACATTTTAGCAGTCAGACATTTCTGCTCTGCTTTGAGCACTGGCTGCCGTTCTGCAAGCACATACAGAAAGCAGACAAAACACCTGAGAATTCGTTGTCAGGAGGAGAGCAAAAGCCCATCATCCAAAGACACGAGGAGCTGCTATGACTGACAGTTCCCAGCAGTTTAGGCTGAAAGTCATGCAGATTAAGCTGTTTTATGCTCCTGCCTCTTACTGTCACAAGCGAGACGATCACACAGATCTGCAAGTGACTGCATGTTTCTCCCCTTCTGTAAGAAAGGAAAGTACCACTCACTGCCAACACGAAAACCTTGTTGAACCCTCCCACCTTCATGCTCCCCTCCTTTCTAAACACCAGCCTGACAGTTGTTAATGGCACTTCAGATCTGATGTACTGTGCATTTTGGACTTTACATATTAGTTTGAAGTACTGTAGATTCAAGAACGCTACTCCATCCTTTCTACAAGTCAGGAGAACAGATATTGGGAAATCAACGCAAATAACATAGGTAACTTTCAACATATTCTCTGCACTTACAGATCAGTCCAATATGTCGTTTCAAGAAGGCAGAGTTACCAGAAGAGCTCCAATTCTTTCTAATTGCATGCATCCAAGTCTGTATCAAAAACAATGCTGACCCCAGGAGGGGTATACAACTTCATATTAATTCACCACATCATTTTACTTTTAATGGATGACTACTGCTACTCATCATCAAGCTTAGACTGAGTATTTAAGTAACAAACGTAGCACCGTCTTATGACATTTGTCAAGCCACTGACAATATACTGCCAAAAAAGAAAAGCTCCTTGCTCCACAGGCATGCTAAAGCCAGACTTCCAGCAGGCAATTTAAGCCTAACAAACCAACAAACACCCTTTTTATATCCCCTGGGGAGTTCACAAATGGATTTTGGTTAATGCAGTTAATGAGAATTTCAGTCCTGCAGCGAAACTTAGTTCCAATCTAAGCGACCCTTCCTTTGACAAAAGGGCAGCATGAATCAAAGGCCAGAGAGCAGAACTATTGTCCATTTCCAGACCAAGTTTGCTTAAAAAAATATTCATATATGGAATAAGCGAATTCACTCAAAATAAACTGGCAGCCACTGAGCATATTACAGCGCGTACAGACAGTTTCCCCGTTACCCACTTTATGAGCTTGCTATGAGCATGAAACATTAATTAAGAGAGGGACCGAAACAAGGTTTTTGGAAATTTATTCTTACCTACTGTACTTTGATCCTAATGACATGAAACAGGAAAAAAATAATTTTTATGTGGTTCACCTTTATGAGATTTTACATAAAGGCTTTTGTGGGTATTTTAAGAATGTGCTAAAATGTTGTCTGAAACCACATAAAACCATCTGAAGAACCTCCCGCCAGAACTAACAGTGCACACATGGAAATGCTTTAACTTGCCTTTGTATATTTAATGAATCAAATATAGTATTAATATTGTTTTAAATACCAACATGCTATTTCAATAAAGTTGCTTTGCCATAGCCAGATCCAGTATCTTGAGACTCAAACAACAATGCCAGCGATTGAACCATTATGAATCCAAGGCACGCCGGGATATATATTAGCCAAAGCCTCCTCTGTGCTTCAGCAATATATAATGACTTCAAAAACTCACTCCTCCTTCATGGGGAGAAAATATATATCATTGATCACTACATTAGATTTCCTCACGCAGCAACTAAAAAGCGCTGAAGTGGGATTTCTGAAGACTATCTAAACCCAGGAAAGCCGTGTTTGGAGAGGGGAACGTTCCTTGAAACCTATTTTCTTTATGAAAAATAAAGAAGTGCTACAGGTTAATTGGCTGCTACATAATAGAAAACCGGATGACAGACAGATTGCTGGGAATTTATATCTACATTCATGAACTTGGATTTGCTGCAAGAAGGCTGGAATACCTCCAAGAAACCCCTTCACCACAGATTAAAAAGCAGCACGTACTAAAACGCAAAGCAAGGAGAGGTAACCAGCTTGGAAAGGGTTCCCGGAAGGCATAAGATGGTATTTCTCTGTTCAAGAAATAGACGGGCAAACCAGAGCACAGGCCCATCAAAGATACATGCAGTAGTTGCTGCAAAACACTTTGAAAGCCCTACATAGCTCCTGGTTGAACATAACCTTGTGTGCTCGCCCGTTCTGGATACCCCTGCTCATGGTACATCATCCTCCCGCACAACAGCAGTCACAAAAGACAATCTAATCTGTCTTCTCTAGCAGCTCGAGTCCTCTCTCAAAGCATCCAAGGCCACGCACAAATCCGTCAGCAGATGCTTTTGAGATGCACAAGAGCTCTGACGTAGGAGGAAAACTCCAATTCATATTGGGGTACCTGAGAAGTGCTCCCAAAGGATAAACCACTTTTAAAGGACAGCAATTCAAAACGAAGCAATCGCTCCTCTTCTGTGTGAGGACACGGAGCTCGCCCGGATGTACTCTGGGTTTACCTACAGACAAGAGTTTGTTATAAAATGATGAAAAAAGCATAGTCCTATGGTTGTCATGTCCCTTAATTAACAACCAAAACCCTGCAAAACGATATCCCTGTCTTCTCTGTGGATAGTCAGTGTTCCTCCAGCTCTGGTAAAATCACTTTTTATGCAGTTGCCCAGGAAGGTGACTAAAAGGCCTATGATCCAATATCATCATACATTCTCTTTACAAAATTCAGAATCGCATTTCACTCAAAATTCTAGTTTTAAAGTCATGATCAAACACTTAAGTTTTATTTCCGTTACTCATCAACCACAAGAACTCCTGGAAAAAGCTGTTTTACACAAAAAATGTCACACTTAAGACTGACCTACTTTACAAATGCAAGAATAAAAGAAAATATTTAAGCTAAGAGTGATCCAAAGCTTTATGAAGTGTTTGAAGTTTAAGCGGGTGGAGACACAGAATGGAAACTTGCTTAAGGAGCTGGAGTTGTATCCATGAAATAGAGAGACTGTGGCCAGAACAAAGCCATAACTTCAAGAGGGATGTGATAGGGTAGGAAATCCCCCAGCTTCCAACACAGACCTCAAGAAAGGAGGACAGATTAATCACTTTGTGTTACCACCAAAGGACAGAGCGGAAAAGGCACCGTAACTTTCCCCATAGCATTCTACTTCTCACAAGCCTTGCAAATGAATGCTGGACCCTATACTGAGAAAACGAGTTTCCACCACACAGCAATAAAAACAAGCTCTGACTTTCAATTAGACTTCAGAACCAAATCACTCATCCATAAAAAACACTTGTCTATTTTCCAGTGAGTAACTGAGAGCCAGAGGCACTGGGTGGGTTTTTGTATCTGGCTGATGGCTCTTGCAGCACTAAGCCACCAAACCCTGATGCCAAAGTACCAATACCTGGAACCTCAGACCTGCTATGCAAAACTTCAAAGGAGCTGCACAGTGTTTCAAACTGGCTCATTTAAGCAGCAAAATATATTTTCTCCCCCCCCCCCCCCCCCCCCCAGCTCCTCTTCAATTTTTTCCCCCACAACAAATAGCACAAGCAAAGGGAAGGTACTTCTCCTCTATAGTTA
>Ga0181612_165232_pt1 | contig 14553 bp, 10 predicted proteins | sample HoacroProtozoa21_FD_119630 | JGI IMG/M metagenome (GOLD analysis project Ga0181612, IMG submission 119630) | Hoatzin crop microbial communities from Cojedes, Venezuel. Combined Assembly of Gp0051906, Gp0051904, Gp0051908 | reverse complement strand
GGAATGCACTGTCTTGAACTAAATGTTGATCTTATGTGATGGAGCTGGAGAAAACTAATGATGAAAGAGAGATTAATTTATGTTAAAAATTATATCAAAAGGCCCATCTCTCAAATATCTACAAAAATGTGTATGTGTGATTTAGGGCATGTGAGTCTTTACTGATGTTAGCTGACACAAGATGGGAGTCTGAGCTCCAGATTTTTTAATAGGACAGGTTAGAATTTCTTTTTGAGTGAAAGTTAATATATTTAAATATACGTGAACAAATTCCCTTGTCTCCTGGAGAGTTAGGACATGACTCTCTACTCCGTTGCAGCACTTTTCTGCTGGTGCTGCAAATATGCTTTGTACAAGTGTTAAAAAATGCTGTTACGAAGCAGAGAATTAGACTTCTGTGTAAAATAGGGAGATGATGCAGAGTAATTTGAGTAGGAAATCCTGTGACATTAGCGATGCTCCAAGTGCAAATTTTAATATGGATTTAACTGCAGATCGGCTACTGAGCCTCCATAATGATATTTTAAGGTTAATTTGGAAACCTCGTTCGGCGTTTTGGCTGCCTAACAGCCGCTGTCATTAGTGAGAGTCGCATGGTTGAGTTCCAGTGCTCTGCTCTGAAAATCTCTGTCTCTACAGTTGTTTATGTACATAGAAATAAATGAGGAAATAGACCATTCTTTGAAAAGACGATTTTGTGTGTAATAAAGTGCTAATGTTTTAATCCACTCATCTGTACTCCCACAAGGCAGGCAGAGGACCTTCAGATCTGAGTTCTGAACCTTGTCTTAATGACAGTTTTCTTTGGTCAGAAGCAAATCAAGCTCTACCTTTGTCATCCTGGCTATTTTTCAGTCTTGCTGTCGTTCCACAAGACAGCAGTGAGAGATTGCTATGAAACTAATTAATGTCTGACAGACAGATTGAACCAAATATCCAAAGGATTCAGAGTATAGTTCATTCCCCTTTACAAAACAGAATACCACAAGGCAAGAAACATATAGATGACATTATTATGCTAACAAATAGCTGAGGGAATTTTCTTGCTCGTTTTACCCAATTAGACAATTTAAGACAATTATGGTTAAACTCCCCTCCCAGACTGCAGCTCAGTTACCTTGATACGTTGGTAGTTGTAAAGAGATACATATGAAATATTACCTAGGAGGGAAGCTGTGTGCTTTAGTGGACCTCTATTGTCTCTCAGAGTGCAACCACAAGGGAGAAATAAGGGTCATGTGTCATATATGCATAGCCAAAGTACAGAAGATTTATGACTCAGTGAATATGTAGATATGCTAGTGTTCTTGACCAAGCTGTGGAAGCTGTCCTTGAGTGTGTCTGAGGTTTTACAGTTTGAAAAAAATACACTTCAAAGCGAGAAAGAGACAAACAATTATACACATGCAGTCTTTGGAACACTTGGGCAGTGTTCTCTGCAATCGCAAAAATAATGACTGCTCATCCTAGTCTCTTGGGGGGGAAATTTCCATATTTTTGCTTTCGAGGCACTTTCAAAGCCATTTACTGCCATAATTCATACACCGCTGGATTAAGAACCATATGCCTCTTAAAATCAGCAAGAGGCTGTGTAGCAGATTTGCTGATTTAAGGAAAAGGAAAAAATAAAAATAAAATAGGCAGCTTGAGACCTACTTTTACTTCAAAGGATATAATAATACCAGTTTGTAAGTCCACTCATTAAGAAACAGTTCCTAATTAATTGGGTGGGGTGACAGCAAAAAATACCAGACTCCAGTGTGTTGACCACTGCATTTGATTTCTGTACTTACTGTAGTATCTTTTGGTCACCAGTTATCTGTAACTATTGACTGTGTATTCAACACAAGTTGTATCCAGAGGCTTAAGCAGTGCTTGTGGATCAGGAGAGGAATATTTCATTTGTGAAACAGGTATCGTTCTGTCAGAAAGAAGAGATGGTCCTGTGATGTTAACTGTGAGTGATCACAGTTTGCTACATTAGTTTACAGCCTGATGCTAATTCACTGTACTTTTCAGCAGAACATGCACCAATTTCACTGCTTAGCAGTAAAACACCTTTCACTGGTGTTATTACTACCAGCATGTCTTTTAGATTATCTAACCCATTATCTGCAAATTCATGTCTTTTGGGATCTGTGCTGGCTTCTCTATAGTGCAGCTCATGAATGTCCTTAGAATCCAGTAGATCTCACACATCTGTTTATCAATACCGATCTGTTTATCGATACCAACTCACCGTCTCTGTGATCACAAAGAAAACTTCTAAAATAACAGGCTTTTTGTCTACAAGCGGCATGTGAATGACTGCGAAAGTGACTGCCTGAGTCTGCAGACAGCCTGAAAAAATAGCTTTAAAAGGGTGATGTAAAGATCGCTGATGAAACTTCAAAACACAGCCATAATATTCTCACAATTAATGTCTGTCACAGATGTATAGCCCTTATAGTAATAATTGCTGTACATGGCAAGGAGATGGGGAGAGATGCATTGGCATAATTGGCAGCTGCCAAAACCAGTAAAATATTCAGACTTTTCAACCAAATTTGAAATTATTCCTCATCTTTTCTGCAAAGGGAGATGGAAAGAAAACATACTCCGTCTTCATCATCTTGATTGCTTTTTCTACTTAAAACCAACTGGCCCAATAATAAGATCATTCCCAGCAGATGACATGATATTAAAATAAAATCAGTGTTAATGCAAAGAACTGGATTGCAGATACAGTATTTGTATCTTCTTGGCTAAATTGTAGTTATTACAATAACTACAATTGGTAGTGCTGGCTGTGTCACTCTAGTAAGGACCACTGTTCAGTCCACTGTTGGTTTTTGAGGACAACACAGCAACTTGTTCAACACAGTATTTTGTTGAAAGAACCTTGTTTATATATCTCTTTAGTTTTAGTGCCTGGATAACAGCTCTTGGGGAACATTTGCAAGAAGTTGCATTGATTTCTCATTTCTCATAAGGTCCCAGCTGGAGCCTTTCATCATATTTGGGGCAATGTAATTCAGGAAAGATTTGGATCAGTCAGACACAGTTTAGAGGAGAAAGAGGAGGATAGTCAAAACTCCATAAAATGCAGCCCACAAAGATTAAAAGAAATGGGTTACTGATCCTGAGGCACTGATGTCTGGAAGGGAGTATGATTGGTCTTTTCACATATGTAAAAGTCTGCTCTCCTTGTCCGTAGTGGATGAAGCAATGAGACAGAACTGAAACTAGCAGGATTCAGGCTGGATTTTAAAAAAGCCTTCCTGGGCACGGAGGTTATAGCCTCACTGTAGCAGATTGCTGGAGTCTCTTACAGTGTCCTGCTTGGAACTGGGTAGACAAACATCTGGTAGAAAGGATGTAATTTTTTTTCACCTTCTCACCATATGATTCTGTATATCTCCATGCAGTTCCTAAAACTGCTGTTGTTATAGTATATTATTTCATTCCTGCTAAGAGGTTATATGAAGGAAGGAGAATTTCATACTTTCCCTCTTTTTCCTGGAAGGATGCTACCAATAGGTGGAGAACCTCATCACAAAGTACTTGGTTTGAGAAAAGGCTATTTCTTTCCTGGGAATTTTGTAGCGGGTCAACAAGTACAAAAGCATCTAGAAAAGGAAGATCCCAGGGATCTGGGAGGCAGGACTTGACTACGATTAGTATACATCATGCCCCAACATGGATTGATAGGTGGTGTATCTGTCACAAGGGGCTGTAAGTGTTTACAGAGGAAACTACAGTTACCTGGAACAAACTGTTGTTTCTTTTTTACTGTCCTTTTTTGTTTGTTTTCCTGAACCAATAGGAGATCGTGGCCTAATTGTGTCCTAAACACTTTGTTTTCTTGTGTTTCAGCCTTTCAAAAAGAACAGAAGAGGGTCAAAGTGTGTTGCATTTCAATGTGTCTGAGGCTTGCTCTACAAATGTGTTTGCTGCAAGAATTTAGCTTAGAAAATAAAATCTTTTGGTTTTTAATGAAGAAGGGTAGCTACTTCTTGTGCTTTGACAGGCTTTGTAAAAATCTGTGTCTGCTTCTAAGGGAGAGATTCTTAGTTAATCTGGGTGAATCATGAATGGGACTGAAATGGGACTCAGGCCCAATGGTGTTAGTAATTTTTCATAATTCATTTCTTCTTCTGAGGTCTTAAAAGCTTTGACACAGAAACCTGATCTAAACCTCCAGTTGCCTCGCTTCCCCTCAACAGATGCATAAGAAATCTGAGGATATTGATTTAATAAGCTTCGCAAATACATGCCTCGGAATTCACTTTTTACTCCTGTTTCAAAGAGCAAACAATCACATGCCTGCAATAATGTAAATTTTACTTTCATTATGACTGTACTTCCACAAGCTAATTACATCTCAGACACAAATCCTGTCAACTTTCCTGCTCCGTGGCAATAAAGGAACCTGCTGGGCAAAATAGCCACCACTGGTGTTATTTCAGGAAATATCTAGCTGACTGTGGGAGAGAATTCTTGTTTTTGTATTGAAGTAAAGACACAAAACAGGAAAACTCTAGTAGATTTATAGTAAATGTAAGAGGCTATAATGATCAACGTGATTGGACAACATAGCTTAAAATTAATCATACTCTTTGTTTAAGGAACCTGTCTGGTTTTGCCTTGCATGTTCTTTTTCACATTTATTGAGAATACTGACTGAAATTAAGACCCTTTCCACGGGGATTTAGTGTAGCATGTTTTTCCTTTGCAGTCAGGGTAGGCTGAAACTATTCCAGAGGAGTGCTGCAAAAGGGGCTTTATTTCCTCCCAACTATTTGTTACTACTGATGTCCTAGAGGTTATCGCCCTAACCAGCTTAACCACCTGTCTGAGGAAAAAAACGCAGTCAGTCCTTCTGCACTTTAATGCTGGAGCAGCCAACTTAGTTTTGAGATTTGTTTTAACTAAGCCATCTGACTTTTTTTTTCTCTTGCATTTTTTTTTTCAGTTAAGCAAATGAGTGCACTCACAGATTTGGATTTTCCAGCTGAAATGTGAAGGTGGCAACTTGCAGCAGAGGGGTGGTGAACAGCCAAGTAAACCAGGAGTGAAGGCAGTATCTTTCACTGCGTGGCCGTTTCCATAATACACTTCTGGGTGGAACATAAAGGCGCTTCCAGAGGTAGGTTTAGAGGCCCAGCTGACAGGTGCTAACTTGTTTAACTGCTGTGCTTTGATTGCATTTGATTGTGTGCCCGTAACCTGAGCAGATTCCAGAAAGGAGTCACATTCTACTTATGGCAAGTTCCTTATGTAATACATTATGGTTTTGGCATGTGGTGTGGTCTTGTTGCAGCCCTCAGGGGAAGGAGCTAACCCAAATGAGTATGGAAGAGGTTTTGAGGGGAGCTGGTGCTTTCTTACCTGACCTGGGCCATGTGACAGGACATATTTGTTGTTTTGGTTGCTTTTAGTGCTGAGCTGTGATTTGCAGGAGGTGCCCACCCCCCAAGGCATAGCATTATAGCTTCTGTCTCACTCTAACACCTGGATGAGGGGTTGAGGAGCTATGATGACTTGGCGTGTTGTCTGAAATGGGTAGAATACCATTGCTGTGGGGAAAGGCTGGGACATGAGAGTAAATGAGAGGGAAAGGGTGATGGATTCTTACTTAACTGCCCCCAGTAAATGAACACCAGATACTTAGGAGGATGCCCTTTCTAGTCAAGAAGAAGTTGATGTGAATCACCCTTTCTGAACAGCTGTCACATCATAAGTTACTAAACATCACATCATTCTCATTCAGTTTAGCAGCACTAAGCATGGCACAACATCAGGGAGATAGAACTTGGCTCGAATTGTTTAACGTTAAACTTTTGTTGATAGTTTCAAATCTTCTCCAGATTTCATCATGCTGTTGATAACCTGATGTCCAATAACTTCAGCTTCATAAACGCTCTTTAGGTAGAATGAGTCTCCAAACACACAAGGGCACAGCTCTTCAGTTACCTGGGTATCTCACTTTGAAAAGTCAGTAGGAACCTATATGAACCTCGTCCATAATATATAGCAATGCACAGTGTGTGTCCAGATGTTTCATAGACTCAGTTGGGGTGAATGGTACTTGGGCAGTTGTCTGCAATTACTGGTGTGTGAATTCATGCTTTTGGTTTGTCATTAATGTAACTCTGTGATGTGCAACCCCATTCAGAGTCCTCAAAGCCTGTGTAAAACCTGTATCCCCCATAAGACCTGAGTCGTATGAAAATGATACATGGGCTTTCTGAAGGGGTTTTTAATGGGAAATGGTTGCCCTGAAAGGTCTCCATTGCAACGACATGAACATACTCACAGGCACTTGTCAATCTCCTAACCTTTATGCTTTGAAATATCTACTGGAAAGTAACAGTGCATGATTTCTAGGACATGGATTGACACAATGATTCCAGACTCTCTGCTTTGCTGATTAACATGCCACTACTTTCTCCAGTGGAACAGCATGCATTTGTGCTAGTGATAATCTGCCCCAAACAACTAAGGAATTAGGAGTGTAAAATAAAATTTTACTCTAATGTTATTAAATAGCTTCATCCTTGGAAAAGAACATGAATACTCCCTTTATATATGAAATTAACCTGAAAGTTTAGGTAAATGTCTAAGTACCCCTCTAAGTAGCGCTTGGCTGAACACTTTTTTCGTGAAATCATCTAAGCAGTGCTTGGCTGAACACTTTTTTCATGAAATCATCGTTCTTCTGAAGATGCTTGGTATTTTGAGAGGAAATGGTGGACGTTGTGAGGACATGGAAGCTTTAAAAGCCCTAATAGTGCAAAGCAATTTTTTCCATACATTTTCATGAATATTTTTTATTATGCATTGAGCATGTCCTAAATACATAATTACATGGTGTCTTGGCTGATTGAGTAAATAATACTTTTTTTTTTTTTTAAAAAAAGAATGAATATTTAACAAATGGAGTGCAATGGCTTCAATGTGGGGAATATAATAGGGGTTTTAAAAACCTGCCTAATTATGCACTTAACCAAGACATGATGACAGTTCCTCTAGAGCCATTCTGGCCTGTCAAGTAAATAATATTCGTTTTACAAAACCAACTAATTATGGATTTACCCACGGGACTGTAAAAGATCTGAAGATGCAGGTAAGTAATACGCACTTTATAGCTAACCATGCAGGGGGAATTTAATTTAATTAAAAATGCAGTAGGTAAAAAAAAGAAAAAGTAAACAATGCCTATAATCTCTCAAAAGCCAGGAAATTCAAGTTAAGTTCAATACTGTACCATTTTGAAAAAGTCAACGTACCAGTGAGAAATATCCAAGAGTGGGATTCACGTGGGTGGAAGTAATTTTGTAGAAGGAGATCTCTTTGCTTTCCTGAAGCTCTCTGTGTCTCGAAGCATCTCTTCTGGCTCTCAGGACTGCAGATCCAGGGCTCCTCTTCAAGATTACATTGTGCATTCAGGGGTATGGCATGTTCAACATCTGCCTTTGGTCACACTTGTGAATTTTTCCCAGAGAATTTTATACTAGATTGGCTACAGGCCTGAATAGTAAAAAAAAAAAAAGAATGGAAATCTGAGTTCATATTTGTTTTTATTAATATGCATTTGCTAGGACACTGTAGGAATTTTTGTACTTGCTTAGGGGATTTGAAAATGACTTGCTGTAAGCCGACATTGTGCTCTTTCTGAGCCACTGAGAAGTGTTAGGAAGAAACACTAAGGCTTGAATACTCCATCATTTGTCTCTTTTTGAAATACGTTATATGGAAAAGAAGGCAAAAGGTGGTATCAAGCCTTTTAAAGAGTCTTGAATGAGAAAAATATTCTGAGCTTAATCCTGCAAATTACCAAGAATATTGTGCTTATTTTACTGTGTCACTACCCCTCTGTATACATGACTACACGAAAACTTATGCCTGAGGAAGACTGACATTTGAGCAGACTACCTTATAATTTATCAAACCAAGGAAATATAGATCTCAGGTGAAAGTATAATTAGGAGTGTTAGCTAGGCTAAATGAGTAGTGCAAGTGTTTGTATGTACATGCACACTTGGATGTACTAAACTAGTGATTTCTTCACTGAAGGCTATAACAGGTGAATCTGAAAGACTGCAGATAGCACATTTCCTTAGGAAACAGTCACTGAACAATAAAACAGTAAACGGTTAGTTAATGGTGACCCATACTTTCCACTTCTCAAACAGCATACAAGGCAATTTTTGGGTTTTTTTGAGTCTTCCTCTTTTTTTCTGAAGTCTGAAAAACAATGTTGGGACAGCTGAAATGCACCAGTCCCCTCTTAGATTGCTAGGCAGTACACAAATAACATTTTCCGAAATTTTTCCCCAGTTTTATGTATCAAAGTTCTGTTCTGAATATAAATTCCTGCAAGCTATTGAGATCACAAGTATGAAATCTGAAACTGCTGGTTCTATGATGATAAAGGGACATACTCTTTAAAAGAACCCATTTTTGCTGCAAGCAATGAACATGCGATGTGGAAAGAGACCTAGATTGGAAGCCGGGTTTGAAATGCTGCAGGGGTTGCATTACATCCTTCTAACACTCTTCTTCTTTGGTCAGATAGAAGCTTTTTTTCATTGTTTATGTGTTTACTTTGAGAATGTTAGATTGGTAAACTTCTATTAACCCTCTTCTTCTTGGCTCCCTTTCTTTCCTCGTCTTTCCCCACCACCCACCTCTCCAGCACTTACTGAATATAGCAGTTCTGTTTGGGATCTGAAGAACTGTATTGTTTAGCCACAAAACCGTCTTCTCCATCTTCTTCTCCTTCCTTAAAAATACATTCTTCTTTTTAAAATGCAAAGTGGATTTGCGGTATTCAGTTACTGAAATGAGAAACAGAAATTTATTGTTAGGAAATCAAGTTTCGTACTAGGAGAGACTGGAGCACCGTCAAATTAACAACCTGGCTTGTATATTAACTGTGTTATGGTCCTGCCATTCTGCTTATGTTTCTCACAGAAAAAACCCCACCTAGTAGCAGTGATGACTGCAAAAAAACCCCAACTCACAGTTGATGTTTATTGCTTGGAAATAGTTGCTTTTACTTCAGATACTTTGGAAAGCACAGAAGTGAAATGAGCTAGTGGCAAGCTGTGAGGGTTTTAGGACCAAATACTGCAAATAAAACTCACCTGGAGCTTTTGAGGAGTGAAAAGTCAAGACTGCAGTGAACAAATTTCTTGCTAGCAATTGCCTTGACCATTGGGTCACCATTGGAAAAAAAAATATGATAATCTTTACATTAACTTCAGTAGTTTTCTTTGTGCCAATTGCTCCTATTGTTGCTATGCTCAGCTAAGCTGGCATGACAGGAGGTGTATTAACGGACTGCCTAAGAGAAGACTTGCTTGAGTTCTCAAGCAAGGTGAATAGGACTTGGAGAATCTGACAAAAATGTTTTATCTGAGCTGTTCTCTTAATTAAATTAGTCCCATTCCACAGCCAGCTGAATAGTGATGTCAAGGAGGAGACAGCCACCTTACGAAACCTCTCCTGTAAAACTTACTGTATTTTTAGATTCTTGGATTCTTTCATTGCCGTCTGTAGCATACACATCACATTCTTCACCATGCCATTACCTTACAGAAGTAGACGAAGAATAAGAAATCATTTTATCTAGGTCAGAAAGGGAATATGCTGAGAAAATTCCTTTCTGAAGGGAGAAATCAAGCCATTGCATAGCACTGGGCAACACAAGACACGTTAATTCAGATATTCTTTTAATGATTTTAATAGCAGCATGTCAGGATCATGTATCAACTGAAGCTGATATTTATTGCTGGCTTAAAAATATTCTTGCCTCAGCTTTAGGTAATTTAAGAAACGTTTTTGGTTCCTTGCTACTCTGATGCCTAATGGCCAAATCGTGCTCCCTCTGTCTATTGGGGAGCGTTTTGAGAATTGGTATCTTTTGCTGCATGATTAAGACCCTCAGGATTTGGTCCTGAGAACCTTATGATATGTGCGTGAAGGTTTCCTAGGTCTGAGCAAGGAAATTGTGGTGCCTTTAGCTTTCATCCTACATACTCCAAGAACTCAGAGGGAATTAGAATAAAATTTCTGTGGAATTTTCTTGAAGCAGAGCGGAGAGTTGTGCTTGTACAGGGCTTGACAGCTCTTGACAGCGCTGCAGAAAATGCAGACATGCTGCAGAGCAGGCCGGGCTTTGTACCGTAGAGTGTGAGTGCCCTCTGCTGCTCCTGGACACACTATACACGCTGGGAAAGCTCGCTTTTGTTTGATTGTTTTTAACAAAGGTAAAATCTTCAAAAAAAGGTGTTTATCCTTGTGATGCACAGTGAATGAGTAGAGGTGGCACCAGATCTTTTTAAGGAACGTGCCATATTCTAAACTCAGTTAGAGTTAGTGGTGTCAGCAGTCAATGGAATTTACTGAATTGACACCTAGTGTAAATATCATAATACTTTTATGAACATTTACACTGATAAGTAATTTCCAGAGCTATAGTAACAAGCTCTGTGGATAACTCCAGTATCTATATATCAATAAAGTGAAATGCTTTGAAGTACTTAAAAGCAAATTTTTATACATTCCCTTAGAGCTCAGGTCATTTATAGTCATAGTTCCTAACCGATTTATTTGTAAAAGCATTTAAGGGGGGAGGGGGAAAGTTTCCAATGTGGAGCCTCTACAAAAGCTAGCCAATCTATTTTAAACATTCTGTTCATATTATTTTGTGCTTCTCCATATGACTTATACTGACAGCAGCTTTTATGGAATACTAATATTCTCTCACCCACATTACATATCTAAAGCTACTAATTACAAATCACATTTTACATGAGCTTTGAAAAGGAAACTCCAACACTTTGTAGAATATTCTTTTAAATAGCCTAGTACAATATGAAATAATCATGAGACAAAGACTATTATAAATCAGGCTGCTGAATTACTGACTTTATGTTTCTGCAGTCCTAATCTTTAATTTCTTCCTCAAGCAAAACTCCCACTGATCTGAAGAACGCAAGTTTTAGGTCTATCACAGTGAAGTGGCACATCTGTATGAACTACATTGTATCTCAATGTAGTATTTCAGTATTATCTAGAAATTGGGTGCAGATTGTATATTGTGAATCTGCAACTGGGAAAATTCATGGCTCTTTGCCAAGTGGTCTGAGGACATTAATAAGATCTAAAGCATGTTTTGAGTTATACTTGTGAATGTCAATTGGAAACCACTTTAAAGTGAATTCCAGGTTTACAATAAACAGCATATTGAAATCTGCTGTAAAAGGCAGTTCCCCAGTTCTGGGGCTGCTGCTTCACGGGACCCATGTTAAAATATAGCCTTTGGTACTCTGCACTGAGTGGAAGCAGCTTATGTGGTATCTCATGCTGACCTCTTTTGATTCACTGAATCAAAAATGCCTCCATTTTTTTTTTGTCCCAAGTTCATCACTATTCCAGATAGAGCCTTAAGCAGTTTAAAGTGTCACCGTGAAATTAATGCCGTGAAAAATCAACAGAATTGTAATTTAATGCCATGAGAGTTATCTCAAAGTGAACATGCTATAGAATTGACTGGAAGGAGCATCCCACAAGTAGTGCAGGTGGTACAATACATCTGTGCTTCCTGACACCTCGGTTCAAATATGTGTTTGTTTTGTTGGCTCAGATCAGTATTTTTTCATGCTCCCCACAATGATGTAAATTAGAACTAATTCAGCAGTCCCTACACAAGAAATGTGTATTGCAAAGTTCTGCAAATCAGGACTGCAGTGCCTTGTCAGAGTCATATGTGGTAAATTCATGCACAGATATATCTTCCCTGTATCTTCTTCTCTCTACTATTGTTCTTTTGCTTCCACAAGGATTGAAACTCACCTCAAATCTTGAAGATAAATCAAATTCATAACATTAAGTGGATATGCAATTCCATAGAGAACAAGTCTGACAAAGACAGCGAGGCTAATACAATTCTAAGACAGCCTACTAGCCTAGGGGTTTCCTTTAATGTTACTTCTACTACAGTCAGACATTGGCACAAATTCAGACCTGGTACAGGCAGGAGCTGTTAAGGACTACATGAGATCCTGGGCTAATGAGACTGTTCTTAGCACTGCTCACTAAGTTCATGGGGAATGTCAACACTTCCTGCCCTAGGAGGTTGCAAAGAAAGATGCAAATCTGTGGCCAAGTTGAAGGCTGGGGTGAAACTTGGAACAAGTCACTTTCAAAGCAGGTCTGTGCTGCGAACTTGCTGAAAACAGTAATGCTGTGATCTTGGATGTCAGAATTTCTTTGTGCTAGTAGGTGAGTAAGTACAAGCATGGAAGAGAAGTAGTATCTTACCTTAAAACTACTGCAGTTTTTACTTTCTGTACAATACCTGGTAACTGAGTCTTCATCATAACGCAAGTGTATTCTCTCTGTATGGACAGATCTCTGCATCTCATGCCTTACACAGTCAGTATTTTAATAGCAAAACTTAAACCTGAGATTATTATTTGAGTGTTGGGATTTAGCCCTTCCTCTGACATAGATGTTTGGATCCAGGCACTGTTTAATAGCCTTGGCCTTCTTATAAACACCATTTGTCTTTTCTGTTTGAAAGCATCTCTACGGGGAGTCATGGATGATCAGACTCCCAAGAGCTACCATAATACTCTGCCATGGATCGTCTAGTAAACTGGCTATTGTTTAAACACCTTTCCCTTCAGTTCTGCCGTCCTTCCTAGCACCTCATTTTCAGCTATGAAGGCTGGGGAGTAGCTCTCACGAGAGCTGCTAAGAATATGATTCTATGAAATATCAGAGGTAGTTTTAAAAAGTGCACCTCACTCGGTATCAAGTAGTACTATAAACATCTCATACAGGATCTATCACATAATGTGTCTGACATTGATTTACAAGCTGTAAATATATTGCTGCTCTGGAACTGGAGAGAGTAAAATAAACTAGCTTAAGCTGAGCCTCAAAATGAGAAATAGTTGTTATCTCTACTGTTACCAACTTTGTTGCCTTTCTGATGCATCACAAAACTAAGGAGGTGGCAGACTACTGGTTGCATTTTCCTTAATATCAGTTTTCTCTTATGCATTTCTCTTTAGAAAAATGGGTTTTGAGCAGTCAGAACTTAGTCTTGTAACTCTACAAAATTGTAGTTTTATGAACTTTAGTGCAAGTTGTTGCAAGAAGAATTTTGGAAACTCAGAGTTCTGTGCAGATACTGGAATGAAATCTGTACTTCTGCAGGAACATCTATACTGATCTGAAGAAGTTAGCATGGCACAGGGTGTTTGCTAGAATGCTTTCAAAAAACAATGTCAAACCAGAAATGAAGTACAAATTCTGGTTCGTATGCTCTGTACCTTTACTCTCTTCCACACAAACCCATGAGCTACAGCTTTAGTAAGTCCATTTGTATTACCCCTTTCTGCATTTTTTCGCTGGCTTGTTTCTCTCCATCAATTAGTTTCAGGTTATGTCCGTGTGGGATGGATCCATAATAGTTGTATATCAATTGAATATTTGGGTCCCTTTATTGAGAGGAAATACCAGAAATTAAACGTTACAAGTATCCAGAAGCAATTATAAAATGAGTAGATTATAGTGGTAATACTGTAAATGGAAATTCACTGAAATGTCAAAGTACTTGCCATAAAATGTAGCAATAATATGATACTAAACACAATACGGAGAGCTTTCAAATATTAATACCTTTATTATTTTCTCTATTAATACTGATAAAGTTCAAACAATCATCACCAAGCTGATCAGGGGAATAATAATATCATTACCATCATCTGCTGGAGGGAGATATAATGGTGCTGTCATTCTGTCCTACTGGAAGATCACTTACGAACCGAGCTGGATTCTGACATAAATCCCTGGAGGTAAATGACAGGACATTACGAGGCTCAGAGGATAACTGTAAACTCACATGCTAATGACTCAGACTTGTAAAGATACCCATCATAACAAAACTGGTAACAAACAGTAAATTAATTTTTCAGCTTGCTTGGCACTGTCTGCTTAGGGAAAAAGTTCGTTGTATTTGAAGGCTTAGTGAGCTTTGCTTGCTATATTTATTCCACTATTATTTACTTTATAGTGATCTGCAGACAATACCACCTCTCATGGCTGGTTTATTTAATGACCTAATCAGCATGCAATTCGCGGAGTTTTAACAGAATGAATATGCCTTTTCCTGCAGAAATGCCTGCTTCGCAGAGGAGGCTTCTGAGCCACTCAGACCAAGAGACTTCCAACAGATGCAGATTGGTGTATAACTTGAATGTCTTCTAATATCTGTAGCCACTACTCAATCACTTTGGGTCATATTGAGGCTTTCTCAAAATCTCCTTGTAAGTCTACATATAGCTTTGCGGTCGCAACCATAGTTAATAATATCAGCATCTAATCTAGAAATTCTGAGCCAAGTTCTGCCTCCATTTATGTGTATGTTACCTAATTTAACCCTCAGTGTGTCCATGTATTTTCGTATCACAGAATCACAGAATGGTAGGGGTTGGAAGGGACCACTGTGAGTCATCTAGTCCAACCCTCCTGCCGGAGCAGGGTCACCTACAG
>Ga0181612_130806_pt1 | contig 14555 bp, 7 predicted proteins | sample HoacroProtozoa21_FD_119630 | JGI IMG/M metagenome (GOLD analysis project Ga0181612, IMG submission 119630) | Hoatzin crop microbial communities from Cojedes, Venezuel. Combined Assembly of Gp0051906, Gp0051904, Gp0051908 | reverse complement strand
TGTTGTTTGGTTTTTTTTTCCACTTCCACGTGCCTTTGTTCCTGCTGGTGCAGGATGCCTGTAAAGTGCAACGGCTGTATTCCCAAGCAGGCTTTCAAAAAGTAACCAGTTGGTTGGAAGTATAAAAAAACTGTGTCAGATCAAATAAGTGATGCAAGGTCCAAAAATCTAAATTAGAAATCACCTTTCCTTATTACCCTGGAGAGGTGACTGGCTGGGTTCAGGGAAGAAGGCTGGGGCACAGCTCCCTGGCAGCTCCCGCAGAGCACCAGTGCCTTGTGGTAGTACAAGATGGAAGGTTAAAAATAGACCTAAAAATGAAGTGTTTGTTTGAGAAATAGGTGTAAGGATTTATTAAAGGTTTAGGGATGATCAGATACCTTTCTGTGTGTGTTTTGTTTTTTTTTCTTTTAAACTGTAAAAGAACTGAGCAGTTGCTCACGATGTAATGAAGAGAACAACTCGTAAAATACACACAAGCAAACTTAGTCAAATCTTCTAGGGATTTTATTCTTTGAGGTTAGTTACTGTAAATGAGCCTTGTAGAGAATTGCATACCTCTTCCAAAAACCAAACTGGAAAAAAGCTCTGGGACCGAGAAACCACCAAACTTTCCCGACACCGATGTTTGAAAGTGGGCTGGGGCCGAGGGCTGATGCCGATGGGTTTTGAAGCGCTGCTGCGTGTTTCGGAAGGGCGAGGATGCTTCTCCGGCGGAGCGGAGCGCCGACACGCCGCAGATGCAGCGAGGGGCGGAGGCGGGGGTGCGGGCGGCAGCCGCGCTGGGGGGTCTCCATCTCGCCCTCGCATCTCCCACCGCCCCCGACGGCCCCGCCGCGGCGGGGCTGCCACCGCCATGCCTTGTCCAGGCAGGAGCCCTCCCAGACGCTGGCTCTGCGCTGCCCACTCCTCTTATGAAGGGTTTTCTCGCCTCGCGCTTGCTGCTTTGCTCGACACATCTCTTTTCGGCGTCCGTGCGTGCGGGGTGGACGCGGGGTGGCGGGGCCCCCCCCGCCGCCCCGTGGGGGGGGGGGGCGGCGGCGGGGGGGGGGGCGGGGGGGGGGGTGGTGGGGCGGGCGGGGTGGACGCGGGGTGGCGGGCCCCCTCCAGCCGCCGTTTGGCTGTGGTGCCGGCAGTCGGTAGTCGGCGGGAGGTGGTGATTGATGTCAAGGCTGGGAGCGAACAGCTGCTGATTTGGTTATTACTGTTTCATCTCCTAACCTTTTGGAGCGTTATGGGAGTATTTATTCACCTAGTCACGCTTAATGGTATTTGGCGCGGTGCTTCCCCAGGAACAATGAAGCAGTGGTGTTGTACAGAGGTAGCTCAGAAATTCCCGTGCTTGTTCTTTGTAAGTGTGTACAGATATAGGGAGAGAAGTGAAGAAAATCTTGTTGTAGGGGGGAATGGAAAATTTGGCTATTTGACTGGGAGCAGTTACAGACATAGATGTGCAATATGTTAATAAAGTAATTGTGCTATGTTGCTATAAAGAGGATAGCTTCATTAAAAAATTCTTGGTTTAATACTGTCATTATAGCAGATGTATAGCATATGAACTAATTTGCATGCAGATAAGGAGGCTCTGACAGCTTGGTAGCATAATTACTGCATAGCATACAGCTCGCTGGTGCTGGGAGTCGAAGCTGTTACTGGAGGGGTGCTCATGGGACTAATTATGTTGGCTTTGTTAAAATTAAAATAGTGTATAGCCAGGAAAGAGACCCCTCTCTTGTGCTCCGTGGTGTTGTGTACAAGAAGTTACAGAAGCCTTGAAATGCTGCAGCCATTTTAAGCCATGCAAGTGTCTGGATCTCAGCACCTCCCAGCATAGTGGACTGATAGACTTTTATTTAACCAGGGAGCTCCCAAACAAAAGGTTTTAAAACTGTGATATTTCTGTATATTAAAACTCCACTTAGGTCTTTTTGATAAGTGAACAAAGCTGTAGCTGCAGTAACTTTGTGTTATTTAGTGTCTGATGGAAGCAGATGCTGCATGTGTGAACTTGGGCTGGTGAGTGGATTCGCTTCCCTTTCCCTGGTGTGCCTATTGCTTTGCTTCACCATAACTGTGTCGTAGTGATTTGTCTCCACTTAATTTCAAGCATATTGCTGCTTCTTTTTTTCCCTTTCCTTTGACTGTGTCTGCAGTTTTTAAAGATCTTATTATTGAGGTTCCTTTACGGATTTCAAAATGTTTAATTCATTACCAGGCCATTATAAACTGAAGGCATTTTATTTTTCTGGGGAAATCAAGACGGTACCACAGGAGATTTTTTTTTTTTTCCCCCGTTACATTCCCTGCCCCGCTACTGTCAGATTAGCTTGCAAAGAAGGGAGGAATTTGTGAATGCACAGTTGACTTTGATTACATAAGCTGGAAATTGGCAAACAGTATGGATTTATTTCAATTCCACTAACTTTAAAAAGAAATACTTATTAAATTGGAAGTGCCTTAGGGCATCAGGCAAATGGGAAGCCAACCAGAAAGTGTGTATTCCCTCCCTGACCTCTCCTGTGGAGCTGTAGGTGATGCCGGGAGGCTGGGCAGACGGAGCTGCTGGGGTTGGGAGTGGGATAGGTTCACCGAGGGAGGTGGGAAGGAGACAGGGACCAGTTTGTACCCAGGGACAGGGGCTGCTGTGGGCTCTCTGCCGTCGGGGAGCAAAGAGGCAGCGCTGCCGGGTGTGCGGGTGCTGTGATTCCTGGCATCTCGCTGGGAGCGGCCAAGGGAAGCACCCTCCTCCCCACCCTGTTGGTGACACGGCGCCGAGGGACGAGGTTATCAGATGAGCGAGGGCGATGCTCGAACAGGTACTGTGGGGGGCTGCTTGGCCCGGCTCCCTGCAGGCTTTGCCCCTGGCTCAGCAGAGCCCGACTGTCACACCGGTAGGGCTCTTGTTCCGTGTATCTGAGCCGGGATGGGGCTAGAAAGCAGGCGGTGAGGGAGCGCTCAGCTGCTTAGCTCCTCTGGCCCATTTTATGGGTAAGGGTGTTGTGCTCCACCAGCTTATAACATTCACTCCTTCAGGGTAAATGTTGCAGAGCCCCTATACCTGTTGCCATAATACCCCGTGCTAGACAAATACTAACTTAACACCTTTTTTCTTTTATGATAAATATTGGCGCAGGTATTTTGCTTTGCAAAATTCAAGCTCATCCTTGTATGAACTGCTTCCATTTTGTTAATCTGGGAGTATTTATAGCCTGCTGGCATTACTGTTAATTTGGAGTTTGTGCTGTAGAGCGAATATGGTAACAAATTTTTGGAACGGTTTGTTAATCTTATCAACAGTCATTATGCGTTTATTAATAGTAATTAGAGCAAATCACAGCGTCACATTTGGAACTTTTGGTATCAATCAAACAAGCATTTTTTGAGAAAATTCACATTTTGTGGGAAAATTATTATGTAAATATTTAAAAAATGAGATCTGGTAAGAGAAAAGGGGTACAGGAAAACACTGAACAGTTTTCACCAAAAGTCTTGTCTCTTCCTTCCCTTCCCCCCTGCCTCCCAAGCAAAGTAAAAAGAGGAGGAAGGAGGGAAAGACCTTGTCCCTCTTTAAACAGAAATTGGTCTTTGAAGGAGTTTGAATAGGCTTCTTTTCCATATACCATCAGAGATTTCAAGGCAATTTTTTTCAAGTTGTTCAAACAGTTTTAATGTAGTATCATGTGTGTTGTGGGTTTTGTTTTTTTTTTTCTGTGTACCTTTATTTTTGGTGCTAGAATTGAGACACTTTAAAAGTTTTTGATTTTTAAGAGGTCAGGAAGGAACACAGTTCTTTTCAAAATCAGTGCTCTGTGTTCTCTCGACTGGGTGCCTGCTATCTCAGTCGCGTAATCAGACCTTCCCCTCCCACCTGTGCTGCACATACCTCCAGGTAACTTGCAATGTCCTTTTAGCACAAGCCCTGAAGTCCTTTAGCACGAGTCCTTTAGATCTCTTGCAATCACATGAACAATAAAAGGAGTAAGAGCATCTCTAAGGATTCATGATTGGACTTTGTTGTTATTTCCTTACCAACTCTGCTCCTCCCTTTATGCTCTTCAGGCCTGCTGTTGCCACTCAGGAAACAGATTTTCCAACACTTCGCCATTTTCCAGCCCAATCAGAGATTCCTCCTGAATCAGCAGTGCTTATTATCTCCAACTGTACGAAATTATGGTAGAGAGGTTGCACCACCATAACTGGGTAATGTCAGCATTTCTAGTACAGCCCCGTATTTTCAGTATCCTGAAATGTGGATATAAAAACTCAGTTTAGCTTTATAGTATTTCCCGAGGTGAGAGATAAAGTGTGTGCAATCAGCCTTTAAGCAGTTAGAGAAACCCAGAACAAATAATTCCTCCACTTGTATACTGCTGAGTTCAGTAGACTACAATTGGGACGTCAGTTGTGTGAACGCGTTGTTTGACTTGGGCTTTGCTCACTGTCAGGCTGGAAAGCGTGCAACAGCCTGCAGAGTTTGAGCATAAAGCAATAAACCTTTCTCTCCCATTTAGAAAGCTTGTTACTAACTGGGATCGATTGCATTTTTGTAAAAGTGTTAAGCAGCTGAAGTTAGTGAACGTCTGTGATAAGATCAATCGTGCAGAAATGCAGAGGGATTTGCAGGTTGGTTCAACAAAGGGAAAAGAAATAGGTGTGGGGTGCAGTTTGTCACAAGTGTGCCAAAATGTAGTGAATATTTACTAAGGGTGAGGAATGACTCCTGCAGAGCTGTTCTACTCCAGGAAACACTGGAGTATATGTATTTAACAATCTAATAATACAGTTGTATAAAAACTTTTATATGTATTTAATCAGTTAAGAAAATGGCACTTCACGTGTGAGTCTGTTTTACAAAGGTCAGCTTTTCACGGTTTTTCTTTAAGATTTTAGTGGCATTTTTAACCCTTTTTCTCGCTGCACCGTCTGCTCTCTTCCTCACCTTACGCCCAGCCCCAATTGCAAGAACATGAATTAAGGGCAGGAGGCTGGCATTAACCTAGGTTCCTGGGGCCTCTGCAGTATGAACCAGCCTGATGTTCTTTTAAAACATGCAGTATGGTCTTTTTCAAGCAGCAGAAGAGCGTGGGGCTTAGTCTGTCTTTAAGAACTCAGATAAGAGTTCTACCTCATGCTGTGCTGGTTATCATACTCGTACCAGCGGAATGACCGGTGATGGTTGCAATGCTCTGCCTGACTTCTGACACACGTCTAATTATAGCATACAGTGGTGTAAACTCCAGAGGTGATAATGAATCCCAGACTCATGTGTCAGCAGAGCTTTGAAGGGGTCATGCATTCCTGTTCTGCCTCACAGTTCTTATTTGCATGGTTGTAGGGACATAGACTCGTGCAATCATGTCGTGCTTATTTTCACTGAGCTGGGAGGTGAAACATGCAGAGCAGTGGAGATTTGTAATTTTATGAAAGTAATTGAGTATTGACTGTTTGTCTTCCCTTTGGGAGATGCACAAGGAGAGAGGCAAAGGTGGGAGGCCGTTCATACGAGACCTTCATGAAATTTGTTGCCTAGGAAGCGATGACAGGTCTTTAGTACGCTGATGTCTGATGACAAACTTGCTCTGCTTCTGAGCTTGGGCTGTAGGAAATGAGTGACCCCTGTAAAGCAGCCTTATTTATATTGCACAACTTCAGCATCCACAAAATCACGATATGTAGCGTGTGGAGGTGCGCAAAGTAAGGAAGGGAATGCATTGAAGATGAGCTAGAAACTTCCCCTAGGAAGCTCGTGGTGACTGACAAAGGCTCTCTTTTTCCAGAAGTGATGAGCATAGCCCTGGCATTCTCTTACGCTTTCCTGAGGTGTGAACCCATCACACAGACCTGGACGCATTCTGCTCTTTAATCTTTGCATGTGGACCAAGCTAGCTCTCAGAGGGGGAGTTAACCAACTTTGCTCTTCCTTCAGGTTGTCTAAGGAGAGAAAAAAATAGTCTTCCAGGATTTGATCACCAAGAATATCTTCATGTCTGGATGACCTGACAAGTTTAAGTAGACCTGCTTCTTAAGGCAGAGAAGTCAGTACTGTCCATGTGACAGATTTGGTCTTCCGTTTGCTTTGGTGGTGACAGGAGGTGTGTCTTGAAGCAGAATATGAGGGTGTAGGAACTGGCATCTGCTGTAGCCGTTTACTACTTAGTGGAAGAAGTAGGTGGAAGTGGCATTATGGTCCAGTGTTCCTGCAGCCTGTGCGAGAGAGGTGTCTCCTCCTGGAGTTCTCATCCCTCGGTTTGTGAGAAGGTTGAGACCTTATCCCAAGGTCCAAGTTAAGCATTTGAAAGATAGAATAGCTTGACTCTTATGGATGTGTTCGATGTGGGCCAAGGGTACGTTTCTACCAGAAATACCTATAACAAGATGCAATTTCAGTCTCTAGGAGGAACTCACAGAGGTTGTCCACGGCCTTGGCATTGGGTCAGAAGGGGCTGAGGAAGGAGAAATCTAATTTAGCAGAGGTTTAACAACTAACAAGCTCCAAAAATTTCAATATGTGTTGGGGGCAAATCTGACACAACTGGAGTTATACGAAAAGCAGGATTTTTTTCCTACTGGCCTCACCTGTTTATGTCCAAGAGAGGGACAGAACCCTGTGTTCGTGAGGTAGGGGGGAATTCCTTGAACTAGTATGAAAGAAAAACAAAAAAAGCCCTTCTACTATAGTCTCCTGATGTGCTAAGCCAGAGAACTGCAGCCCTGCAAAAAGCTGAGCGCTGAAGAGTACAAGGCATTTTGGTTCATCCATCTCTCTCTTTCTGTCTCTCTAAATATATTCGTTCAGTTGTCTGTTACCAGCTTTTATCTGCCTGAACCATGATCATCACACACAGCTGTTTCCAAGGTTATACAGAAAATCATTTAAAATTAGCTGGTATTGTTTAAATCCAAATGCAACTGCTGAGGGCTGGCAGGCTGTGCTGCCCGGAGGGGTGTTGTGAGGATGAGCCAGCAGCGGGAGGTGGTGATGTGCAGACAGACTGCGAGGGCAAGGGGCACTTGGAGGTGAGGAGGGGGTGGGAGCTGGCTGAGCAGGTGGCATCGTGCTTATCTCGACATCTCACAAACTTTTAGAACTGTTAATCTGCAAAGTGAGTTTATGTAAGCCTGCATGTGGAAGTGAGCGTGTGGCTCTGTCTACACTGGTAAGGGTTGATCACAGGTGGTAAAGGTCCTTGGCTGTATTTGAAGTTGAGTGTTGCTCATAATCCAGTTGCACAATCTCATGCCCTTGGCAAGCTGCAGCACCTGCCCTAACAAATCCATAAATACTTGGCTGCTAATACGAGCTCTGTCCTCGAGTGACTGTAGTGTAGCTGTGCGCTTGGTAAAAACTCATTTAAAAGAGGCATACTCTAAACAGATGAATGAGTTGGCTTGGATATCTTTAAAAAAAAAAATCTAATTCTACCAGCACACTTTACTACAACTCTGACATAATTTAGAACAACTCTGCCCTCCTGAAATTTCTGCTACATGATTACAGTGTTGCCAGCTCTTGTGATTTGCAGACTTAAGAGGAGACCTTGAAGGAGGTCATTTAGTCCATTCCTGTAGCTCAAGGCAAGAGTGACTATGCCTAGGCATCATCCCTGAGTGGTGTGATGGGTAGAGTTGTTTTTCTGGCCTTCGTGGTTTCAAAGAGACTGACCATTACGACCAATTGTAGCTGCGAGCAAGGATTCTCCATTGATGGTACCTGGTGGTAGGTGCCTTTGGTTCAACACTTGCCTTTTTCCTGGGGGAGAGTGGGGAAGGTGTTGCCCTGAAAGTTATAAAATCACAATAACTATGTATCTTGAACATCACAGAATTATTTTTAAGATGGTCTCTCTTTGTGAGTCTATCTTGGTTTTTAGGAAGGAAAGGAATGAGCTGGTTTGAAAAGCTATGCTAGGTGCCTGTGACAGCCCTTGAAAGAGGCCACTTTCTCTCCTGCAGTAACCTCACCTTCAGCTCTCCTCCAGCCCCAAAGACAAACTAGTTTTACAGTGTTTTGGCATCAACAAAACAAATAGCTAGGTTAGGGCTATCCCAAATGTCTGCTACTGTAGACTCCAAGCTTGCATTTTTTGATGTTGAACTCTTAAAAATCTACCTGTAAGTGTCCTATAGTAGGGGTAGCATTTTGGAAGATCTAGTTTTTACCTAGATACTTAAATATCACCCAAGGAATCTGAAGTCCTTTGCATGGGAACAGTGTATGGGAAAATAGGATGCCATCAAGTAGACATGTCCCATCAGCCAGTCCATGAGGTTACTGACCGGTGTCTGTAATACAGAGCATACAAAATAAGCTTCTTACTAGCAACTCTTTTTTTTTTGTGCTACTGTTAGGCTTGGGAAGAGGGACAGCAAGTGCTGGATGGCTGCAAATGAGTTGCTTTCTATGTCCAGTTATATAAATACTGTGACCATTGCTACCTGACTAGCATGTATGCCAGTTCATTATTATTTATAAACTCATACATTGTGGTAACTCTGTAGCAACAGTTTCCAAAAAGATTAGGAGTGTAAGCTAAAGATCATGAAGTAGTACTTCAAATAGCCTGTAGATATCTTCAGCGCTTGAGCTTTCGTTGGTGTCTTCTCATGGCCACATGTGTAAATCCCACTGGCGCTAATGGGCATTGCTTGCACACACCAAATGGGGAATAGACCAGGAAATCACTTACCTGTCCATGAGAGACGCTGTATCCAGATCTGTGACAAGCAGGAGTCACAACTGGCACCACTTGCTGTGAACCATTTCTGCTGAACAATGCTGATGGGTGCACCATGGAAAATACCCACTTAGGTCCGGGGTAGCAAGAGACTTATATTAATCAAAGAGGCTTTTTGAAAGTTAGACTTTTTAAAAGTGTAGAAGTTCATCCTCGTGCATTTATCTTGCTGATCAATGGTTGCATTAATTATGCACAAAAGGTTCAACTCTGCCAGCCGCCTTCACTTTGAATGCTGCTTTACCCTGGTAAGAATTGACTTGCATTATGCGGGTTGGACAAATTCACCTGCAGTCTGAACTTCTGTAAAGGACTTCAGGGAAGGTCAAATTTCTGTTATTTTCAATAATAAATGAGGTCCCGTTGAGTAAAATGATCCAGGAAAGCAGCTTCAGCTCCCTGAATAACGGTTGTGTGGCCTCTAATGGAGAGCTGGGAATAACTGAGAGAGCTGGAGGAGAGATGAATCTCTCTGAGCCGTAGGTCTTGCAGTTCTAACCCGGTAGAGGTGGCTCCAAGGAAGCACGAGTGTTAATGAGTTTTTAGGTGTTTTGAAGAATGTCTCAGAGCTGTGATTTTAAAATACACTTGCTTACAGTCTTGACCTATCTCAAGTAAAGTTCTTGTAGGCGAAAGAGAGCTACAGCCAGAAGAGGAGAGGATGGTATTTGTGTAGTAGACAAAATAATTTCTCACAACTCATGGCAATGTTTTTCCCTCACCTTGGTTGTTTTTCCAAATGGATGTTTGGAAGTGTTAATAATTGTGTTTTCCTCTTCAACTCTGGAAGTAGCTTAAGTTGGCTTAACAGTCAGAGAGAAAAAAATTATAAAATAATAATTAATGTGATTCATTCATGTAGAAAGTGTAAAGCGTAACTTATCAAATGGCAATAGTGGTAGGAAAAATGCTGTAGTGAATGTTTCAAACTTTGTATTTTCTGTTGAGGTATGAAGTGACCTGAAAGGAGTGAGTGGCAGTTCATCAAAAGGAAGTATATTTCCTTGTAATACTGTTTTACTGGCTCTTTCCAGTTATTAATCTCAGAATTGCTAAAAATATATGGGATAATGGATGATTGCTACTCAGAGCTCTAATTTACTGCACAGTCACTGTGGGAAAGTGCTTTAGCTACTTTGGCTCTTTTGTATTGCCTCAAGAGAGAAATTTACCCATGTGTTTCATTCCAGAAGTCATCTGTTGTTTTTCAGTGTATGTACATAAACAGCTCTTGCCGCTACGCCTAAACATTGAGTCAGCAGTTCGCTCTGATGAAGCCATCACCAAGAGCTGTCACGTTTATCTCAACAGATCCGCATCACAGAGCAACTAATACTATTAGCCCCCAAACGTTGTCTGCTAACCACAGACTCATGGGACACAAATGACCTTCTGCTCTTTTGCTTCCTAATTGTCTCTGAGCTTGGGCTGTGGTGTGGCTGCTCTGTGCCTCCATAACCCATCTGAAAAATGGGCGCAGTTTCATCTTCCAGCCATACTGAAGGCGTTTCGAAAGTGAATATACTGACAAATGGGAGCTGCTCTGATTTTTTAATGGATTTTGGGTGATCGGGTGATCATTTTATTTTTATTTAGATATTTAAAATACCTGCAGTTGAATTAGGTCACATCCATTGAGCTTTGGTCACCCTCACCCTGCAGTCACAGAAGTTAGCAGGGATTCCCCTCTGGTTCTTTTTTGCAGTGCTTCGTACGCAAGGTGAGAGAAGTGTTTCTTTAAAAAAAAAAAGGGCTTTTGGTGTCATGAAATGATACATCACTAGTCATGCTCTTGGATGTTTGAGCTTTTTTGCTATATTTCATTTATGACTTCATCTAGGTACATAACTGTATGTCATCGTACTGGGAATTTAGACTCCTAAGAGATTAATGAATGGCTAGTCTGGTAATCAAGGCTCTGATTCACTGTGTCTCGTGGATTTACTGGATATCAGGTAAGACGTCACTAGGCTTTCTGACTGCCATGGTGCTCTGCCACAGGTTGTCACCTGCGTGAGAGCAGATGTGAAGAAAGCGCACGTTGCTCTTCACAGCCTAGCGTGGGCCTCCGGTGAGGTCTGGCAGCCTGGTGCTGGGACGTGCAGTGCCGGGAGGTGGGACAACCATTGCCAGCCAGCCTTGCTGCCAGCATGACGGGCAGCGGGGACCACACTTCACCTTAAATCGGCAGAGTGCCCTGTGTCAGAACCCCAGCTAGGAACAAGAAAAAAAAAAAGTGTTTCTTTTTCAGGTCCGCAAAATGTTTGTTGCCCCTAGGCTGCTATCCTGCAGAAGCTTGAGCACATGTTTAACACCAAGCATGGAGATTGGTCTTGAAGCAGTTGGGATACTTGTGTGCTTTGAACTAAGCAGGGGATTTGGAGCAAGTGCCATTAGCCGTTCTGTGTCAGCATCTGTCTGGCAAGGTGGTTTCACCTGCGTCACTCCTCTGAAGGACTCGGTACAGTTGTCAAAGGATAAATGCTTCACAATTTGAAAATAAGTGCTGGAGTTTAGGTTTAAACTTCATTTTTTTGGTAAGGTCTTATCTGCTATGTGACATCCTTGTCCTGAAGAAAAGCATTCTGTCTCTCTGGTAATCACTTGACTGTCGTTGAAGTCAAATAACATACAGGTACTTCTGAGAGAATCTCGTCTCGCTGTGTTTCTAAAGCCTGGTTCTGATTGTGTGTTTTCAGGCATTCATTTTCCAGGCGTGTACTGATCTAGTAGCATGAGAAGGCAGTTTTCTGGGAAACTGTCTTCTCACCACCCCAGATCACAATGTCCTTCACAACCATGTCTAATTTGAGGAGGTAAATGCGGTTTTGAGGATTACTGCCTCATCCCCGGTGTGATGCCGACCCAGGTACAAGCTGAAACCTGGTGGTGGTTTTGTTTGTCGGGAACTGGACGGAAGACAAGGAACAGCTCATTTTGTTTGGGCTGCCAGACAGTTGCACGAGGGTAATTTTTGTGTGCTGTTTATTTATGTTGGATTCAAACCAGTGACAGTGGGGACCAGGAGATACTCTGGAATTACTCACCGCAGTGAAAGCAGGAGCTGCTTGGCATTATGGCTCGTGTTGTCTGTTGGCCAGTCAACACCAGAAGGGCATTGGTAAACCAGCAAGTGAGTTTCAAATGGCATTTAAAATTGGGGCCCTTGCAGAAAATGATTTGCAAGAAGCTAATAAAATGACGGCGTGTGTAATGTGATGGAATGATTGTTTTGTGTGAATGCAGAGCTATAAACGCCTACACAGGGACGTTTAACAGAGAGAAGGTATAACTAGAGGTAATCAGATGAAATGAAGCAAAGACCATTTAAGCCGAACACTATGTCATTGTCCTCAGTTTATGCACTGGAGTATTTTATAGGGGCGGTGCTTGGCTTCAGACAGGCAGAGTAAAGCACCCTGTGGGTGTATATCCTATGAAATTCATGGGTGATGACAGGATATGGAGGCATGGATTTTACTAGTTGTGTACAACTGAAAAAGCAATGAAACAAATGGAGAAGCCTGTATACATTATGAGTAGCACGACAGTTAGCTTCGGGCTGCAAAGATGCAGAGTTACGGGCTACCTAACCAGCAGGCTTACTGTACCAGGGAATGTTTCAATTAAAAGTGAGGAAAATGTATTGTAACTTGCATTTTCTTTGGTATTTTATTGCACTTACAAAACTATAAGGATTAATAAGCTTTTTCTGTGTTACAGCTGGGGGTGTGGAATTTACAGCAAGGGAGCTGTAAATAATAAAGTATTTTAATAGTTTTTATTTCAGTGAGGTAATAAAAGAATAAAAATTAATGTATTTGTTTTCTTTCACATTGTAACGCTTCCAATTATCAATAGGGATGAATCTGAAACTCAAACACCAATCAGCTTCTAAAAGTTTGGCATTTTTTCAACATCCTGAGCAGTTACCTAATCACAACATTACAGAAAGTGAACCAGGAGAATGTTTTTAAACCAGCTAAAGTGTTAGCAATCATGAAGAACTAAAGCATGCTGTGCATACAGAGCTGCTAAAAAAAATGCAGAAATAGGTAGCAGTGAAGAACAGGTGAAATTAAGGGACGGGATCAGTAGGGAATAGTGCCTAAATGCGCATATTGCTGGGTAGATTTGCTGTCTGTTCTAGTCCTTCCCTGGAGTTTTACAGTAAGTGCGTCCATATGGCTGCGTAACTGTGTGGTTCTGTAGTCTGCGTACTTCTTGCTATATCTGATACCTGTGCATTTATCGGTCAGTATTGCATATCAAGCTGGAAAACAACTAAGCAAGTGTCAAGGAGGATTTCTCAAGGAACAAAACCCATCTGAACCAAGGGTTGGTCAGTGGGCAGAGCCAAAAACTGAAGAGCCACAGGACAGTGGTGGCTTTCTAAGAGACTGATGAGGTTAACACAGCTGGAAGTCCATTAGGTTTACAGTATTTCATGGCACTGGGCTGGCGGGAGAAAATATACCGTGGAGACACTATCTCCAGTGTACGTTGTTCAGGGAAAAAGACTGGTTTAAGTAACTATATTGATGTCCTGTAGAGGTGTGGTGGAACGGTGTTCTGTTTTTAAAAAAGGAAAAGGAAAAAACCTCTCTTTGGGTCTCTCATCTCAGTAGACTGGATGTGGTCACTGAACAAACTTCGGGCAGTGCCTCAGAGATAAATGTGTAGGTTTTATATAACTATTTCTTTCTATGGTGAAATTTTACAGAGATTGGACTAATGAACTTATCTAGTTTAAGGCACATGCTGTTAGGTGAGGTATTTTATGAAGACTTTTAATGGCAAATTAAAAGTCTGCTAGAAGGGTAATTAAAATCAACAGAAGGAGTTTTACATCACACCCAACCAGGGATGACCCACATTGTGTTGTACTTATCTCGGCAGTACAAACAGCCTCAGAAGACAAACAGCAAGGGAGGTAAGTAATCTTTGTTGAAGCAGCTGAGCTATTGGACATCAAGTAATCTCCTTTTATTACTGTAGCTTGAAAGTGCAGAATATCTTTTCATGGATATATGTGCACATATGTATGCAGTTGTCAAAAGCAAACTTTTTTTTTTAATGAAAACTGAATTGAAATACTGCAGGTGTTTGGTCTGTGATGGATAATCAATTTATTACGAGCTTAATTGCAATATCTGTTGACAGGACACATCTGAAGCCTGGAAGTAGAGTAGAAAATACGATACCTTGTTTTAGGTTGATTAAAATTTTTTTGTATCCAAGTTTCAAAGAAAAGAGAGAAGTTTTTTCCTTCCAATAATTGTACCAGCTTGTGAGTAGTGTCATTCTGGGGAACAAACAGGCAGTGTTGCTCCTGGGAAGAATTACTGCTAATCTGACTGTGAGAAGATTTACACATATAAGGCTAACAGTAGTTTCTGATATGTTGGTTTTTTTTTTGTTGTTCTTCCTTTGGTTACAATAGTTCACATATATTGTCAAAACAAGTTTTAGTTATTTTTCTTTTTAATTTTAAAAATCAAACATAAAACTGTTGTGTTCTTGTTCACTGTATTTCTGCTTCAAGACTCCACTGCATGTCTTCCACCAAACTCGGTCATTCCTCCAGTACTTCATGGTGGGTGAAGACCATTGTGCAATGTTTACAAAACCCCTAAATTTTCCTGGAAAGCCAGTGAACCCAGTGTATCTGATCTGTGTCTCCCTCTGCTCTGTGACTTGGCGATTCATCTTGCCCGAGTTTGCAGTACACTCAGTCCCAAGGGCTGTCTTGGCCCCTCACCTTTCCCGAAGCCCTCTCCTCCCAGTCTTCTGTCTCTAACATTAAGCAAAAGGATTAAG
>Ga0181612_116204_pt1 | contig 14555 bp, 8 predicted proteins | sample HoacroProtozoa21_FD_119630 | JGI IMG/M metagenome (GOLD analysis project Ga0181612, IMG submission 119630) | Hoatzin crop microbial communities from Cojedes, Venezuel. Combined Assembly of Gp0051906, Gp0051904, Gp0051908 | reverse complement strand
TGAACAAGATCCTGTGCAGCCTGCTGTAGGTGACCATGCTTTGACAGGGGGGTTGAACTAGATGACACACAGAGGTCCCTTCCAACCCCTACCATTCTGTGATTCTGTGATTCTGTGATCAGGTCATGTTAATCATTGCCAGCTGTCTAATGTGAAGTTAAAACTATTTTTCACTGACTGGCACCAAAGCATGAAAAATATACAGTATACTTTGGTGTAGTAATACCCACAAAACTATACATAACGTATGTTTGTTCTAAGAAATGAACACGTCTTGTCTATAACTCTGAGCCAGCAGACAGGAATGTTGTATAAGATCTGTACAACAGCTTACAGCAGGATTGCTGTACAGCTGTGGTAATTTGAAGAAATAAGGAGTGCAAGGCTTTTGTAACAAGATAATAGCTTTTTATTAGACCAGCAGATGTACTTAAGGGAAAAAAAAAGGCAAGTCTTACTTGTGCAAGACCATCTTTATGCATGGAAAGTCTGTAAGATAGTTTGCTCGTTTTGTTTTAACAGTTAAACAAAACATTTAGAAAGATATAAGAGTTTACCATAAAGACATTTAACAGATTATGAGAAAAATCTGACACATGCCAGGTGTTCAGGATTTTTACTGTTTATTTATTTTTTCAGGAAACCCAAACTAAATATTTGTGTTACAAGATTTCAGCTTTCCCAAGTGCAGTCTACACTTCTGTCAACAGATGGAAGTAGATTCAAGGAAATAGTGGACTGCCGGTAGTAACATAGTTTTCAGGGCACTAAGAGATACTTCACAGAATCACAAATAGATGACAAAACATTATATACAGGATGTGAGGGAAACATTTCCTTAACAAACTCTTAACAGCCTGTGTATTTATAATTCACTGTATGTGACTTCTTACTTTTTTTAATATTACTACAGTTATGAAATGTGATATTTTTTTGTGTGTCTAAGTTTCCTACAGATTTTTTGGCCACATGGTAAAAAGCAGGCCTAGTTTCTAAAAACAATCAAATTCAAACAGGCAAGACAGGGGAAAAGAAGAAAAATGAAGAGCATTTCAGCCTTTTGATAAGCGTGGGAAAGATAGATCTCAGGCAGAGGGAACACGCAAAACAATACTTCATGCATATCTGCCACATAGTCAGGTTTTTGACCTAACCTTCTTGAAATGTTCTCCATAAGCCATGATGTCACCCATTTTCCAATCATCACACAGACCAGTGTTATGGTGGAAGAAATCTCAGAAGTCTTCAACTCCAAATGAAAAGATCATTCCTAGGTACAGAAGAGTCATCAAGGCCATCCAGTCAGACTTCCTCCAACAACGACCAGAAGGGAAGTGACCTTGAGTTAAAAGCTTTTAATGACAGCAGGATAAACTGTTTGTCTTATTTTCAGGTGAATAAACTTGCTAGTACGTATCTTTGACTGTAATGATTACTGTCTAGTCCAGATGAATATTTGGGGAAATATACATTTATAGATAGTTGCTATTATCAAAAGACTGGTTGTAAGCTCTGATGCATCTTTAAGGATAAAAAAATGCTTTGGCTAGGCACAGAACAGAATGCCATAACCTTCAATATATTTGCACAGATTCATCTTTCCTACTTTTTAACTCTTGGGTCAATGTCTAGTCCCATTTCCAACACAGCTGTCCTAAAATCTGAAACACTCTCCTCTGGCGCCTGTATTTCTCCATTGACTACAGAGACAGAGCAGTCAGATGCACACCTATTTTAGGTATCTCAGATAATCTAGTAGGATGGGCTTGGGCCACAAGCATGTAGTCTTGACTAGTGAACTGGTAAAGAATATATCAGAGCATATTTTAGGAATTATTTGAAATATTTTCTTTTCAGAAGCTGGAAAGCTTGAAGGTCACTTATATAGTTCATATTGTCTAAAAACCTGAATTTCTAAACATGAACAAAAAGTAGAAATGTCAGGCCTGTGTGACCTGATACATTCTTAGCTATTAAATTCCTTTGTGAGATGATATACTTATACAAATTCCTGTCAAAATTATTGACAAATCCAACATATTCCCTCAAAACATTTTGATTTAATTGAAGCAACTGTTTCTGGTGAAAATATTCCCTTGTCAGAAATTATTCAAGAACCGGTTATGTGTACATGAAAGGATTTATGCCAGTATCAGATTATGGTAATGCTTCAGAGACATATACCAATGTTGACTAGTTTCCAACTATGAACAGTGAAAGAAGTCATGTAACAGACACATCCTGAATCTCCACAGCTGGTCAGTTGTCTCTTTAAGGAAGAGGCCAGCACATCAGTATTATCTCTGTCACTCCTTCAGGAAATCGGTTGTGAGGCTAATGGCCACAAGCAGTGAGTGGAATTTCAGCTTTGCCTCCCTTCATGAGGTGATATTGATCGAACAAAGTGTAAAATGTAGGAAAGTGGATGAACATGTCTAAAGGTAAGGTCACTGTCATGGACCACTGCCCTTTTTAACTCCTGATGTCTAGCAGGAATACCAATGATTTGTGCTTCTTGCCAGTATGAATACTCTGAGTCTTAACTTTTGTTCACAGAATAAAAATCTGGACTCGTTAATATGAAAATCAATTTGTATTAGCAACTATTGAAATCATGTTCCTATTTTATTAGCATGCAATTTTATGAATGTGTCAGAAAAAATACCCTTCATGTAGCTAATGATTTCTGTTCTGTGTGCCTTTAATATAAAACTTGTAAATCTCATTAGCAGAACCAGCCTTTAAAATACACAGTGTTAATAAAGCACAATGGAAAACTGTTGATACAGTTAGTCTGAGGTACAAATGTGTTAACTTTTCTAATCATAGTGGAAAATTGAATACTGATGCTGTATACCATTACCTTGACTAATAGGGAAAATACGTCCGTGGATTAGATAGTATAGGAATACACTTTTGGTTCTGTGAGTTTGGACTATCCAATAGCTTGTCGGATCGCGCTTAGGTGCTGAGATTGATTAGACTTCTGCACAAATATCCACAGCTCATGTTTTGTTTTGGTTTTTCACAGGTATTTTACATAGTGCCTTAGGTATAAGGTACTTTTTTCCACAGACTGATTTATAATCCATGATTTGTCTAGTTAACTGGGGAATTTAACCTCTTTTAAAAAGCTGAAGGCCATGAGCAAAGCTAGTTAATCTGTTTATACAAATATATATTAGGCTTATGCAAAACTCTGGATTGTTTCGCGTACTATTCCCCGGGTACCAAGACGACAAACAGTTTTGGCAAGATTACCAAGAGAGGACATAAACAGAAACTGGGGTGGAAATTAGCTCACATAATAAGACAACTACAAGTAATTCTTAAGACTTGGATGTCTATATTTAAGTTGATACTGAAGATCACGGTCTAGTCAATGCAGACAGCCCATAGAGTCCTCAGAGTCTCAAGAGCTATTCAGCTGACCAGGTACATTTGTCTGCCCTCAGGTGGGCTGGGTGGCTCTCAGAGCACCAGTGAGTGTATTGACCAAGTTTCTGGTGGTGGTAAAGGGGGGTCTAGATACTGGTATTCGGTGTGTGAGTCCGCAGCTGAGTTCCACGCTTGGTGCCCAGGCTGTCAGCCCAGTTATCCCTGGGACTTTGCTAGCACAGAGCCCTCACACCTTATCAGCTTGCTCTCAGCTAGAAACAAGCAGGCAGAGCCCATCACAGAGACCAAGATAGCTGGAACAAGGAGGAACACCAGATTCTTCCAGGTCTGAGAATAGATTTGCTTGAAGACAACCCGGGTTTGCTGTCTTCTTATATTTTATCAAAGACAAACATATCTTTCTGAATAATCAGTGCAAGGGAAGTATTCTACAGCACTTTATGTCAGCTGCAAAACAATAGCAAGCTGTTCCACATAAGTGATGACTCGTTGTAACGTACAATGTTGATGGCTATTTGGAAATAATGATTGTCATTGCTACACAAGAGTTTACACTATGCCTTCTGAAAACTTCAGCACCGAGTTGATAAGCCAGCCGAGTGATGAGCCCATTTCCATTTTAGATATTGCTGAGCCAAGGCTAATAAATAGACCCCAAAGAGAATCTTACAACTGATCCTTTTTTATTCCAGAGAGGCTATATCTTATAATGCTCTCTGTGTGGTAATAGTTCAGCTGTAATTGAAAAGGAACTGATATATTATTTCCTTCAGTGAAGTACAGAACCACTTCTTAGTAGGACAGCTAATTATGCAATAAGGAAGTTATCATGAAAACATAATGACCACTTTACTAGTCCTGGGTTGGGGTGGGGGGAGTGAGGGGCAGAAGACTGCAAACATAGGTAAGATGTTTCACTCATTGCTTACAGGCATTTTGAAAACAAGGTGAGAGAAATGCTGTTTGGGCGTAATGGCATTTCAAAAGAATGACATATCACTTATACGGATGAAGGGCTTCTGGATTTTAAAATAACTTTAGAAATCTACCTGACAATGTTTGCTTTTAAATGTGGCAATAAGAGTATTGCTGAGTTTCCTAAAATGAAGGTGCTGTGGTATCTAGACAAAACCTGTGAAAAATCTTTTTATACTGATTAAACTGCTGTTACCTTCATAATCTTTGTCGTTCAAGCCATGTAGCGGAGTCTTGGCTCAGAATATGAACTTATCCTGCCAGCTCTCCTGTCCTGCGCCATGCTTTGAACTGTTTTTTTTTCTGATTAGTAGGTGAAGAGAGGGTTGCCAGGTGAAATAACTGCACGCTTTTCCTGCTGACTCTACTGGAGTGGGATTAGCCCTGCCAGAGTGGCATAAAGGACAGCTGGAGGCAATGCCATTTTACACTGGCACCACAGAATTTTCTGAGTTTAAGTGTCAGGGCCCTATGTTTCTGCACATCTTCAACAAGAATTGCCTGCAGATCTCTGTCAGGAATGGGAGCAAGCTCTGGAACCAGAAGCCTGATCATGGCAGCAAAACACACCAAGGTTACCAAGCCTACCTAGGTGGAAATGGTCTCAACTAAGAAACTGACATGTGGGCTATGTGTTTTGAAACCTTGGTCTACAGATCTGGTGCAAACTCTCCTGCTTGGCTCAAGATTTCCTAGGTCTCTTTGTAAAATACCTCATGCACCCACCCAATGAAGGGAAGCCCCAGTGGAACAAAGCACGGCAGCTATTTTAACAGTGTAGTTGTACTGATAGAGAGTGATGGAGGAGCAGGAAGGGAATGACAGACTAATTTTCTCCCTGGAAATGTCTGGGGCAAGCTAGTTTTGCAGGTACACTTCCATACAGTACCCACTCCTGCAAAAACCACCTAGAGAATAAATGCTTTCCTGTGAAAAAGTACAGATCTTCCATGGTGACAAGTAGTTGAGACCCTAGTTTTGTGCTCCAGCTGCAAAAATATTTCTAACTATTATTAAAAGTTTTCCTTTTTTTTCTCATTCTGCCTGTATGCTTGCCATTTTCCTTCCTCTGTGCCCATGTATTCCCTTGAGGTTACTGCACGCTATAAATCACTGTTCCTCGTCAAATGAATGTTTTATTACCTTATTCCTTAGTCTTCCCTTTTGACAATTTTTTTTATATTTTCTCTTACTTTTTTTCTTTTCTTGTTCTTGATTTGTTTTGTTTGTTTCTATAAATTAATCTATACTAACTAGGCTCCTTCCAATACAAGCCAACAACTGGGGCCAGAAGCATGAAGAAGAGCTATTAAAGCTTTTCAGCTGTTGGGAATTTTCACATTCATGCTTTCTGCTTTTAAATATATGATGATAAGGATATTTATTATTTACAGTACGATTTGTTTTATTATCTTTCATTACTCCCAACAACAGTAGATGAAGGTTGCAATGCTGGGAAGCTCCAGCATCTTCCTGGAGTTCCTACCCTTTTACCATGCATTATAAATCAGATAATGAATTACTAAAGGACCAATTTGTATTTTTCTGAACAAGTTAGACACTGGCTACTCTGCTAACAATCCTAATGCTTTCTTTAAAACCAAAATGCTGATAAGGCCAGGAAAGCTTTTAAATAACTCTGCAGCCTGCAAACTATGCAAAGAGTGATCTCCAGGTCTTAGATAAGCGCAGCGTGGCTCCTGCAGAGTCAGACAGAAGATGAAACCTTTTTGGCTCATCTGCCTTCAAAACCCACAAGATTCCTATTTTAATAGTTATGTTTTATTTATAGAGCAGCTGCCTACAGGGTAACCCTGGGTATACTGGACACGGTATAAGAATCTCTTAATCTTTTTTTCTTTCACTTCAGCAGGCTTTCAATCTTCCTTTGCTCGCCCCCTCAATTTTTTTTCCCTGAGGCCCTTTCCTCTCCATCACATGTTTTCCAGTCCAACATACCCAACAGCCCTTTTCCTAATATTAAGAAGGGACTTATTCCTCCAAATAGGCTGTGCTGACTTCTAATACAACAGTGTTTATGATAAATGCGAAAGCAGCGGTGGATGTGTGTCCTTTCTCAAAGCATCTGCCTTTGAATAAACAAACTCGGGACTCCAGTTACCAGTACTTGAAGTGTTCTTTGGTGTCCAGTGTGACTTTGGGGAAAAATAATCTGTAGTATATAGACAAGCCCTGGACTCATCTCACTTTACTTCCAGAGCCTTGCTGCAGCATGTGGATGCCCTAGACATCTTCTTTCATCAGCAGTGAAAAAGATAGATATCTGCACAAGACGTTTGATTCAGTTGAAAGTCTGATTCACTTCCTGAAAATGCATCCTCTGCTCGTTAAGAGTAGAAGCTGTCCAGAATGGCCAAATTTCGTGTTGAGATTTCTTCTGTAGGAAGGATGAATCTATTTTCCAGGGATCATTTCTGAGTATTTTGAGTATTGACAAAAATAACCCCATCAGCTGGTTGGGGAGAACTTTACTTCCCATTGCACTGTCCAGGAAACAAATACACTACAGCTTTTCTTTTGCATCTGGTAGCTAGCAGCAACATAAAGCAGCAAGAGGAAAAAAAAAAACACCTCCTACTATATTTAGTTATTATTGTTCCACGGTATTATTATTCATAAGACTTTCTTAGATGGGAAATTAATAAGAAAATAATACATTACACTCCTTCTGTCACAGAGATGTGTGAAGGGCTTGGTGGAACACCTCCAGCTTTTGCTTGAAAACCTCACTATTTTGTATGTTTCATTTTAGCACTAATTCTCTCAAGAAATTCTTGCTGCAATTAATTCAAGCCATCTAAATTTAAAGCACACTAATTAGGCGGCCATCAAAAGAGAAAATCCATTCTTCCAGGAAATTGGAGCCTTTAAATATAACTCTCGTAATTTAACTGTTTGGACTTTTAAAGGGAAGTAATGTATTCTGAGGCAGAAGCTTCCTGGACTGTATAGATATGTGAGCTCAGACAACTCACCCACAAACAGAGTAAAACTCTATAGTGGTTTGGGTGGACAATGTGACTTCTGCTACATCTTTATCTTGTTGCTGTGGCTAAACAGTTTATGTAGTGTTGCAAAAGATGCAGAACCAATAGAACAAGCTGCTTTTCCTTGTACATAGCTCATGAGCTGTAAAGCATTGAGTTAGACTGGACATCTTGAATTAGAAAAATGAAAGCTAAAGGATACATGCAGTTTCTGTTAAGGACTCCCAGGAGTCATGATGTGTTCCTGAGCTAGCTAATAGTTGCAGCAATTCATGTGTCCCAAGAGCTCCAAAAAGTGAATTTCAGAAGACTGTGTGAGATCCAAGGCCAAGTGCAAGGTCCTGCATATGGGTCAGGGCAACCCCAAGCACAAATACAGGCTGGACAGAGAATGGATTGAGACCAGCCCTGAGAAGGCCTTGGGGGTGCTGGATGACAAGAACCTCAGCATGACCCAGCAATGTGTGTCATGCACTGTCCCAGGCTGGACCCTTGAAGTGGGCTGTGCAGAAGGCACTGGGCCACATTACTGGGCAACATTTCAACCATGTGTATTGTGCTCCTGAAAAGCACAGGCTTAAGGCAACTGAGACTACTGATTATTTTAACACCAAATCTGGCAAGTCATTTTGGCTGAAAACGTGTTTTGGATATAAAACTTTTCATTTTGACATCATCCATATTCTTGGAAACATTTCATTTCAAAACACACTGAAGTGTAAATACTTAAAAACAAAAAAATTTCTGAAATGGAAGAGTTCCCAAAGACAATATTTGATCCAAAAATATCTTCCCCCCTTCAGCTTTTAATTTTCTTCAGCAAAAAGTCGATTTTTCACTGGTCCACCTGGGAATCTGAGGGAGAATTGGGAAAAAATGAGAGGTGAGATAGGGACAAACCCCCAGACTCTGAGGCATCTAGATTGCTAGGTCCCATGTCATTGAAAGCAGCGTGCAAAAGACCAGATAAAGAGCTAGCCAGTATTGCAACACCTCAAGCAACAGAAACTGAAGAGTACACAGGTCCCAAGGTATAGGACCCAAATAAACAGCCTGCTGAGTGTCCAAGCGGAAAATCTGCCTTGCTGTTAGGTTCCAGTAACTTCACATCCTCTTGCTTCCAGGTTAAATCACTCCTACTTTCATATAAGCATCACAAAAGTAGAGATCCTCAACACTTCACCTAATTATAGACTCATATATCTCTAAATATTAGGCCTAACATGCTACTGCCACAGATGCAAGAAAACAGACAGTTCTCTGTTCAAAAACCACTTAGCCAGCTGTCAGAAGGCAGTGTGTCAGTACCTCGGATTGGTGCATCCCACTGACTTGACGGCAAAATCCTGACAGGTCTATGCAATAGCAAATTTAAAAATAATTTTTGAGTTGAAACGCTTTCAAACAATGTAGCTTCAGGGCTTAAAAACAGACAAATTACTCAGTTTTCCCACACTTGAGTACGTGACAGGTGATTATATTGATTCTTAGTTACCACAAGATACGTATACTTATTTTTCTTTTCATATCTTCAGCAATCACCTTCTCCTTACAACATCCATTTCAGCTGAAAATCTGGTCAGCTACATTCAGTCTTGCATGAAGGGGGAACAGATACTAGGGTAGCCGAAATCACCGATTTTAATACGTCTAGTTCCATTTGCTTCCTCATGCAGATGTGCTTACGATGGAATAGGAGTGTTCACAAAAGGCAATTTCCCAGTACCACTATGTTGGAATAACTTGTAAATCTTCCCCATTCAAACAGACAACCTGTAACAATCTGTTCAGTAAGGAGATAATTTTATATTGCACTTCAGTATTTCAATGGGGGCAGAAAGGAAATGTAATAGAAGAACATCAGACACTTTAGAGTCCTGTTCTCCAACCCACTTCAATTTCTTCTCCCTTATGACTTTTCAAGAACTACGGTAAAAGGGTTATTTATCTGTTCTCTCTGCAACTTTGCAAGAGTTAAGTTTGAATTGCCATCTCCATGTGGACACTGCTGACTATTAAGATGTGCATACCCTACAGGGGTGTAATTAAGGAAGCATTAAGATGTTTTCACTAAAGGACAGTTCATTCGTTGCAGCTGCATTCTTTTTTTCAGCGGGTTAACTACTTGGCAGCCCTTGCATGTCCTAGAGTCAATCTGCATCTAAAGGATGGAGGTGAGTAGGCGGGACCAGGTAGTTCATCTTCTTATCTCTCATTTATTACCGCATCACTCTGCGGTGCTGCTGACCTTCCTCACCTTGGAAACAGGGACCACACACTGCTGGGGCCAGTGGGACAAGACAGAAACAAAATCCCTTCAAAATACTCTACCTAATAAATAATAAAAATGTTAATGGCACAAGGATACCCAAATACTCCAAATATGTTAAAAGCAAGCCGTCATTCCATGTACTCCCCTGTTCGCCTCCTCCCCTCCCACTAAATGGTTAAGTTAATTGTAATTGTGCAGCCAGCCATAGTTATGTGTCATTACAAACAAAATTCTTGTGCTTTGTCTTCAGCTTGAAACAGAAGTCACTTCAGAAGGGAGTGCTGACATGGAAAATGTCACACTGTTGTGATACTAGGGCCATTATAGTTTGAAACCCTTCTGCATGACAATCCATAGCTTACAATAGCAATGGCATCATATGCATCACACACCACGTCACATCATTTATATAACTCTGCCACTTTCCTGAAACAGCAGCAGCAGGCCATTAGGAGGAGGCAACAATGAAGGACAGTTTTGCGTGAAAGGAATGGACCATGAACAGTTCAAAGAGAAAAAGATGGCTTGATCTCCAGCCCTCTGCAATCAGCGTGTGTGCTGTGCAAGGGCAGTGTGCCCTGTTTCCCACACAGGGCAGCCAACAGCCCAAATGATGCTCAACAGAGGAGCAGAAGGGAAGAAAACCACTGGTAGAAGAAAACACTCAGCAGTTCAGTCTCTCTGGGGACAGGAATCACTGTAGGACACAACTGCAACCATTAAGAAAGTAGCAATGCAAAGTCCACTGCAGAAGCTTCTAAGGGGACTTAAAGCCCCCTGTCTACCTGGAGGGAGACAGCTGTTACCATCATGGGTGCTGGCTATGCCTAGTGTGCATTGCTGTCTGCTGCTGAAACACAAGGTGACATCCCAGTCAGCATTAATAAAATCACCATTGAGCACCAGCAGCCTCGTAAACTGAAGTGAAGGAGGCTGGACAATGTCAAGTCAGCTGCGAGGGAGAGCAGCAACAACTCACCTCCAATGCCGTAATTCTCCATGTCTTCTCATTTAGTTTTTGGGGCATGATACAAAAGCAGCATTTGTTTCTCTGCTATGTTTCCTCCTGTTCTCCCCATGCACCCAAACTCTTCCTCCTCCATTTTTCACCAAATACCAGTAATGGCAAACTACCCCCATTTCCTTTGAGGGAAGAACAGATCCCCTTCCTGGGCTCTTCTGCACAGCCCAAGCCATCTGCAGAGCAATCTCTTGGAAATCGCTGCATGGCAGCTACAGGAGAGCATAAAAGATTAATCAGGTACAGGATGGAGCTCTATATAAAATTTGGTATTTAAAGTGTTTCTGCATTAAGAATCAGATAAATCCTGAGCAGGAGAATGAACTTCTCGAGCAAGTTTAAATGTGCTTAGATCTATGATTGATTGATATGTGTGACTGCTTCGTACTCTAGGGTGACCCTATTCATGCTCTCTCCTCTGACAACAATTCCAGAATAAATTGCCCTGACTGACAGACATAATAAAAAACATTATTCCAGAAACCCACTCACTTAATCCATACCTCCATGACTGTGCTCCAGTTAAATTACCAGGCAAGTCAGTCTAGTAGTGATTAATTTTGGCAACTTAATCATTTTTATTTTAGGGAAGCAATGGTTGTGATGCATAATGATGAATCCATTTTGATTTTAAGGTGTCTATCATCTGAAAAACGACTTTCAAACGCACCTAAAAAGTTAACCCTTCCTTCATTGTCATTCCCCAATTCCTGAAATGCTTTCAGGAGCACATTTTGAACAAGTAGAGAGTTTGTTATAAGCAAACTTCTGAGGACATCAACCCAGGTAATGGCAGAAGCTGATTTCAAAACAGAAAGTGCCAGTTCTGAAGTCACAATTTAGGATCCAGACATCAAATTCATTGTTGCTCCTTTAGGAATTTTCTTGCTTATAGTTGAGTCAAGTCTGAACCCCATGTGCAAATAGCATACCCCAAAAACAGTTTTATATACAAGTTAGAACAACTGAGTTAAAACAAATAGAAGGGGCAGATAGAAAGGGAACAGATCACCAATCTGAAGCGCGAGCTGTTTCTTTCAATCAAGAAGTGGTACAATAAGTCAAATTCACTTCTTTCTGTCTCTGACCCTAGCAGGAATAAAAGTTATCTTAGTGGAACCTTGTTAGCAATTTGGCTGAGGTTTCAGAAAATCAGAAGAGACAGCCTAGTACATTCTTAGCTGTTCTGGTTTCACAGAGGATGAAAATACTTTTTCTTTTTTTAAAAAAAAAAAAAGGGAGAAACTTGTTTTTTATCCCTCAGGTAAGCACCTATGACCCAGTCAGTATTTGGTGAGGAAGAACCTGTACTGAGCAAGGAGTCTATTTACTTATTCATTGTTATTACCTTAATAGAACTTTAAAGGAATTGGGCAATCCAAATGTAATATGTAGCAAGGATTGCTGTTAGCACAGTTAACAGAGATAGTGATTACTCTTTGCTACTGTTAGTGAAGAAAGCCACAGAGAGAGGAAGAAATGTAGTGCTCGAAGTAACCAAAAGGGCAGGCGGGGCCACCATTGCCCCTGCCTCCCATTACTTGCAATAACACTTCCGTGACTTTCTCTAAAACTGCCACATCCAATTGCTATACAGGCTAGAAATAAGCAGCTGTGATTCAACACACTAAGAAAATAATCATCAAGCAAGTTCACCAGTGTAAAAGGTCCATGAAAGAATTAAACACAGCATACACAGACTACTGCCTGCCAACAAAGCACAGTTTATTTCACTTATAAGTAAATCAAGTGGTAAAGTAGAAATCATGGCATTTTCATGCAAACGGAAGGCAAGAAGCTAAGGGTTGAAACCTGGTCCGTGGAGGTTGCAGTGTGAAAAAACACAGCTGGAAACGAAGCTTCTAGCGCAGGCAGAGGCAGCTCTCCCCAGAGCACCGAGCGGTAGGGTGAGCTCTTGCAGAGAGCCGGCACTGGGCCAAGGGGCCTGCGAGGCAGGAAGGCAGGGCCACCCCACGCTGCTGCGCCACAGAAGGTGTCATCCCTGGTTGTCTCTTCTGCCCACTTAACGAAACCCAGTGCTAGGTGGGAAAGGTGCCGTACCATCTGCCCACAGTGCGCCAGCTTTTCGGTTCCTGCCTTTTGTAGGTACAGAAATAACTGCTGAACAGCAACACTCCTGACTGTTTAAATACATGTCTATTCAGATAGCTAAATTACTACATCTCAGAGCTAATGTCCAGTCTATTCTTATTCAGAACAATCCTCAGACATATTGCTTATGCAGACTCACTGGCTCTGAACGGTACAAGAAATTAGGGGGAGGGGGAGTGTTTTCCCCATAGTCCAGTGCACCAAGAAGAAATCAAAAAAAGCTATTTTCCCCACAGTCCAGCACACCCACACAACACACTTATAGCACAGCCTGAAACAGATGAAGAAATTCTCTGCTCTCACTGAATTCAGCTATATCTAGATATCAGGCAGATATTATGAATAAATATTTACAAAGCTCTCAGTCCTTTACCAAACCATCAGGGACTAGCCTTAGATACTATAACCATCAACAGATAATGAAAAGCTAGTAATCACCTCCTCCAGTTGTTACTTGCTTTCTTTACTTCAAAACCTTGTGTACTATTTGCTCCAGCAATGTGAAAGCCTTAAATTAAGGTGTTCTAATAAGGAATAAGCTTCCTGTATTTTCTTTAGATTGGCATCCTAGAAGAGCTCCCTATTTGCGTCTTATCACCCTGACTCTTGGCAAATTTAATTCATTTAAGGTGTTAACTGCGCTTTAATCTCTCAGAGAGCATCCACACTAACTAAATCACTTTCAACAAGAACCTAGTTAAACTGGCACAGCATGTAAGGTAAACTGTACACGTCAGTACACAAGGCCTGCAAGTCATTGCCTTTATTATTTACTCCCCTGTTGAATCCTTTCCTTGATAATCCTTTCTCACTCCTAGAAAACCACCAACTGCAAGAAGTAAACGTAACTCAGGGCAGAATCACTCTTGCTGGGACTGATCCTGCAGGGTGATGAGCTGCTGTATCTCTCAATGAAGCCTCTCAAGGAAGAGAAACCCATCAGAGGTCTCTGCAGTTACATGCTGGCAAGAGGCAGAGCAGCGGGCAAAGCAGGGTCTTGGGCTGGATACAGCACCAGACCCCGGCTTCCTGCTCAGAAATGGAGCTCTACATGCTTCTGGGGTACAGCCAACACCACAAGAAACAAGTTGTTTCTGCAATTCTCCTTTACATACAGATCAGCTATTGTGTTTGGGGTTTCTTCTGGCTGTGTTGCAAGTGCTAAACTGTGTATAATACAGATGATAAAGCTCCAAGCAGACTACACACAGATTGTTTCCCAAATATTGCACCTTATGGACTGGCCGCATTAGCACAGCAAGGAAGGAGAGAAGGGTGCTGGCGAGGTATGAATAATATATGCTGCATACTCAATTCTGTAATCGCACTTGAACTATTTGTTTTCCCTATTACCAATGGAAATAAGCAACATAAAACTGTAGTGTTTAGTAAGTGCATATTTTGTTTCACATGGAGAAATACGAAGCCATGGGTACAGTAAGAGTATTAAATAGGCTTCCATTTTCTAGGCACTGTAACTTCAGGCATAAAAGGTTAACGCTACTGAATTACACTGGTAGGTGAATAGCTCACAACTAGCCAGACATTTCGCTACATTGCGGGCAGTCGATATGCACAAAGAGCAAAGAAAACAGAAGTTAAGTACACCCCTTGCTTCTTTGGAAGACAATTGTAGTGGGACAGTAAGTAGCCTTATGGCACTCCTCATTCCCTCCTTTCTCATCCTTGCAGCTGAGGGTCCCTTCTTTGTCCACAAGGGGCAAGGCTAGCAACTGATGTAAACCAAACATTCCACTGTAATGGGCTG
>Ga0181612_110695_pt1 | contig 14555 bp, 6 predicted proteins | sample HoacroProtozoa21_FD_119630 | JGI IMG/M metagenome (GOLD analysis project Ga0181612, IMG submission 119630) | Hoatzin crop microbial communities from Cojedes, Venezuel. Combined Assembly of Gp0051906, Gp0051904, Gp0051908 | reverse complement strand
TATTGGACTTAATCATCATCTACTTTTGCAGAGATAAGAACATGTGTTTGCCGTGTTGGAGGGAACAGCTGAGTCCAGCGAAAGAGTGCGGAAGACCGATAATAATTTACCTCTTCCTCCCCTTGGGGTTCTTTTCTACCTAAATAGGTGCAGTCAAATTCCTGGTCTATTTCATGCATTACCAGGCTGAACGACTTATTCAATTCAGTGTCAAAGACATTTGGAAACTATTAATTGTTCTGGTGGCCCAGATTGAAATAGCTTAAAATTGCCTGATTTTAAAAACAGATGAGTGTAAATCTGTGACAATCAGCTCTTCTGAAGGTATTTTAGACCACCAAGTATTCTGACTAATTTTGGTTAGTCTTTTTCTTGAAGACTAATAAAATATCTTCTCCACAGAATTAAAACATATCTCCAAATTCTTCTGAGTGTGATCTGACTAAAGATCATAAAAGTAAATTGATAAATCTAGAGAGAGCCTGAAACAGGAGATCTGATGCTCCGCAGTAATTACTTGGGATCTAGGTAGGAGCATGAAGCTCTGGTGAGAAGTTCTGAAAGACACCATACCTTCTTGCAAAGTGGCATGGACTCCAACAAAGTGATGAACAAAAAAAATTTTGATTGCTAAAAAAAAGCATTATTTACACCAAAGTAAAATCTACTGAGCACAGAGAACAAAATTAAGACACACATCCATCTTATTCTGTAGTCGAAGGTGAACTATCTTGTAGATTTTAACATTTAAAGTTTGCAAGGATTTTCATTTTACTTGGACGGATAAGTTTCCCTGAACCTATTGTGTTCCAAATTAATGATGGCACCTTGTTTTCCTAGTTCTTATGCCCATTAGGGAAATGCATAATTCATTCTAAAGATGTGCATGGATTGAGGTATCCGTGTTTGTGATCAGCTTTTACAAACAGGAAAGAAATGTCCACTCTGTGTAAACTGCTGCTGAAGCAGAATGTCTATTTAGTACTTCCCGTTTAATTTTAGCCTCATTGATTCATTCTGTTATCCTACAGTTTCAGAGATCCTGAGCAAAAGCTATACAGCAGACTTAATGCTCAACAAGTAGGGCAATGTACATATTTTTTAGCTGAAAAATAATAATTATTTCTTCCAATGACTCTCTAACTTAAAAATACATGTAGATAAGTAAGAGAAAAAACATCTCTGATGTTTGTAGAAGTCTCACAAACAGCAATCTAAGGTCTGTGTTCAATGGTTAAATTAATAAGCAAGCCATTCTGGCAATTTTCCAGTTTTCACAAATTAAAGACATTTTTAATACTGATAAATCCTTTGTCTTTCAGCAATTCAGTACATGCACTGTGTTGATATTTTCTGATAATACTACACAAAGTTTATTTTTCTTTCATCATTCTTCAGCTAAACATGGGCATGAGGTGAATTCTTGTGAAAAGAAAACAAAGGATATTTTTTTTGGAAACCGAAAGAAATTCCTCACATATCGCTTGTCCCTATGAACAGAAGGTGTGAAGGAAGGGGCTGAAATGTTAGAGACATCAAATGCCTTAAAAGCCAGCACCTGAGTGTTTAAAAAATAGACTGTCAGCTGAAATGTTTCAATGTGAGAGAGAGAAGGAGAGGCTCAAAGGTGTTTAAAAGGGCTGCTGGTGAGACTTGTATCAGGAGCAGTAAAAGTGAGAAATTCATCAGTGCTGATGATGGAGGAGGCAGTATCAGAGATGACTGAGGCACTGAAGGTGCTGGCACTGGAGCTGCAAATGGTGACACTGGTGGTTGTGGGAGGGGTGGAGGTGACAGCTTTGTTAGCAGCCTTGTGTCTGATGAAGAGGTGAATGCTTCTCTCAGAGTGCACCCTTCACCTTTATGTTAAAAATAGCACTTGTAAGGTATTTAAAAGGATTTGGGGCATTCTAGTTCTCCTTTGCTTTATGGGTGGCTGCTGACATCATATATGGCACTTTTCTTAGCTCTTGAACCACCACATTACAAAGCAAATGGGAAGCTCTAAATTTCACTGATGGCTTTGTGGCTTTCCCAGGAGCCGTCCCATTTGTTTCATTTGCGATGGAACTATGTGAGAAAAAAAGCAAGAATCCCTTAATTAGACACATCTCCAGTAAAGAAGAAGTAAAAAATGAGTTTTTAATTGGATATTGGATCCTGAATGTGTGACCTGGGTTGTTCTTCTCTCACTGTTGTCATCATCAATTTGTTTCTTTTTTACTTATTGAATAAACATTTGCTGCTTTTAAGAAATCTGCCAGCCTTGTTGCTTACTGAGATTTTCTACTGTTTAAGATTAGACAAATTTGTATGTGCATGGTAGTAGGACTCCTCAGGAAAGCACAGACTACTTATATTAACTAGTCTCTTCACAGTCACTCTTTGGGTTATAGATTGCTCCAGTGTTAATTCAAAACTGGCAGTGCTCAGATAAAGAAATGTACTTCAGGAAAGACTCCCCTCCCCTCCTCTCCCCTTCCCTCCCCTCCCCTTCCCTCCCCTTCCCTAAATCTACACCAAAGCAAGGGACAATAATCTGGTTTCTGGATTTCTTTATTTTTTTAATTTTGTGCAATTATTATAATATAATATTATAATACTGTGCTCACAAGGTATTTTAATTGCTAATAAACACATAAACTTGAGAGAAGTTTTGCTGTGGTGACACAGGTTTGTTCCTATTTATGAAACACTGCAATTCACTTCAGAATTTTTACTCAACTTTTCTGCTGTTGTAACAGCAGGGGATGTTGAGGAGTATTAAATTTAGTCAATAATAGGTTTCTTCTTTTCCTAAACCTCAAAACTTCTTTGAAAAATGAGACAAAGTGGTATGTCTTGAAGACATTTCCCAGAATATTATAAAAGTTATATCCCAGAGCTACTGTTTTAGACATAGATGTTGGTAATGTATTTGCAACACTGTTGAAGTAGAATGCCATGCCTTTTGTTAAAAAATACTTTTTCATGTACAGAAGCCTGTGCACTTTTTCTATAGTTTCAAATGTGTTTTTGAAACGAACAAAGCAATCTAGGTATTAAACCTATAAATGTTCTTTATACTGGCTTTTCTACTTTTGTTGCTGTTCATAATGTAAGTAAATAAATGAAAAGTGTTAACACCTTTTGTATTTTAGCACACAGATGTGAGGAGTTCCCCCTGTGATTTTCTTTCAGACAGCTTCTCCATTTCTCTAGCAGCACTCCAATATACACATGTGTGACACTGGAGTTTTGAGAGCCGCAGTGAATGGCGGTATTTGAGAGGCTTGCTGGCAAACAAAAGTCTGGAGATATTTATAGTTAGTAGCATTCCACCTCCAAGTAAATAGTTGACTAGTCTTTTCAGCTTCTGGCGAAATAGTAATTGTTAAGATTGCTTCCAACAGGGCACAGGTATTCATAGCAGACCCATATCTTGGTCTTGTTTCAAATCTCTGCAGAGTCCAAAGAGCTGCTTTAATTCTTGTATGAATTTATGGCCTTGCTGCTTGGACCTCAGATTGGCTCAGCACTCAAAGCCAGCTGAACATGGAATCAGCAAGGTATCTTATTTCCAGTAAATTTTTTTTTTTTTTTTTTTAATTTACTAACACATCCTCTGAGCACTTCAAATTCTGGAATCTTCTGAGCTCTTTTAACAAGGCTTCTCTAGCCTTCTCCCCCAGAAACATATGGATTAGTGAGTTTAGACCGTTCATGATTTTTATACTACTACTCTTCTTTCACTTTTTTTTACCAATGCAGTAATATATAGAATGCAGGTTACAAATTATCATTTTTGAACCAAAATGCAGGATGATGTTTGAGACCTTTGTGTTCATTGACGTGTCAGAAATTTAAGTGTGTGCAGAGTATGTCTGCCAAGATTTACATGATTACTCAAGTTTTCTAGAGTGCATAGCAATTCTTTAAGCTGTCATTACAGTTACTGGAAGTTTGGTTAATTTGTCTATGGTGGGTTCTTTTTCCTTGACAACAATGGTTTAGCTACATGAATGCAAACCACTAGCCCAAGTGGGCTGAAATGGGGGTCTGCATATGGCACAATAAATCATGTCTACCTTACAGCTTTCAGGGCTGCAACTTAAGGAGCAGCGCTACTTTTTGACCTCTTTCCCCTGAGGATTAAAAAGACCACAAAACCAAACCAGGGCAACAGGATGACAAGTGGTTTTTCTCACTATGGCTACTTTTGGAAGGGGAGATTTGTGGGAGAGGTTTGTTTAGGTCCATTTCATGATACCGTAGGGTTGGTGTCTAAAAGGACACAGGAAAAGAAATGGTTGCTTTCTTCAGACTTTCTGATTTCTGTTTGCAAAAGGGTTCTATGAATGCCGGTGCCTTGCAGCTCACCTTCTTTTAGACCTCTGAGGTGGTCTCTACTCCAGTGTGTTGCAGGTGAAGCTCATGATCACAAAGTACCTTACTGCCTCATATGGCAAAACTGCTGACACAGCAATTGTAAAGGTGTGTTTTCCAGCTACCAATACATCACCCACAGCTGTACCCTCTCTTCTCACCCCACTTCTTGTGGTGGATGGAATGAAAAATGTGGAAAGTGAAATGGGGAAAAAAAAAAAGCAAGACAGAAAAAATATTGTAGTCCAGAAAAAGTAAGCACAAGGAAAAGAGAGTTTACTGATACCTCATGTTGTATTTTTGAATTTGATGCCTTCTGAGGAACATGAGGAAGCACATATGTAAGGAAAAAATGACGGGGGCACCCTCAATGTAACCAAACGTTGACTGACGAAAAGGGAAGATGAGGTTCATCCATGTGTGATTAAGAATGCTTCCTGCTTTACTATTTTTTAGTGTTTGGGTCTGAAATTTTTCATGTTTTGCTGATTGACTTTTTAATCACCTCATGCTGAATTCAGAGGAAATAACTAGCAACACCCAAGGCATTTGGGCAATTAACGGTGAATAACAGCTTGCACTTTGTGCAAGCTTCCTGTGCTGTTTCATATCCCTCCTAATGCTTTTCTTTTTCCTGCCTGGTGGTGTCCCTACTCGTGCCTGATTGTTGCTTCTCAGCTGCTCCTCCACACCTCCAGACCCTTACATGTTGCAGTGTCCTGTTTTGCTCAGAAAAACTCATTAGCATGAATACCAATTTCATGCAGCCAATTCAAAACACTTCTGAGCAAACTACCTAAAAATCCTCATGTAAACACTGTATAAGTTATTCATGACTAGATCCCTAAGGCCTGTATCCTCCCTTTGCATGTGAAAAAAGTAGCACAGTGTGTGTCTGGGAGGTGGGGGGAATGGATAAGGGGAGGTTCATCTCAGAAGATCTGCAGCTCTTAAACTATTTCCCAGCTGTCACGCGGGCCCTTTGGCAGAAAGGCTGGCATCGTATTTTGATGGCCGGGGGTGTTGCCAACAGCTGTCACAGAAGAGGTCTTAGAAACAACAGGGCTCCTGTCTGAAGATCTTTGTCTATATATGTCTGAAGTATCTACTAAGCAGTGGTTTATCACAGCTGGTTTACAGAGTGTTTCCAGATTCTTTTCACAGTAGTAGAGTTTCTTACATATTTCAAAAAGTGCAACTCCTTCAGAGTAGTATAATACCCTGGACCAGGTCTCTCAGCAGTTTTTGAGAATGTTATTTTTTGACCCACTTGTATTCAGGAACACAAGTCCCTACATATCCTCTGCACAGGCTTCAGGTCTGTCTTTATCCTCTCTTTTTTTAGTGTCAATTCAGTTCTGAACAGGCCTGTAGAAAACCAGAAGGTTACTGAACACAAAGGAAAAGAGGCCAATTACAAGTGACCTGGAGGGAGTAAAGTGCGTGTGCGACTGAAGGGTTATGGTGGAAAAGATGGTGAGAGTTGAGTAATTTTTTAGTAAAACTCTAAAGGCTTCAATCAAAGGCAAAAATTATACGTAGTGGAATTTAAACAAATAGACACACCTAGGTCATCAGAGTGCGCACATATTTATTTTTATCTTATTATTCTATTGCAGGAGAGATGAAGCTGAGATTGGAAAGTTTTCCAGGAGTGGATCTGGTTCAGAAGTCTTTCAGATAGGACCTCCAGCTTAAAATGTACCTGTGAAAGAAAGCCTTCAAGTTTTACATCATTATTTCCATTCTGTACCCTACAAGATGGAAGGAAAGAAGAAAAAGAAGAAAAAAAGAAATAGTACCTGTAAGTATAAAATTTTTAAAATACATTGCACCATCTACTGAGGCACATTTCAAAGTATTATTGATGAAAACACAAGCATATCTAAACCAGATGTGGCCAGCCAGTGATTACTGAATTTTCAGTCTCCTTTAGAACATGAAAACATTTAATTTTGAAAAGTTTTTCAGAAATTCATATATGTGTGTTCATAGTCTATTAAAAAACACTATATCGCATGCTATTGTGACACCATTTTGTAGTTGGTTCTGATGGGAAAAATAATCAGCATGCTATTCAGCTTTTAGAAAGCCAGTAGGTTACTTGATTGGTAACAAAATGACAATGACCTATAATAATTGTAATCTGACTTCTTCACATGACTTTCCTACATTCTCAGGGTGCCAGGCTGCCTCATCCGTGGCTCTGCATGACAGCATTTGGGGCCAGGTTTCCTCACCGGCTGCTTTCCTACAACCATGGAGAGGGAGGTATTGTGGAAGCTTTGGTCCTTTTGCTCAGCACTTTCAGCTTCACGTCAGATATCTCAGAGTGCGGGCTCTGTACTCGTGACTCCAGGGGAACCATGACAACTTTGAAGATCTCTGTGAATATGTGTTAATATTATAAAAGATAGTGTTCTCTCACTCCTGAAGGTCCTATTGGTTTCTGCTGAATACCACTTTGCACTTGGGAAGGTACTACTGGGATTCCTTGTCCCCTGGCAAGACTGTATGGATAAATGGATAAAACGGGGTTCAAGATCAGAGTCTCAGTTAGAAGTATCTCTGCTTTCACACTGGACGGCAGAAAGCCAAAGTGAGCTAGCAGAAATCTGCCTCTGGATATTGCTGTAGATTTAGCCAGACCCCAACCTGGAATCTGCAAAATGTCTTTTCGCCCTGCAGTATTCCCAACACAGGACAAGCAACACCTTGCCCTTCCCTGAGCTGTGCTCTGCTAGCAGCCATCCATCGCTGAATAGAGCATGAGGTGACTGCAAGTCTAGGCCTCTGTGGAACCAACAGGGAAGAAGAGTAAAGAAGACAGTTTTCTGCAGATCCATACCCAAGCCCAGAGCAATCTGAGCAACTTTTAATTGGAGAGAAGGGGGAGGTGGTCAGAAGTACTTTCTAACTTCCTAGACAAACACTTTAGCAGACTTTTTCCTAGGTATGTGTGGATCTGTTTTCTCACAATGTTTGTCAGCTGCTTGCAGGTAACTTCCCAGGTGTTAGGTACTCCTACTACTAGAAAAAATCCATCTTGGTCTGGAGTCATTGTACAATTTCCACAGCATAAGAAATTACGTGTGCATCTAAGAGCAAATTGGTAGGTTTCCTAGCTTTTTCTGTGAGATCCAGCTGCAGTGAACGCTCTCAGCATTCACTAAGCTGTTCTTTTGGAGGAAAATCACTAAGGAGAACAGCTTAAGTCAAGCGAAGTAAAATGGCCATCAGCTATAGGCAGAGCAACAAGTTTCATGGAAAAGATGATTTATTTTGTGGCACCTTAGAAAAATGACAAATTACACAACCTTGAGGTCGCACACAAACCTATGGCATTCTGAGGTTAAGTGGATTGTTCATACTGTACAGAGCTATTGTTTCTGACTGTACAGATATTTTGTTCATTAATTCCCTTTATCTGAATAATATCATGATATTTAGCAGTTTCATAATACTGCTTTTGATCTCAAGATGGTGACAAATTCAAATTGTATTGGCCATCACTACCCACTGAGTCTCCAAATAATCAAAGGAGATAGGTAAGATTCTCTTGAGGGTGACTTATGTAGGAAACTAATTTTAGATGCTCTAGCTCACTCTCACTGAAGCTTATCTACCTACAGCAAGTACGGAGGAGTCTATGGAGATTAGTCCCTGTAAGACAAACTCAGCTTTTGTGCCTTCTCTTGCTTCCAGGTAGTTATTTCAGAATAATGATGGTCAAACGGAAGAACAGAAAGGGTGTTCAGTAAAGAACATTAACAGAAGTGAAGACTGGACAAACACCATGCAGCTCCAGATTCTCAGCATGGTTTCACTGATAGATGATCATCGTAAATATCTGTTCTGCACCTTTGAACATGCAGGTGTATAACAGATGCAAAAGAACAGATTTGGTTTTAAAATCAATTTGTACATGTGCAAAGTATACCTTCTACAAGTTACAAGGCAGAGGAAGATGTCCAAAATGCTGAAGCTGTGCAGTTATTTTATTACACCTCTCTCTCTCTCTCTTTCCCCACTCCACTCAGCATAGATATTCATAATTAGTCACTGAAATCTTATTTCAAGGACTGACAGACACTTACTGAATTCTCTGTTTAATATTCTTTGATTTCTTCTTTTTCTTCAACATAAAGAGAACTGTATCCTCCTTTGGAAAAAAGTTATAATTCTTCCCTGATTGGTAGAAAGACGAGATATCAAATGAACTGCTTTCTTACAGTATGACACCATGCAGTATTTTCTTATGCTGGCCAGACAGAGTGATCATCTTATGGACAGGGCACCTTTTATACCGACCCATCATGCGTATAGACAGGCCTTTCATAGCTGCATTAAGCTAACCGACATTTTAATGCACAGTCTTCAGTGCAAAATTAATTTTTTTTGTAGTATCTATTCACACAAGCCTTTTTCTATAACCCTTTTACATAATTTGATATAATTTGAAGTGACTAAAAGTGACTGATAATTGTAGGGGTAAAATGTACCCCTAAAGAAAAGAACTTTCATAGGTGAAGGTTAGGATCCTATATCCAGCTGTGCTGGCCAAATTGATATTAGTTTAATAACCTGTAAACTGTGCTAGAAAAATGTAATTGTCCTACATTACAAGGGTACTCCTTTAACTGCACAGTTTATTCAAATGTATAATCTAAATAATTGAGTACCTATGCATACAATAGAACATTGCTTCATATGCAAACACCATTTAACAGACAGTTATATCCAAACAGATGGATAAAAAAGATGCCTGAATATAATTGGTTTGCTTTTGATTATTCCACAGATACAAATTTACTTAAACAATAAGTCTAGGCAAGGTAGGATTTATTGTCAGACAAAATTCATTTTGGTAAAGTGAAGCTGAAGGATTTGTGAGGCACTTAGTGAGACTGGTTTTTTTTAATCTGCTTCTCACCTTGCTCTTTAATAAGGTTAATGTGAGAGAAGGAGTAGACTTATCTGTTCTGACCCACAATTTATTTATTGCTTTTAAGAGGATACAAAAATCACTATCAGTCTCAAACATAAAGTTATGCCATGTAAGTGTGTGTGTGGATACAAATATCTACATGACTGAATTGTAGAAATTTAACAAAGAAGTTAAGAGTCAAAAATAGTGATAGGGCAACTATATAAGATAGTTGAGTTTCAAAAGCTCTGGGAACCTAGAAGCTCACTTGAAAGTCTCAGACTCTGCAATTGGTATTAGGCACAATTGTGGCATTTCTCCAGGAACATGCCACTGGCAGAAAAGCCCTGTTGGGCACAGCAGAAAGTGTGTGCTATGGGTAGTGTTCAAATGGTATCTGAATCTGCACTTACAAATGCATCTCAGGACATCCATCTCTGAAGACTGTGACTGTGTAAGGTCATGGACTATGCTAAATACTTTTTAAGACTGTTTTACTGTTTCTAAGGCAAAAACTTAGGAGAAGCCTTGGATCAGCAAAATAAGAAGCACCACAGCTGGAGACTGCAGTGAAATTTCTGCCTTACAGTATTTTACTGTTTCAGAATTATGCAGCGTAAGAAGATACTCATGGAATTACACAAATAAATATAGTATATATGTATAAGTATATTATATAGGCATATTATAATTTTATATCATAAGTACAATCAACACAATTACCTAATTGACAAGGAAAAATGAAGAGCTTTTGCTTATGTCTAATCTTCTGAGACACTGAACTTCACTGATGTCAGAAGAGGTTGACTATTAATCCCAAAATGATTGGTCACTGTAGTGTCTAGAAGTCATCTTGAGCCAGAATTCAGACTGCATTCACTGGTGCCTAATTTACCCATTACTAATGTAATGTTTTAACTCAAGGGAGAATGAGCAATTCAGACTACTTCGCATGTAGGGCTATTACATTCTTGTTACCTAAAGTGAAAGCAGGGAAGTAATGTTGGTGCCTAATTTGGGCACCTATGCTACATGATTTGAATACAGCCTTCAATCACTCACAAATTTATTGCCAGTGTGGTCATATGTCCAGATAATGTTCTGCTAATAATTCCTCTTGTATCTCATACTTCTTATAGTAAGATGAAGTCAATAATAGCCTGTTTCAGTAAATCCATTTTTGACAATGTCTCTCCTTTTTTCCCCCTTTATCCCCTTTCTTTTCAATTCAGAAAAGCTGTAGTTTTGGGGTTTTTTTTTAAATAAACTCTTTCAGCAAATTGCAATAAGGTATTGCCAGTCAATGCTGCCAACTTTGTAATAAGATTTAGTAGCTTTCCAGAGAGCTTCTTGCAGTTCTAATAATAATTTTCTTGAAGTGTTCTGCTTTAGAAAATGTCTTCTTTGTTACTGAAGTTGCCATATGTACATATGGACATTTTTTTCTGAAAATATTCCTGGGATTTTATTACCATTAATCTTTTCTGAGGGTGTATATAATTTATCTCACAAGCCATCAGAATTCCCAGAGGGTAAATTACTCTAGAGGTCTCTGTGCCCTCATACTGTATCAAATTGACCTGCTTCTTGTTTGCCATTTTTGTGTACTACATTGCTTATTTAACAAGAAACAGAATGATTGTGATTCTGAGAAGGTCCTTTGATAGTAGTTTTGACACTCTGCCTGAATAATGACCCTCATTATGGAGCCCATGACAGGCTCTGAAAGTACTGATTTATGAATACATCACAGGTTCAGCATTAGAGCTCCCCCTACTCACTCCTGATATAGGACTAGATATAGATACAGCCTTTTTAAATACGGTGAAGATGAGATAATTGCGTGATTATGACCATTCAAATAACCTCTTTTTTCTGATTTAACAAAGCACTGTCAGTTAATTTTGATTGTCTCCCAAGTTATTAGAAGCCTTTGACAAAATGTTTGCTAGGAAAATCTATTTCATGTAGGGTTGCCAGCCATGTCTTAAAGGATGGTGAGGCAGAAGTTATGCATAGTCTCTTCTGCTAGAAATGCTTTTCTATAGCAAACACTCATTAACAGTTGATATGATAATAGACTGTTAGAAGCAAGCTTAGCTAAGATCTAGAAGTCTGTCCTTGCTAAAATAAATTACAAGACACTTTGTAAACACATTTTTGTAAGGATTCTTGTTGATTTATTGTTTCCTCCACAGCAGTTATTTAAATAAATGTAGCTAATTTAGTTCATTTGCTGCACTGTATAATTTTGTTCTTTGTGTGATGGGGTTATATGTAAAAGCCTGAAGGAATCACATTCCCATTAATCTTTTTATAAGTGCAATAAATAAATAAAGAGACATGGTTTAATTTTGCTAGTTAGGAGATTTTAAAAGGCAGTGGTAGCAAACTGATTTCTTCCTCTTCTTGCTCTTCTCCATGTCCTTCTCTTGAAGACATAGTAAATATTCTTGCTTAATGAGGTAATAGTTCTTGGTAGGAAAGTATGTACATGGACAACCAAATCTATCCGTGAAGGTGTGTATTTGAATCCTAGCAGTGCTTTTTTTCCCCTGAATGCTCATTCTGGAATGTGTTTTTGTTCCCACCTACCCTGGAACACGGTAGTTTCCTGATGGGACATGAAGGCTGCTGTGGTGGTGAGGGCGTCGGTGCTTCCACAGGATGTCAGTGTGCCAGCAGAAGGAGCTTCCCCAAGGCTGAGTCTTCGCCACCTCAGGTGTAGAGTTAGGTATCAACAATCCAGGAAGAGTCAGAGACGTCAACTTGAGGATATGTCTGGGAAGAAGGGGTAGAATCACAGAATCACACAGAATCACAGAATGTTAGGGGTTGGAAGGGACCTCTGTGGATCATCTAGTCCAGCCCCTCTGTCGAAGAAGGTAACGACCTAGAGCAGCATACACAGGACCTCATCCAGGCAGGTTTTCAATATCTCCTGAGAAGGAGACTCCACTGCCTCTCTGGGCAGACTGTTCCAGTGCTCCATCACCTTCAAAGCAAAGAAGTTCTTGCTTGTGTGCAGCATGGATGTGTGGTGTGTCATGTGGGAGATATTGATTGGTGAAGGGAGGTGGCCTGTCCTCCGTAACCTCGAACCCTAGCTGGAGTCCCTTTTACCTAAGTAGCACCTGTTCATTGCATATAGGAATGCTAAACCAGAACTTCAGGGCAGGAATTGATTAATTTGAGTTTGTTGAATACAAAAATCAGGCCAGACTAGGACAGATGCATGGCATTGTGAGTTAATCCTAATATTTCTAAGATTCAATGGTAGTTAATGACGTTTGGATGAGTACGAAGCCACACAGGTACATGGCGTGACAGGCTTAAGTGCCTGAACTGGAAGTGGATGAGGCTACCTGAACCTGAGATACCTTGAGCTTCACGTTTTCTAGAAGTCCTAAAAATCAGTTGGATCTGACAATCAGTTCATCAGAATAAACAACAATGTGGGAACAGCTTATTACACCATGAAACTGGTTCCGTCTGTGTTAACAGCAGCGTCATTGCCATCTGTATGTACAGTACCCAAGAAATCTGTAGTAATCTCCTATTGGGTTTTATTCTTTGTTCACTCTGTCCTTTCTGTTCATGAGAGAATCTGGAAAAGCATGTTTGCTTGGAAGGTGTTTTTTATGGTGAATTGCTAATTAAATAAATTTCAATTATAATGGCCATCTGTGTCATTTATGAAGTTTCAGCATGATTTTGAAAATTGTAATCAAGGAGATCTAGTTTTTTTGTTGTTGACTGCCCACACCAAGGCCATCAAAATCACAACTTCTTTAATAAACTCAATCTATTTTAAAGCAGGTGCTTAATATATTGTTAACAGGTTGGTGTAATTCAGCAAGTCCAGTGATTAAACATATTAAAATTTGTTTGTGTGTTCTTCATAAACTAAGGCTGTGAAAATATTGTTTTGAAAACTTGAATATCCCTTTCAAAGACAGCAAAGATAATTGTTGACTTTGTTGCTTCCCTGCTTGGTAAAGCTCATACCAGAGTATTGTAGTTCTATAAAAGTATTTCAGAGCATAACAAAACCTTCTAGACTTTAATAACTATACATGACTGATCTGTCCTCTCTGGCAAGGTTAACTGTTTCTCCCAAGGAGTTAAGTGGCATATAAACTATTGTTCACACCATTTGTGCTAACAGCCTAGCATGACCTCAAATACTGTAGTGGTCATACAAGGTATCCTGTACAATACATTTATCAACAAAGGTAAAAGGACCACAGGGGCAGTGCTGACTTTAAGTGTATTACGGATCTATAAGGATAAATGCCTAACCTCACTCCACAGCAAAAAGTAATTACTGAACCATTGTTTCTATAGTGTTAATATTTTTTCATGGTTCTTTAGAAATATGAGCTATTTAGTTCTAAGGTTGACATCTGTACTGCATTATATTTTATACAATGCATCTAGACTGAAGGGTAGAGCAATCATATAACTGTGAGATCATTTTACTTTTACAAGAAATCATCAACAGAAATAAAGTGTAGGAAAGGGAACAGATTGAACTCTGTAGATATTTTTTAATAGATTTAAATGATCTAATTAACAGTAGCCTGAGCAGCAGGATTTTAGGGCTTTTTTTAAAATTGCATGTGCCATTTACAGAGTGTATAATCTTGCATACTTATTCACACTTAATTTTTTTTCCATTCATTAGCTCCTGGATGCAACTGACTGCCAGTCCTTGGACTCCCACCCATTTCATAAATGAGTGCTCTACCTGAAAAGAGGGTAAGAATTGCTCAGGCAAAGGATGACCACCCTTGTACTTTTTAAGATAAATGAATTCAGGACAGGAGAAAACAAATTTTTCAAAATTTTCCATTAGGAAATAGCATTCCAGAAGCCTGCGTAAGGATAGCCCTGATATAGGCATTAATGATTTGCAGGGTATTTGAGAGCAGTAATTATTCTTATAGTCTTGAATAATGAATAATTATCAGAACAATCACTGTCACTGTCACATGGCAGAGATATTTACAAAGGTCATAGTCCCACACTCCTTACCTCAGGAAAATGTCCACTGAAGCGGTTAAAGAATTATAATAAAAATTAAAAGAGGAACCTGGCTAATAGGAGGTGGAGTTAAATTAGTCTATCCTCTTTCAAGTCTGTGGGAAATCAAAGCAACTACTTACAGCTAAGGAATATGGTCAAGGTTTTTCATTATTCTGTTTCCAGGAGGGGCTAGTACTCCATGTTTCGGGGGGAAGTTCAAGAAGCAATGAAGAGT
>Ga0181612_176638_pt1 | contig 14556 bp, 11 predicted proteins | sample HoacroProtozoa21_FD_119630 | JGI IMG/M metagenome (GOLD analysis project Ga0181612, IMG submission 119630) | Hoatzin crop microbial communities from Cojedes, Venezuel. Combined Assembly of Gp0051906, Gp0051904, Gp0051908 | reverse complement strand
GTTGAGGCGCTGCAGCCTGCAGTGTGGAAAAACAGTTGTATTGAATTTTTTTTTTTTTTTGTGGAGGAGAGGGGGGGGGGGGGGGGGGCGGCATGGGACACAACAAAAATACCCCAGACCTGCTTTTGGGCGTTTTCTATTCCCCAAAATACTGTGTGTTTGGAGAGACTTCCATTTTTTGATGTTCTGTTGGAAGATTTCTAGGTCAGGCCACCATCCCATGCTTCAGGCAGGTGAAATACGTTACAGTGATTCTGCATTAGAAGAGTAAATGAAGTAGGTTTCTAACTGACTCTTCAGAAGGGGGTAGCCCTCTGCTTTGTAGAAGAATGGGTGAATTACTTTACTGCCTGGTATGTGATTTTGCTTTATGTGCCCTTTGACTGTAGCTGAAAAATATACCTAGGGATTTTAGAAATACAAGCACAAACAATTATTCAAAAGTACTGCTGATAAAGGAAAAGATGACAGAGTTTATAATTAAGGTAGCTTGGTAACTGGAGCATGTCTCCTACGAGGAAAGGCTGAAGGAGCTGGGCTTGTCTAGCCTGAAGAGGAGAAGGCAGAGAGGGGACCATATAAATGCCTACAAATATCTCAAGGGTGGGTGTCAAGAGGATGGGGCCAGACGCTTTTCAGTGGTGCCCAGCAAGAGGACAAGGGGCAATGGGCACTAACTGGAGTATAGGATGTTCCAGCTGAACATGAGGAAGAACTTCTTCCCTCTGAGGGTGACACAGCACTGGAACAGGCTGCCCAGAGAGGTTGTGGATTCTCCTTCTCTGAAGATATTCAAACACTGCCTGGGTCCTGTCCTGTGCAGCCTGCTCTAAGTGAACCTGCTTTAGCAGGGGAGTTGGATTACCATTCTGTGATTCAGTGAAAATAAATTGTGGTAGATAAACAGTGTAAGTCTTTATATCATGTCCTTAATTTATAGGTCAATTCTTTCTTTGTGTAAATCAATGAAGGCCTTGTGTTTTCCGTTGGTAGGTAGATCTAGTGGTGCAGCTTCTGCTTTTTACAGATTAAATTATTCCATACTGAGATCTATTTGTCTTCACCTTAATGATACCAGTAGCCAATCTGATCAGTTTTAAATTTTGTGGGAAGCTCTACAGAACATGACAGCAATTCCAACTTACCTAGCTTAAATATAAACATGTGAAAAGTTGGCCCTTTTCTAACACATGTTCAAGGAAAACTACTTTTTAGTTCCAAACTGTAAACCAAAATATACTGCTGCAAATGTTAATGTACATCTGTTTTGAGAATTGTCTGTTTAATTCCATCTATATCTCAGAAGATAACAGAAATAGAAAGGAAACAGAGAACCCAAACCAAGAGGGTCAGTTACTAAAGGATAATTCACTTCCAATTCATCCTATAGCAAACAATGAAAGGGAACCATGAATACAAGAATGTGAATAGGGAATGCTTGTTGTCTGTTTTCTCAGTAAAAATGTTGTAGCTGACAAAATGACACTAGTGTGTGGCTGGGTCAAAACCAACAAAAGCTGCTAGTGTTCTCATAATGCACAGTTACATTGGAGACTATTGCCCCAAAACATCATGTATGACAGAACGTTATGGTGATTTATAAAACTGCTATTGTATCAAACCAAGGAGAAGACTACTGAGAACAGAAGATAAAGATAACCCCTAAAACAATGTTGTACAAAAAAACCCCTTTCTATTACTCGCCTGTAATCAGTATATAATCAGTTTCCCTGCAGTTAGTCTGTTTTCTTCTACTGAGCCCTGTTACTATTGTCTTTACATTTTTATACCTCTTCATTATTTTCAGCACTGCCAAATTTTCTTCGCCATTTTCAAATTCTTCCTCATTTCTAAAATCCTCACTGTTTTAAACTTAGACTCTGTTCAAACAAGCCAACTTCAGTTCTATCCACATGACCCAATTACATGATTTCTTATGCCTATTAGCCACACTTTCTGGATTTATCCAGTTCCATGCTTGCTTAATCCCCCGATAAACAAAGTGTTACATGAGCCTTGTTTGTTTTTCTTGTGTGGGCTAGAGCCACGGTGTTCTACCAAAAACCATTCTAAGTTTTTCAGTAGTCTTGGAAAAGAGCTTTTTCACTACTATTTCAAATGCCTACAGTGTGGTAGCTTTCCTACAGGTAAGAACTCAGGAGCAGTATTCATTTTCTTAATCATATGCTATGTCTAGGTTAAATGTCCTTTTTACGCATCTAGGGCAAGCATTTATCTTTTTTCTTAACAGAACAACTGGTCCCCTATCCAAAGAAAAGTTTAGCCAATTCATTGTTAAGCAGCCAGACATTCACTCTTGGTTTTGATATCGAACAGTTATCACAGTAGACAGCTTTTCCTTTAGCTTTATTTTACTCTACTAGATCTCATATGGATACAATTTTATAGTAAGTGTAGTCACTGCCAATATTACTGTAGTATGCATTTTTTCATTCCCTGAAGTTTTTATAGTGATGATTTTGCAGCTTCTTCTTGAATAGTGTAACTGCATGGCAAATCAGCCTAAACTGGTGTCTTATTTACATCAGCAATTTAGCTTGGCAGCTAATTGTGATCTTTGTGTAATACAACCACATACTACTGGAATGCAGGGAGTACGCAAATAGGATCAGAAGGTAGATGTCAGTAAAGCAAGTTCTTCAGTGGGGACAGAAAACATCTTGATGCCTGATATGTAAGAGTTAACCAGAACTGACTTGGAATTCTTGCTAGAGAATATTTTGTGCTCTTACTGGTTTTTGGGCATTCAGCTCAGAAATTTCCCTTAGTAACAGTTTTTCCATCTCTTCTTTCAGCATGCATAGAACCTAGAAGTTCCTCTAACTCTTGAAAACATCCCCCTTGAGTGCATAGACTTGTTTATGTGTTGAATTAATATGTAAAACCTTACATTCTGATAGTTTTTGTCAGCACACATTTGCCCCCATCATAAGTTGATTCCTCCCAGGTCACAACTGCCTTCCTTTCGTTTTTTCCTTACTAGTCCTCCCCAACTTTTTGCATAGAGCACAAATAGGTGTCTAAAATATGCAGTGTAACTTTCCTTACCTTTGTTGGTAATTCCTAATTTACTTTAATTCATTTATGTATTCCTGCTGCTCATCTCCAAATGATCTGCCATTTCACAATTCATGTATAAGATCCAGTGAATTTACACAACTACCAAAAAGCACAACAGTTCTCTCTGAAATTCATACCATCCCACAACTTTGCAAGTGAGTAGGAAAAGCAGAAGTAATCAACTTCTGGCATATTTTCCTCTATGTTCCCTAGAGAACCTTCCACTTCACATGAAATAAAGCAATCTCAAACTTAAGATGACCCCCAATTATCCAGTTCAAATGCCTCGAGGAACAAACTCATCCTCCTTTCAACTAGAATTAATAAATTCTTCCAGAAAACTCCATCTTTATTCCATTTGGTTTTGTGTTCATATATCTACTTGCAAATGAAAATTAAAAAAAATTGAAAAAAAAAAGTTCTTTTAATGGCCAGCTCTGCTGGGCATATTTATTTTATATTATATTTTTGTTAACTGTTCGGAAGTGCAAAACCATGAACAGAAGTAAAACCAAAATTACTAATTGCATATGTTTCAGAAGCAGCTTTTCATTATCTGTCATAATTATATAGCATATTAAAGATTTTTTCTGGATACTGTAGTCATTTTCATCATTAGAGTCTATGAGAAGCTCTTTAATTACATTGAACTGTCAAGTTACTTTCTTCCTAAATTGCATGTCTGTTTCCTATTTTATGTGTAAGACTTTCCTTTTCAAGAGAAAATTTAATATTTTTTTTTACTCTTTAAATGATTTACTTAAGTAACATGATCAACTTTATAATTAAATGTTTTGACATTAAAAACTTTATCTGCTTTCCTGAAGAGAGTGAGTGTAAATCATCCGATTATACAAGAAGTCTTTATTATTAAGTATTGGAATATGAGTGCAGAATAAGTTATAAATACTGAAATAGTCTTTTAGCATAATTAACAATTTAAATGTTTTTATAGAAAGCCGACATTGTGTTGGACAAGAGAATTTAATAAGTCATTTTCACTCAGCTTCAAAGATGAGCTATCTCCCACCAGATAACAATGAGCACTACTATCATTAGTACTTGATATCTTTGAGCAGGGAAATAGAAAATAACAGCAGGGTAAACAAAGGGCTATCAACAAAAACATATCTAGTTTTGAAGTAACGCTTTTACCTGTTGTAAATTTATATGTATTTTCTGCCTTTTGGTTGAATGATAACTCAGTAGTCCTGTGAACTGAGTAAAATGGACAGCATTATCACAGCTGGGTTGAGTAGAACATTAACTCCAGACATCCTTCTACTCTTGCAGATGAATTACGAGGTATCAAGTCATATTTCAGGGACGAGTAGTTTGCAGCCCTATATCATTGGGTCTTTCTGGCCCACAATTCAGCATTTCCCAATGAGGTCACTATACTAGACAACAGTGCCTTTGGGTTGCTCTAATTTCTGCTTGTGGAAATGGACTTTTCTGCTGCAGTTTTGTACCAGTGATCTTCAGACCATAACATGCTGCTGAAACTCCTTCTGGCATTACTCCTATAGGAAAGATCTGGAATCAAGTGACTGTTTATGCCAAAGTAGCTTTCAGCTGCCAGACATGGGAACAGTTCTGTTCTTTGCTATTCTGTCTAATGGACAGGTGTGGGAGAAAATGAATCTGACTTTATTGCTTCCTTCAGAAAGATCTTTTTGTTTTACAAAACTTGTATGCAACTGCGCACGATACTGATATTCATAATCTTCAAAGCACTTTTTGTATTTTATATTTCATGTTTTAAGTGTTATTTTCTGTATCCATAGCACACCGAGTACTTCTTAATGAGTGTTCAAATACCATTCTGAAATAAATAATTGTGCCACAAATTGCATTCTTCAGCAAGGAAGGGGCAGTCTGGAAAGCAGTCAGGTAGACAGTTAAAGCGTAGTTTACCAGAAGGATAAAAAAAGTTTTTAGTATCTGAATATTTTTCACAACTATAAGATGGTCTTGATTACAAGCTTGAAACTTGTGGTCCTTTGACCGACTCTATTCTTAAGTACTTATGAGGGTCAGCCATATTTTGAAGAAAAGGGGTGTCTATTTACATTGTCTATGCAGAAAGTAAAAGAAAAATAAAAAAAGAAAATAATATTTTTCATGTTGTACATGAACTCACACTCTCAGCCATGGAATTTGTACATTGACAGGCTTGAATTACCAGTTAAAAAAGACCTTGATTACTGCATGTACAGAAATTCACAGGGATTGAAATCTAAAATGCTTTTTACTTTATTAGAGAAAGCAATATTACGAACAAATTGACTGCTTTGTAACTAAACTGAAATTCAAAAATTTCAGTTTTACTATGAGTATTAAGATAGAAAAACAGCACAAAGTGCCGAGGAGAGTGAAAGATTCTTTATTTCTAATTGTTTTAAAAAGTTAGATTTGGTATATTTCTAAAAAGATGTTCCTTAGGAAAATTCTAAAAGTTAACCTAAAATTGTTCCATGCTTTTGAGATACTCAGGAGAACAGACAAGACAATCTAATCTCTCCTGGTCTTCAAACATAAAAATCTGTGAAACAAGTAACTGGATTTTGAACTCAAAGTAAAACTTGTGAGATAGTTGTTTACAGTAATGCATTATCAGTTAATGGAAAGCCAGCATGTTCTGTTAAATTCACATGCCAAAATTAACTTAACAAACATCGTACTTGTTATAATTATATGTTCCAAATTAGTCTCAAATATAGTTTATTGTGAATAATTTTTAACAATTCAGCCTGAGAACTTAAGGATATTGATGCCTAGATAGAAGTTCTATACAGCATGCAACTTATGAACTACAAGGGTTAAGTACCATTTTGGACTGTCATCTCAGGGTCTGGAATGATATTCAAGTGCATCTAAAATGTCTCTAGGAGTCCAAATAGGATCTGAATTCAGTCTTTATGTCCCAAACCAGCAAAGCATGTAGAAATATTTACTTCCAGTGGAAATAACTGGTAAACATTTGAGATCCCTGTAGTACTCAAGATGGATAAATTTAATCCCAATTAAGTCATCTTGGCTGAGTTTAATTTTACCTTATCTTAACCATCTAGAAGTTAGTTTGAAAATGTTGCACAGTTTGGTTACCTGCAGATGAACAATTATTGTCAGTGTAGATTCACTAGAGTATCCCAGGAAACTAACTGCAAAGGGCTGGCAGATATGTGGTAGGACTTACAGGAAACCTGTGCCCTTCTCGAGCAGGCATTGGAGGCCAGACAGGGTATCCCAGGTCATATAAATTAGTTGTAAATATCTGCTGTTAGGGAACTGAATAGCACTTGGACACTAAGATTTGTCTCCAGACTGTAGACATGTAAATGTAGGGATCTGCATTGTTATTCTTTACACATCTGTTAAGTGTGACAGTTTCCATGAGAGTCAGTGGAGATATAATAAATCCAGTCATACAGTCTACAAAGCTACTGAGCTCACAAAATGTTCATGTCTACATAAGAATAAACTATCTAGTTCTGCAGATTGCATGTGAGGTATCCACAGTGAGGATAACAGATATGATAAAAGACCAGTGTAGAAGACCCAAGACCTCTGGACCAACAGTTGGTATCCAGGCAGGATATCCTATGGCATCTCAAATGCTGTTAGCTGCTTAGGTATAAAAAGTTGTGTAGAAAGCTAGAATTCTTCTGACTGTAATAGGTGCTTAGATACAAGCTTTCAATAACAACCTCTAAATATAGACATATGACTATATTCATTTAGATTTACACTATGGGTCTAAACACTTCATGTATTTAAATTTCTTATATATATTTGTATAGTAATTGGAGAGAGAGATTCACATCAAGAGAACCATTCATAGTATATGTGGGATGTGTCATGTCCTAGCAGTGCCATTAGATGCCCATCCCTCTCAACTGATTAAAAGCAAGTAGAAATAACAAGACAAATAAAACATCTAACTAGTTCATCAGAAGAAGACTTAGTGAATCCTATCATGCTAAAGTAGCAATTAATGGAACTTGAATAATCTACAATTTGTGAGGAAGAACTTGAAATAATTTTCTATGATTGTAGCAGGCCTTGTCATCCTTTATGTCACTATTAGTACCATGGGACCATCCAGAAGCATTAAATGTAGAAAGTATTCTGTAAACATGAATATAAAAAATATTTCTACCTAAAGGAGTCTAAAGTCTACAGCAAACTATCTTCCTGAAACAACAGAGATGCAGCCCACTGAAACCCTGAATGACTGAACTGAAATTTTCCTGAGCTCTTTTTGATGCAATATCCTTACTACTACTCAAACACCAATGGTAATTATCAGCAGTAAAAGAGAAAGGAAAGATTTTAACATATTTTGCACTGTATTCACAGCTCATTAGTATGAGTTCTGGCTATGGATTCTATTTCACTATGGGGAGGATCTTATCATTCTCTAGCCATAGTATCACATAGCTTAAAGATTTTTTAAAGAAAGTTCAACTGAAAAAGTTTTGTTATTAATTTTAAATACAGAAACAGATTTTGTATATAACGCTCTAATAGGTTTTCAGTGATGGGATGATAAAAGCTATTTTGACATAACATCATCAGTTGAACTTAAAGTGCTTTGGACTTGAAGGCGGATTGAAAACTGAAATGCTGGTCTCTGAGGATCGTGATCAGCATCACAAAATCCACCTGTATCCCAGACACTAGCAATGTATACCAGGGGCTAGTGCTGGCCCCCGTGGTTTTTAACACCTTCATTAATGAGCCAGATGATGGGACAGAGTGCACTCTTGGGAATTTCGCACATGATACAAAACTGGGAGGAGTGTCACCACCAGATGGTTCTGCTGTTATTCAGTGACCTTGACAAGATGGAGAAATGGGCTGACAGGAATCTCAGGAAGTTCAGCAAAGGGGAATACCAAGTCCCACACCTGGGCAAGAACAATTCAAGGCTCCAGGACAGGCTCAGAGGCCAACTGACTGGAAAGCAGCTTGACAGCAAATGGCCTGGGAGTCTTACTGGATAAAAAGTTAGCCATGACGCATAAGGCAAAATGAAAATAATTGGTTAAGATCGAGATGACAACTTGACATCTAGTTAGTTGGATTATGCATTTTGACTTCCTATGTGCTGTGCTAACAGTGCTCACCTCAACTGTAAAAAACAATAATGATGATATCAACATTTATTATGGAAAAAGCAATTTGTGCAAAAGCTTAGGCAAAGGACAACACTCAGTGTTACCCTTTTTTAATAGAGATAAGATTCTAAAATACATAGGAAGACCAGAAATTCTTTCCAAATATGAGAAGCCTGTGAAATCCCAAGAATACAAACTAAGTCGTTTTGGGTTAAATCAGATACGGACTAGCAGAGTCTAGTTTATTACTAAGAAGCAGAAAAAGATATTTTATATCTCTCTTGTGTGAAGGCGAAAATTCTTTGCAGCTTTTGTTTTATACTCACCTTTCTTTAAAAGTATTAAATAGCAAAGTCTGTAAGTAGTCTGTGAACAACCAGTCACTGCAGTACATGGTTTGTCAGCTATGTTACAAACACATGAATTCTAGTAATGCTGGTTAGCGCAGCGTGATAGTTTCTTGTGCTTGATGCCAAAACAATTTTATCAGTACTGCTCCTCAGAAATTTGACCTTGTAAAAGAAAATGTAACTTTATCTTTGTAATAGAAATAAGATGTCTTATGGCTGAGCAAATGCAGTGTTTTCTGTGAGTAACCACTGAAATTAAAAGTCGAGCTATCGAGTGCAAACTGTCACATAGCTGATTGTTAATTAAAATTGTCTTTTCCCGTACATCCAGAAGGGATATGGTTTTTTTTTGACAAGAGAAATGTCTCAAGACATATTTCCTGCTTTACAAGGAAATGCACCTCCTTTGCCATAGTGTGTTAAAAACTACTTATAATCTTTTTTTTCATTTTTTTGAAGAAGACAAACACATTACTTCAGAATTCACCCCTAAAAATATTTTCTTATATTTCCAATTAGTACTAATGAATCTGCCTTTTGAGTTATACAATAATTTGACTCACTTTTGACATTTTTTTTTCTTCTCAGAGATGTTTAGGAATAATTAATCTCTCCTCACTTCAGTCATAAAAAACATATATTTTGTCTAGGCTAGTTCTTGACATACCATCTGCAGTAGGAGGCAAATAGGCAACTTCAGAAGGAAGTAGTCTCATTTTACAAAGGGTATACAAGATTAATCTCATCTAGAGTGTTCAAGATTGGAGTGAAAATTACAAAGTAAGAATAACTATAGCAATTACAACAAGATTACCAATCTAATCAATAAATTACCTAAGCTTTAATAGTCCAGGCCATTTTCAACAAAAGCGTTAAAATGCATGTAAGTTAACCATCTTTTTTAATACTATGTATGTGTATATATATACATATATACTTACTGCAAAAATGGCTAAGATCATTCGACAAGGACCAAAGATCTCTTGTGGAAACTATCACAGAATCACAGAATGGTTAAGGCTGGCAGGGACCTCTGGAGGTCATTTAGTCCTACCCCCTTGCTTAAAGCAGGATCAGCTAGCGCAGGTTGATCAGGGCTGTGTACAGCCAGATTTTGAAAATCTCCCAGGATGAAGAGTCCACAGCACCTCTGGGCAACCTGCTGCAGTGTCTGACCCCCCTCTACAGTAAAAAAAAAATAAATTTGTTTTGCTTGAGTGGTGTTTCAGCCAATATTTCACTGGGTACCGCTGAGAGGAGTCTGGCTCTGTTTTCCTGAATCCCTCTCTATCCCTCTCCCATCACGTATTCATACACATTAATAAAATGCACCTGAGCCTTCTCTTTTTGAGGTTAAAATGTATAAGCTCTCTGAGCATCTCCTTAAATGTTAGATACCCCAGTCCCTTAATCATTTTACTAGCTCTAATTCTAATGCAAAATACAGACATGGTAAAAATCAGTTACTGCTCTAAGCTTCCAGAAGGAATATCTATCAGAAAGATATATTAAACAAAGAAGATAGAAAAATAGCTGGATTACATAAATAGAAAGTTAAGGGACAAAAAGGAGAGCAGAGGTGATGTCAGTGAAGCAGACTGAACCAAGATATCATCTTACTCAATTCTCAGCAATTGTTTTCAAATATCTAATAAAATACAGTGTAAGGACACTGGAGAAAGTCTTTCTCACTCAGAAGTGTCTGAATGGTAAGTGAAGTTGTAAGCATTACAATTGGAAGACAGAAAACTGGAAAGAATTTGGAAGCTGGAATATAGTCTATTTCAGAGTTAGATGAAAACGGTCAAACTTTTCCCATAGCTAGCTGCTGGGTTACAAAAAAAAAATAATTGAGTATTATGGAGCCTTCCTGAAGACCAGAGTAGTACATGTTCAGCTAAGATGAGAACAATTGACGGAGGTAGGAGTCGTGGGTCTTGCCTATTCAGTAATGTATCAATGTGCATTGTCACAGTTCAGCCCATGTGCACACGTACAAAGTCTCTGGTAAACAGAGACAAAGGAAAAATGCATTGAAACTAAATTTAGTGTAGAGATCTAGCAGTAAGCTACTTCTTGCTCTGAATTAATGCCAGACATCAAGTGAGGAGACTAAAGATTCTCTATTTTTAATCTGATCTTATTACATCAGTGTATCTTCTACCTGCTTCTTTTCTGAAACTGTTTGCAGTTAACAGGATTAATTTTGTTAGAGATTCTTTAGTAAATCAAAGTTAACAGTAAAACACTTAAAAGGGAATCTATTCTCCAAAATAGTTTGCTTACAGATTATACTGTTCTGGGGGTTGTGAAAAATGCTATCACTATGCCGTATTTAAAAGTCTTATGAGAATATATGCTTTACTGCTTTACTAACATGCTATATAGCGTATTTGATTTTCTCTTTACTGTAGTAACTGGAAATGGTTTTGAAATTTACTTCATAAGACAGTAAGTGGTCTTCCAAACACTTTTAGAAGAAATCCAAATATGTCTTGAAAATATGACTGTAGAACAACAAGAATCAAATAATTTTATAGAAAAATATGTTTCCCAAAACAGTAAAATAAAAATACAGTTCTCACTTTCCAGGGTTTTTAAGCTTTGGTTAATGTGACTAATACATCATTGGAGAGTTCTTATTGCCTATGGCAGTCTTCCAAGGCTTCAGCTTCTTTCATTCAGATCAGAAGGAAATATTGATTATTTTTTCAGTATTGGTTTATCAAGGATATATTATCAGGTGCTGTTTTATTGCTGTTTGTGCTCTTTTCTGTTACAACACTTGTATCTCCTAAACCTTAGAGAAAGCAAAGGGACATACATGGTTTACATTGACTAAATCGGGTAGCATGTTCAACACTCACTTCATTTAACTTTGTCTGTAAATTCGGGTATTAGATTAAGCTAGTTGTCTAGATTCCATACATCTGTGGTTGATAGAAAAGCTCTTCTATGGGACAGATGGCAGGATGAGTGACAGCCAGTAAGAGGTTTTGCAGAGTCTGTCCTTGCAGCTTGCATCAAAATTTAGCTGGTTAACATCAGGTTGAAAGAAACCTATTCACTATGCCTAAGTTGGTGACACTTTCTAAATAGAATCATACTTTGCATCATTTTAAACATCGTGTATATTTTTTCCTATATTCCATCATTTTTTTATTTTCTTTATCAGCCATTTTAAACTCCTGCCATTTAATTTTGACGCTAAAGTTATACAACTCTCCTAAATAATCTTTTTAGTGATCACTTCACTGGTTTCACTACACTTCCTTTCAAAATGATTTATTGTATTTTTGCACTATGGTTTCTCAGCTAAGGATCACAGAATCATAAAATAACTTAGTTTGAAACGGACTTCTGGAGGTTATCTGCTTCATAGATCTAGATACAGAGATACAGAGTCACATATGAATGCAATAGAAAATCTGCTCTCTGAAACCAAATCACATGAGGATCAAATAAAGATTCAAGAGGAATTGTGCTCTTGTTGCTCAGGTAACACAAAAGGGGAAAACAGCTAGCATCTTTTGATTTTCTGATCTAGCCTGTCATAAAAGGTATTACTCATCTTCAGAGAGGTAGGTAAAAGAATCTCCATTCTAGTTCTCCAGTGTTCCCAAATGTATAGTGAGTATATTGCACTGAACAGTATGATGATCCATGTCTTCAATGCCTCAAAATGTTCACTTATTAATTAGCTCTAACACAAGCAGAATCATGCCGAAATCATAGTAGGAGAGTTTATTCATTTAAATAAACAGAGTTTTTGCCTTTCAGTTTATAAAATCTACAAATATATATAAAACAAACTTTGCATGATTTAGAAACAGACCTTGTCTGCATATCTAAAACACATTTTATTGTTACTAGGAGCCTGACTAGGGAATTTAAATGTTAGAATTTATTATCTGTGGTTATTTTTTTTTCTAACAAGTTAGATGGTAGCAGTCAACATCAAACCAAATAATTTTAAATTACATTTGGCCTATGCCTCTGCTTTTTGGCAGACACCCCACAGCTGTGAATGCAGCAATTGGCTGAACGTGATTTAATGGCGTATATTTCAGTAAGAATTCTGAAAGAGATCACAGTATATGAAGCAATAAATGTCTTCTACAGCTCCGACAAACGTGACATCTTGCTGAGTACACTACAAACTGCCCTTAGATCTCTGCCACTGAATTATCAGATGAAACTCTAAAAATGAAAGTTATTTCTTGGCTCAGGTAATGTTTATTTTAAGAGATCCCTGCTTATAAAGATCATAAAACCCAATCATATGAATCTGATAAAAATATTCAGCACCTGCAAATCAAAAACTTCATTCTGGCAAGAGTTTTAGCTACTGTCCAAGATGGATTTTTGGATCTTAAAACTTCTGAAAGTTCATGTCTGTATTCTTGCTTGAAAAATGGAAGATTTGTCTGACCTTTAAATTATGCAGTTCAGATAAATTATGTGGTTCAGACTAAAAAGATTAGACAATGTTAATGAGGATTCCATTTCTTAGTATTTGCACCTATAAAACAATTTTCTCCCTCTTCATACTTGAGCTGTGAATTATTGCTTGAAATTGATTAATATGTTCACCACTCCCATGATCTATTTGATTCTTCTTCAGAGTAAAAATTACTTTTATCATAATGTATGCACACCATTGCAGGATCATTTATATGCCTCAGGCGGAATGATTATATAATATTAGCCAATTTATATTATTATTCAACTGTCAATTAATACAGTTCGTAATGCTATACAATTCGTATATAATGAAGTGGACCAAGAAGAGAGCCAACTGTTCTCTTCATTATACCGAAATTGTGAAATTGATAGTTCAAAACCAACCAAACAAACAAATAAAACACCTGTGCCAAACAGTTACATCTGTTGCTTCAAGAAACATAAGTTTACAGAAAATGTATTTTTGAAAAACGAAAATATGCGGAGTTAAATGCCAGGTTAGACAGAGATATGCATTTTTTCCTTCCCTCTGCCAACTCCTATTCTGGCAATGGGCAGTGGAACTAAACTTCAAGTACACCAACTTCTTAACAATATGGGTGCAGAGTACTGAATAATGAATAATGGATGGATTCACTCGAGCAGTTTGCCAGAGCTGAGACTGTGGCAAAGTGATGAAGAAGTGAGCATAGTTTTCTTTTAAGAAGGAATGAATCTTTTCTCTACTTGTGCAAGATGACAGATGAAGGTACACATGCATCTTCGTACCGTATAGATTTCACACTAGTTCTGTGTTGCACAGTTTTTGTCAAGAGAGTGTAGAAATCTTCTTGACATAGGGACTGGCAGAAAATACTTAAGGTATGAATGATGTCTGGGTATTTAATAATGATTAAGAGAACGTGCAGTGTTAGTACCGCATGCAGAAGTATGATGAAGCAGACTGTGGCAAAATGCAGTCCTCCAGAGATGTTCAGCACTCAAATAGCTGGTACTTGTAATACAGAAATAGACTGTAAAATGTGCATGCTTTGAGATTGCTAGCACATCCAGTGAAAATGAACAAAAATCAGTCTGTGGTCTAGGAACCTGCGATTTCCTAGCTTTCAGGACTTGCATTTATGCCAAGTACAGCACAAAACATTTTACTCTGAGTTAAGAATCTGCTTTTGTAACTGAATATTTTAGATATTTTGATTGGTTTTCCCTTTATAGAAGTTAGAAGTCACATATGCACCTCCCCTTATCAATTGTGTTTGTAGTTGACTTGTTCCAGTTCTATGCTGTGATTTTTAAGATTTTCTTTTTCCTTGTGTGCACTTTTTTATGAAATAGCTTTGGAGCCATAGTGAACAGATGTTAATGTAGTACATGTGTGCTAGTAGGCTACAGATGTTATATAGCTAGCAGTAGCAAGGGCAAATGTGGCTTCATGACTGATTTAGTAGGTGGTAATTTAGTAGATGGTAATAGGGAACTACAGGCCAGTCAGCCTCACCTCAATTCCGGCAAAGATGATGGAGCAACTCATTCTGGAG
>Ga0181612_106319_pt1 | contig 14557 bp, 8 predicted proteins | sample HoacroProtozoa21_FD_119630 | JGI IMG/M metagenome (GOLD analysis project Ga0181612, IMG submission 119630) | Hoatzin crop microbial communities from Cojedes, Venezuel. Combined Assembly of Gp0051906, Gp0051904, Gp0051908 | reverse complement strand
GGTAAACAACATCCACAGCCTTTCCCTCATCCACTAAGCGGATCTTGTTACAGAAGGAGATCTGGTTAGTTAAGTAGGACCTGCCTTTCACAAGCCCGTGTTAACAGGGCAGCTGCTCTTAAGAAGGCATGCTTGAGATCAGCTGCCCAGGAGCAGCTGGTAGTGTTGCTCATGGAAATTCCCAGTTCCTTAGATCCAGTCTTCAACGTCATCCCTAGCACCACAGAATTAGTAGATGTTACAGCTGTTTCTCACAGCTTGAGGCCTGGTTCAGCTGTAGGGAAGTCTTACCACCATGAAGCTGTAGATACTGCAGAACCTGTGCTCTCTTTATACAGAGCTAGTGCTCCCAAGTCGGGTGCCTAAAGTCTTTATCCTGTGCCTTTGTCTAGACAAGCCAGATTTATTAAGAGGAAATTAAGTGAAAACTTGCTTAATGTTGCTGGACATTGGCTGCAAAGTTTCATCTCTTGCGTCTTTATTGGATATTCTAGGGAACAGTGAAAGTCTGCATAGTGGATCTTTTTATTAAAAAAGAGGGAAAAAGACATCAAAATAATTAAAATGAGAAAATAACAAAGAAATAAAAAAGAAACTGGTGAGTAATTTTCGGTTAGTAGAAAAATGCTTCTTTGGGAAGGTAGCCAAATTATTAACTATAAAAGGGCAGGAAGAAAAACTTTCGGTACCATGAAAAATTCATGAGTGAGTAGGAGGTCAGAACTACAGTGACTTGTAATTCAGCTCAGGTTGTATTAACTTGGATATGAACTTCTGAACTTGATTTTTCACCAGCTTTCTAGTTTGGGATATTGGTAAGAAATTATTAATCATGAAATATATCAGTTTCTTTCTGAGTTATATGGGATATTGGTGACTCAGCTGTACTGTTCAGAGATTTGAAAAGCTTGCTGCTCTCAGTTATCATTTATAGTTCTTTATACCCATATACTTCTGTTTCTAATTTAAGTTCTTTTATATGTATTGTTTCAGGGTTTAAAAAGTGTAATTTTCTTCTTTAGAGTCCTTTAAGACATCGATATACATTTTTCTCTGTTGAATTCTAAACAGGATAAAATTAAACTTCAGTAAAAAGCTAAGTTACTTAATAAAATAGGGATTTTGGACACTCAGTTTTTGTTTAATTTCTGTATAAACTCTGTTTTATTCTTTAACTCAACTTTTGTAAGCAACTATGCTGCCACTTGACTACCGCTTTTGGATGTGCTGCAGGAGCAAAAAAATTGGGCACTTACTGGAGTTTCAAAACATCATCCATGTGTAGTAAATAAAGTTTTCATACTTTTTCCAACAAAAATGAAATCTTATTTTCTTTACTGGGTACTTTTCCCAGGCAAAAAGTGTGTAAACTGAATAGGCCATGGAAGTTCACTGACACAGAGTTCCATGAAGGTGTTATAGTCACCCTAAAAACCTATTTATACACCAGTTGTTTCATACAACATTTGTAAACCTCACAGATTTTACTATACATGCTTTCATTCATATCATCATTGGCTATGATCTTGCCTCATAAATTAAGTAAGGTTGGGTCTTGTCAGTTCTCTGATAGGAGGCCTCCAAGGAAAACCCAGATGGTGCAGGCATTGACAGCAATTCAGTGGGAAGACCACCTACTGTGTTAGTACTCATTTTTCTTCTAGATTGAGAGCATTGTGTTTGGAAGGATGTTGCTGGTTTTTTCTGAAGTCAAAAATTAAGAACTTGACCAAAACTAAGTATTTTAAAGGATCATAATAATATTCCTATCACATCTTGCATAAAAGTACAGAAATGGTTCAGATCTTGCCAGCTGAAATCAGAAAACAGAGTTAACTGAAAATGTCTTTTTGTTTGTTTTTTTTTTTCTGTTTCCTCTAATATTCTTTATAAAAATTGAACTTCACTCAACACAGACATTTGTCATGAAAGAGAGTTTTAAACCTAAAAATTGAATGAAAAGCAGTTAAAGTAGAAGCAAAGTGTAACCAGTCCTGATACCATTCTGCCCACATGAAACTTCTCATTATAGAAGTTCAGGGCAGAAAATAAAGATACTTCTGCACAGTGCATTTGTCGACTATTGTCTTTTGCCCTGGACAGGACTGGGATTTAAGGAACAGCAGATACCCTTGTGGGCAGGTATAAGCTTCCTCACAGCTGAAATCTGAATGATATAATTGTGAATTTTGTATACAGATTGACAAGATTATAACTGTTTTCTAAGGTTTAGCATCTAGAGCTTTAGCATGGAAAAAGATTTTTCAAAACCTAGGAGCTTTCACAGCTATAGAAAAAAATATCTTTGACATTGACAATTGGCCAATGTATTCATATATATAAATAATGGATTTTTTTCACAGGGCATGTAAAAGACAGATTTATATTTAACTCTTGGAGCCTAGTTGCTGCCAGTGTTCTGTGTCAGAGAGTGTACAGTGGACTAAAACTTCACATACAGTTACAAGTATTCTGTCTATACTGAGTTCTTTGAACTTGATCTTAAATCTTCCTAAACACAAAATAGTTGTCAAGTCAAATATTATTTTAAGGGAAAGTCACAAGGAAATTACACCAGCAAGGAATCACAACCAAGTACAGAATACCTGTAGACTCTAATAATGTGAAATTATCTACTCATTTTAGGATTTTTCATTGACTAGGGGAGATGAAAGAGGAGGAAAAGGAGAATAATTAATGAATTTTTCTCATAGTTTCTAAAAGTTAGAGATAGAGGTTATGAAAATATATTTTGAACTTTGTGCAGGTGTTGCGAAAACTTTGCTGCTTGGAACTTGATCTGTAGGATGGTGTCATCTTTAGATTCCAAGAATTCATGTTGTTCAAAACTAACCTGGGTTCCTGGAAAGTAAAATGGGAAATCTCTTTGCTTTTGCTAATGTTTCAGGTTTAGTAATTATTGTGACAGGCATGTTAAGAATATTCTTAAGGTAAACACTATTAACAACACTAAACTTGAATAAATTGAACTGTGTATTTTCACTATACGCCCTCTGAAAATGTATCAGTGTAAATACTGAGCTAGACTTGACAGAAAGTCTGCTTTTGGTGGAGACAACAGAGTAGGGTGTGTTTAGGAATAATACTGGATTTCTGCTCACCATCAAGAATAGCGGTCACAGCCACTGTGCTCAGACGTAAGACTACTGTCTATCTTCCCCTACAGCTTTGTAGGATGCCAGAGGTACCTCAGAGTCAGGGAGAGGAGTCAGATTAAGCATGACAAAGCAGCAAGGTGAAGGAATGAAGCCTTAAGGGAAAGGAAGGGGTTTTTTTGTGAGAAAAAGCTTTCTTCAAGTGTCTTGAGTGAGTCTTGAGTTCCTGGACAAGAAATTGTCACCATTTCTTCTCTGACAGCAAACAAAACCCTAACACAAATTCTCTGTGGCTGATTGATAGCTTCTCCATTAACTGCCAGTGGCTGAAGTCTGCAAAGGATCTCAGTGTTCTGACCCCATTGTTAATCATGAGGTTAATAATACGACACCAACTGACAGATTTTTTTTTTCTGCTTTTCTGGTTTTCATTTTTAAGAGAAAATAACATATACACAATCAACACAAAATAATATTTTTCTGGTTCTGAAGTTTCCAAAATTTTGGTTGCACCAGAACTGAAGCTGCAGATAATTTATAGTAATATCTGCTGATTTCAAAGATTTCCTTTGGTGACACGGGAGGAAGAGGTGCTGTGATGCTGCTGTGTGGTTTTGCTTCCCCATTTTCAGAATGAGATGCTTTGATATTTCTTGTCATCTTTTATCTTATTCTAGATTAAATACAATATTAAAAACTGCAAACAGTTTTAAAGGTTGAAATCAAAACAAACAGATCAGCTTCAGAGAGCTTTCTTTTTTTATAGATTTGTGGGGCTTGTTCAGCATTTCGTAATTGCAGAATTTCCTATGGAACACAGAGAGATAACCTGAATTCTTCTGCCATCTCTAGCTATAGAAGGCTTTGCTTACATGTTTACTATATTAGCAGGAGAAAGTTTCAGTACACAGGGTGAACACATTAAGGGGTGAATCAGGATTTCGTAGCAATGGGAGCCATTCTTACTTGTTGCAGAGGCTGGGAGACGTGCTGAATGAATCAGGAACTGCAGCAGGTAGAAAGACCATCTTGCATGTGCAGCAGCTCTGTGGTGCCCTGATGATCTGGGTTCCCATTCCTACCTCTGCTTCCTGGGAGGTGGTGCCAGGCGACTCTATTAAAATTGGCTTCTCAAAGGCAGTCAGAAACTGTATGCTATTTGCTTTCTGGGTGTCCAATGGCAAAGGCTATGGAGGACCAAGCTGCAGAACTACTCAACACTCACAATTGTGGCTAAACTGAATGGGGAACCATGATTTTAAAAGTTATAAAATACTTGCCATGATAGACTTTTAAATAAAAATCATTCTACATGTGTGAAATTTGTCTTCCAGGTCTAACTATGTCTGTATTTCTGTTACTTCTGAATAAGAATGTGCATGGTGATTGCCCCTGAACTTACAGGGGTATTATCATAATTTGTAGCTGATAGAAACACTATACAAATTGATGCCATTGTGGAATCTGAGAGAATCAACATAGATTCTTCCGTCAGAATAAGACTGAGCTCTGTACAAAAACGTGATGGGAAGTCATACTTTGAGTTACATAGAATTACATAGATAAAATGGAATATTCAGCAGATGCTTACTAAGAATATCCCTGGTGAAACAAAGGCCCTAAGAAAATACAGTACGGAATCACCTGGTGCGAGACAGTAACTGTCATGTATATATTTAAGGGGACTGAATTAACATTGGTCAGGCAGCAATATTAGAATTTGTGTATTTTGGTTGCTTTGATATGCAACTTCAGTGTGCTTTCACTGTAAGAATGTATTTTAAGTGCATGTAAGTAATATGTTGACTAGGATGTTTCAGTAAAAAATAACTGTGGTTGGTACAAAGCTTTATCTGTATTTCTTAGAAGCTGAATCTAACTGGAGTGCTTTGCTTCTTCTATGTTGCATGTTTTCCCTTTTTCGCTACTAGTTCAAGCTTATCATCAAACTATGAGGGCATTTAAGCAGTGTTGAAGACAGTGTCCAAATGAAGAGTTCTTATTCCACAACCCTAGTAAACTGGGAGTAATCAATTTACAAATGTGCTTGCAGTCTGCTAAACTGGAATATCCAGCTCAAAACCAAGATCTCCTAGAACTTTGGATTTTGATTCCAGATTTGTTAAGGCTTCCTACCTCTGGGAGTTTTTTTAAAATGAGACTGTTATTGCAGAGTCAGCAGAGGTGCTGACTTATTCAAAAAGCACATTGATGTAATAGGAATTAGGATGGATCAAAAGCTCTGGTAGGGGGGTATAAGTAGACATACTGTATACAGTGCTCCCCAGATTACCTCTTCCTCTGTTTTGGTTTCTTGGTGAGATGCCCTCTCTACTCTTATCTGAAACAGGTCCGTACAATGGCCCGAATTTTAAAAACTGATAGAGGACTCTATTGTCAGGTTCTGAGTGTTCAACTTGAAACATTGTTAAAGTTGCCTAATATTCAGAAAGCGCTCAATACCTCTTTTATGAAAATCCATTTCCTTTGAGCCAGGCCCATAAAATTATTGGTCACCTCAGAACATATAGATCAGTCTTCTTCCCCACTGGCAAAAAAACCCAGCTGGGTGAAACTGCTGTTACTTCCATAGCTTACCATGAACATCAGAGCTTGGCAGGATTTCACTGCCTTCGGTTTCTTCCACCAGAGATGCATAATGGTGATTAAATAAGTTCTGTCCTCCTTTGGAATATGGCCACAATTTAAACTGCCCAGAGGAAACTGAGTCAGCTCAGGCTGAGTGCTACCTCCAAGCTCAACCGCTTTTCTCAGCCCAGTGCTCCCTCCTGGCCTCTGTGGTTTCCTCTTTGCAGAAAGCACCTCTCCATATTGCATTGGTTAGCTGCTTCTCGATTTGTATGCAATATGATGTGAGGTAGCAGATTCCCTGGCCCAGAGGTTATGTAATTTTACAACCTTAAAAGGTAAATTATTGATAGGTTTCTGGTGCTCCAAAAATAAGTAGGTGAAATATTTACAGAGCAAGATCTGGACATGATCTTTGCTTCAGCTTTTATTCTGCCTGTTGCTCCCCCATGCTTCCCATGCCTCTAGACAGACTCAGTTTAATATCCATCCCAGATATACTGCCATCTCCAAGCTTCTGGCAACCACTGTTATCCGTCACACTGACATGCTACACAGGAAAATTTTTTGGTGGAGAAATAAAAAGTTATTGGCATAGGTAGTTTGGAAGACAGAACAGCTTTCTTACCCAGTGAGATATTATTGTGTTTCAGAAGCATCTGAAGGGAGTCGAACCTAGTCCACACATATGTTCAATTTCAATGGTGTGTTGAGGCCAAAATTTGGGGCCAGCTGCTCCTAAACCTTTGGCATGTGCTTTTCTTTAACCACATTGAGCACTGCCTGTGTGTATGTGCTTGCACTGTTGTGACCTCAGCTTCAGAGCCATATATATGTTTCCTAGCCTCTCAATGTCTTTTTTTTTTTTAAAAAAAAAGGGAAAATACGTCATTTGGAGTTAAGTCCAGAAAAGCAGTTTGCTGTCTTTTGGCTTATTAAAATGCAGTAGTACCAGAAAATATAATGTGACAACTACTGCCTGACTTTTGCATCTATATGGGATAGACTTTAATACTGTTTTAAAACTGAGACGATATAGGAAATGAAGCCTCAAAACTTATGTATTCTTGTTGCACGTAAACTGGTACTTTTTTGTCACACATGAGGACAGACATTAAAAAAAAATTTATAAAGTATTTATGAGGTTTTGATTTACCACAATTATTTTCTCTGGCTTTTAGAGTCTCTGAATAGTATCTTAATGCTAGATCATATTTTCTGACAACAGAACACCAGATACACTGTAATGATTTGGCATTCAGCCTTTTGGAATGAAGGCCAAAACCGGCTAAATAAATCTTTTCCAATAGCAAGGAGCAATGATTGCATTGTAAACTCTGGATAAATCTGTGATATTACAGAAAGCAACTGTTTTGCAATAAATTGACTTGAAAAAAAGAATCTATGGAAAAAATTTCTCATACTGGAAAGATGCCAACGTGGTATTACACTACCAGAGTCTTCTATACTGTTGCAACTGAACATTTAATAATGTGAGAGGAAGTTTTTTTCTTGATTATTACACTCAGGGTTGGGTGAGAATCCCAGAAGGGATAAGTATTTAATAGAAATGTTAACTTTATTAATAACATATAAAAAACATCGGGATTCCTAGTAGTCAATTCTACACATGGTTAAGAAAAGGCAGGTGGTCTGTGAAATAGCTTGGGCTCATGCTATGCAGGTTTTCTGTCATGAGGGGAAAAGCTCTGAGTTGCTTTTTATTCAGCTGGAGACAGTGGAGTAAAATACTCACCGATGTTCATTTACTGCTTGTGGTGTTTGACTGCGGGTCCTAGAAGAGATGCAAGAGCCCAGGGCTGTTGTGATAAACACTCTGAAAGTGTATAGGTATGCATCACCCTCACCCAGAAGAGCTTGTAATTTAAAATACAGATGTGTCAGACCTAGTGGCAGATGTTGAAGAGAAGCAACTTACGGAAGCCACGAAACTGCCCGTGGCAGCAGTGGAAGGAGGAGCGGTCCAGGAGGCTGAGCCCCATGGTGCAAGCTTGTGACTTCCGGTCCACAGGGGCATGGGTTTGTTTGCTTTACCTTCAGACTTTCACGTGTGGAAACACTGTACGGAAACTCACAGTCGCACATTGACACAACTGTGCAGCCATACAGGTCCCTCCAGCAGCTTTGTGTATGTGTGGGACAGGAGAAACAAGAGGGCCCCATGGTGCTCCTCAGGTCAGGGCCTGGGAGCGGAGGGGCAGGTGCCCTCTGTGACCCCCTGCTGTATCTCTTCTTGAGAAACTACCCCGGTTTTGCTTTAAAAAGAGCCAGAACCAGCTGAACAAATGTATCGCTATTTGGTGTAGCGTTTCCATGCAGTTCAGGTTAATAGTTCAGTTACACTGCAAAGACTAAGTCCATGTTCTCCAGAAAGTATAGCCTCCACCTCAAAAGCAGTTATAATAACAACAATAATAACAATAATAACAATAGTAGCTATTATTATTATTATTATTATTATTATTGTTATTATTGTTATTATTATTATTATTGTTAAACTATCGCATTATAGTGAAAAAAAAATCCAGGCAAAGATTCTCAGCCAAAATGGAGAGGGAAGGACAACTCAGGATGCAGAGGGCCATACTGAATCTCAATGAAAGCTTTTGATGGCTCATAAAGCCCTGCGAGGGCAGATTTTAACTCCTTGGGCTTTATCACAACCCTTCGCATTACCGTTTGGAGCTATTGCAGTAGCTACAATGAAAACCAAAATGAAGCGACGCCTTGTCGGAGCTCCCTGCGCCCCTCCATCGCCGCTGCCACGGGGCTGTGTCAGTGCAGTCAGCAGCGCGCAGAGCCCATTTCCATCCCCATTCCCGGCCCCAGCCCCAGCCCACCAGGCTCGCCCCACTGCAGGGGATCGGTCACGGTCCCTGGGAGCAGGCAGTGGCGGGGAATCTTGCGGATGGTGGCTAGGAAGGGCTGCGGTATGTAGAGGCGTGCAGGGAGAGGAGTGTTGGAGCATATCCAAAGCGAAAATCTCAGAGTCTTATCAGCTGAGAGATGTCAAACGTTTGCCTTAGGCTGCAAAGCATCTGGGACGCTGCCGGGGAGCATGTCACGACAAGACTGGCACCGTGGTGCTCCAGGGACCACGCAGAAAACCTTACGATCACAGCTGTAACTTGGCCGCTTCCTGAGTTATCGCCTTCGGTTTCAGTCCTCGCAACCCATCTGAAACGTAGCAATGTCCCAGCATGATGCACTTAGCACATCTGATTGTTTAATTACTATCTCCCCTCCACACATGTAGAATCACAGTTTCACCTGCTCATGTGGCACCCACATGTGCTGTCCTGAACATCAGCCTGTGAGCGTCTTGGGATCACTGCCAGTCTGGTATCTTCTTCTCCTGCCTTTGTTAGTGCTCTTCATTCAAACTGTGGCTAGGTACCTAAATAGAAATGCATTAACAAAACAATTGTGCAACTTGTGTAATACTTGGCAGAATTTTTGTTAACTGCTTTGAAAGTGAAAAGTGCCTTCTAGATAAAAATAGTTAGAAAGAATCCTTGTGCAATCGCTAAACATTTGCCAGGGAAAGTGAATACAGTTTTTGAATTTTGTTTTTTTAAAGGCTTTCCATCACTTGAAGCCACATGGACTTTAATTAAGTGCTATCACGATGGCTGTTCAATGAATGTATGTCAAGTATTACTCAGTAAACACAACAGCATAGGAGTTCTCTCAGAACTATGTCAGAAAAGAGAATACATTTTGATTCTGAAAAATACCTGCTTCCAAGTGTTTTCACTGTCATTATGTAAAGAAGACATCCCACTTCCTCACACTATGGCACTTTTAAAAAGTTATTAGGTGTTTAACTGCATTTCCAGTGTAAAAAAGTTGATCTGAAAGAGGCTTCAAGAAAGAGGCAGGGTGAAGAAGATGTAGGCAGAAAAAAGGTTTGAATAAAGCTGCCAATAAGTTTATACCCAGCAAATGAATGCAGGTAAGAAGAAAAGGAAAATCCCTGGCGGGAAACATAGATTTCCAGGAACTTGCTGTGTTTATTAATTAGATTAATTTGCTTCTGGTCCAAATGAAAGTACCTTGAAAAATACAGAGAGAGGAATCAATGATGCATTTTTGGTTCCTGTTATGGTCCATTTGCATTGTTTGGGGACTTTATGAAGTGTTTTTGTTGCAGAGGCTGTTTTCCTCCACCAGTCTTGTGCTCTGGCACCAGGCTGGCAGCATGGTGAAGCATGGATAACAGCATTGCTTATGTTCATGTACCAAAGGTAGGGTTTGCTCTCTGTGTTTGATGCTGTGGCTCTGGGTTCATGCTGTAACTCAGACATTCAAGGTAAGGGGCCAGAAGGCAGATAAGCTTTTTTCCTCCAGCAGCTGTTAACAGAGTTTGCAACGCATGCTTAAGATGCCACCTGACCGGAGGCAGTGATTTAATAGATTTAATAAACTGGGAGCTGTCTTAGGACTCTGCATCCTTTCCTGCCTCTGCCATTGCTCTCCTGCTAAATGACCTTTTCAGCCTAACGCCTCAGTTTCTTCAGCTGTAAAATGGATGCAGTAAGCATTGCAGAAGCAATCAGTAAAGTGTTTTTCTTTCTAGAGAGAAAATTTAATAGGATGATAACTGGGCACCATTTTTATCAGGGATGTTTTAGAAGAGAGGGCAGATTTTGTGTGGTTCCACTGTCTCCTCCCTCATCTTTGCAATACTGTAAGGATTGTGTTAGTGTGTTTTTTATAATTTCTGCTTTGTTGTTTCAATCAGTTTGGAATAAGTGAGCACCAAAACAAGAGGTAGGGAGTAGGTGAGAAATCTTAAGAGTCACTGTTTGGGAGATGATAGATACGCAGAAGAAGGAGGTGTTTAAAAGCACTCCAAAACTTAACTGTGCAACATCACACAGAAATTTATTTTAGAGGAATAGATCTTGATCTTAGCAGATTGCCCTGTATTTTCATACTAATAGTGTGTTCAACATTTTCAAGTGATAGCATGTCAAGAACATCACAAACATCCAGCCACTGTCTAATTGTGCTGACTAGCTATTTCTAATCTGATAATAAGCAGTGAATTGGTTAATGGTGTTGGTACTTAAGTGTGCATGTTTATGCTTCAAGGCTGACACTCCGGTAAGATGAATGGGGGAAGTTAACTTCGCTTGATGTTATTGTTCTAGCTGGTAAGGATGAGGACTCAACAAGATGAAAGTATGTTGGTTTACATTGTCAAGGCTATCTTCACAACCAGAAGCTAGAAACTTCCTTTATTATGAGAAAACAAACACATAAATTCTGGGAAATAGAATTAAACCCTCCATTAATCTGCATGAAAGCCTTAAATCATTCAGATTCATAGATTTGCTACCTACGGTAATTTTTCACTTCTGTGTTTGGAATAAGAGTTTGTCATGATCAGACAGCATCATTGCTTGCATCCATTGATGGGATAAGAAATGACAGTAATAAAACCAAATACAGCAGGCCTCTGTTTTCTTCAAAGTGTACCTTTTCTGCAAAGAAGCAGAAAGAAATACTAATAGAATGCTACCCTGTCCTGTTGAAATCTGTTCAGAAAAATAAATGAAGTTCTGTTCTTGGCTCCCTTTGTCTTGTTGAACAATATAGGATAACTCATTTGAGCTAACTTTACGCCAGCTTCCCAACTGGGAAACAAGAATGAATGAGTTATGCATGCTTTCTAAAAATGTTGAGAAATGAAGATGAAAAATTGTTACATAATCCCTAAGCACCAAATTGGGTGACCTTTATTCATATTGAAGTAATGAGGACTATTTACAGAGCAACCTACCGTTCACCGTGAGTAAGGATGACAGAATCCAGGCTGGTTTTGTCTTGGCCCAAAGAATACTTCTGAACTGCTGTTTTTGTCACGTTTTATAGTTCCATTTTCATAAGATTAAAGGGACCCGAAAATTAATAAAATTGCAGGTTGGTGAATGATGCTGTGTGTTTGAAGATATCCACGCTCTAACTAAATCATTGCATACATCTTTGAATGCCAGTATCTCATCTGTAATATTACTGCTGGGATTTTCGGAAAAATAGCAAGTAATGTCAGCTCTGTACTTAAACTGTAACCAACAAGCCCTGGGGAGCTATCAAGTTATCAGTCTTTAGTACTGAAAACATAACACCGGTTTAAGTATAGCTACTCAAAATGGGTCAAGTTACAGCTGGGTTATGTTTTAGTGAACTAAAATTAATAAAGTATTTTCAGCCAAACAGGCTAATTCATAAGTGTAGATATTTGTAACCAAGTTCCTGATTCTAGCTCATTTTCATTTAACCCTGTGAGAATTGGTTAGGCGTGTGCACACACACACACACATGCCAAACCACTTGAGAACACTGAAGTTCTCAGTTCTTTATTGCACAGAACCTCAAGCTGGAATGGAAATGCTAGCACTCCAGCATTCAAAATCTGGATTGGATTCTAAGGTCTAATATGTTTGGGTCTGGAGTTTGAACTTTGTGTACTTTAGAGGTAGATGTTATGTATTCTGATCTGAGTTGAAATATGTGGTAATTGGTAGGAAATCAGACAAAATCTTTCCTTTCAAAACTGAAATGCTGTGTGTCAGTTGTCTCCATAAATGTTTCCTCTTTTTAAAGGAAAAAAAAATAGATTTGATGACTTAAGAGATAAGTCAGAGCAAGTCACTGCTTAAGCAGCAGTAGAGGAGGCATCTTCGGTGGCTAGAACAGTCTTTGTCCTATGTACATGTTAATTAAAACATGTAAAGATAAATTTGCTTGTCAGATCAGCTAAGAAATTGAGAATTTGAAGGCTCGTGGCAGCCACTATTTCACATTTACATTCACCATTTTTGTGTGATTCTGTAAAAATCACGTGTCTCTATTTTCCCTCCAGTTCCACTAGTGAATCTCCAAGAGACAGTATGGGTTTGGCCCCAAGTGATTAGGTCTTTTTTCTCAAAGCACATAAATTATTTCTGGGCCATTAATTGTGGAAGAATCTAATCGCAGTTCACTGTTGATTTTGGAAGGAATAAGTTAGGTGTTTCAGCCTATTTAGCAAGGTTGTTACATGTCTATCTATGTGGACTCTTAAACACATACTTGGTAAAATTAAAGATCCAGACAACAAACTCTAAGCTTGCTTTTTGTGACGCTTAGTGAAAAGCCAAAGAATCCACAGATGTCTAAATGAACTACATTGCTACTCATACAACCTTTAAAAAGCCTGTAGAATATACTAATCCAGTTTTTCATAATGTTTTGAGATCTTATACAGAAGGAAAGGAAATAAAAAATCCGTAGTGCTGTTGGTTTTACGCATGTATATGCAATATTTAATTTTGAAATTAAGAAGTTCAGAACTTATGAAGTGGAACTGAGACACAACTGTCCTTTCCACATTGTACTTTCCAAACAACAACAGAACACTAGACGCAGTTTTACGATGCCTCTGCACTTAGTCTTATGATGGATACAGATCCATTTAGTGATTTTGGTTTTTTGTCAGAGATACTTATTTCATTTTCTCAGCATACTTTCATGGTCATCGCATTATTTTGTGGATATGTACCTGATATCTCTCTATATTAGAAGACTGTTATTTCAGTTTTCCTCATGGGAAATTGAGGCATAGAGAGACTAAGCGACTTTTTCTAGATCACAGAGGACATGAGTCAGAGCAGGCTACATGATCTTGCATTTGGGTTTAACTTCTAAATTACTATATATCTTTCCTTAGGACAAATCAGTGCAAGCAATGAATTAAACTGCTAAATATTTGTTTGAAAGCCAAACAAATATTCTTAACTTAATTTGGTGAATAAAAAACTCCAATAACCCAGAATATTTCTCCAGTTAGCCTTATTTTGGTATGTATTTTGGGAAAGAGAAGAGCGAGGTTGTTATTTTTTTTCCCATCAGAAACATCTGTGTTGTTTGCCAATATCTGCCTTGGCAATACTTTGTTAGTAATGTATGTATTTTGCCTTTTAGAAAACTGGTTTCCTAAGGCTGAGAAAAACTGTGAGCAAAATTATGTGGCAGGAAACATTTAAACATGAAATTACAAATTCAGTGTCAAAAAACACAACTTCACAATACTTAGAAGACATCTTCAGTCTAAAAATATACTATTGATTGAGAAGTAAATGAAGGCAGCAATAAAAATTCACAAAACTAAAACCAAGAGTAATAGCAGTCAGTTTAAAACTGACTCTAGGGAAATATGGACAATTGACACAGGAAGCTGAAAGTATCTTTGAAAAATTCGGTGGAGGAAAAAAAGAAACAATACTTCAAGTACATAAAGAAAAAGTGACATCTTAGTAATGATTTAAATCGAGTACTCAGCAAGGATAGTGAAAACATGGATCATGATGTGTAAAAGGCAGAAGTGCTCATACACATCTGTTTTTCTAGAAAAAGACAGGAAGATCTACTTCTACCTTGAAACTAATGAAAAGTGTTTTCTACCCCATCAGTAGTTAGAAACAATGCTGATCAAATATTATTACATTTTTTTTCCACATTGGCAGGGTCAGATAATAGCCTTGAAGCAAGCTAAGGTAGCTTATTTCACTGTACTAATAGTTTTTCAATTATGGAATGCTGGGGAAATTGCAGAAGACTTAATTAATGCTGAGAGTTCCCATTAAAAAACTGTTAAGAATCATACAAAAGACTGACTAAAACAGAAGTAGCAAAGAAATAAGTATAGATGTAGAACCGTCATCTAGGGCAAAATAGTTCTAGTGTGGTCCTGTGAGGAACTGTTCCGTCTCCCATGCAATTCACAGAATCACAGAATCACAGAATCACAGAATGGTCGGGGTTGGAAGGGACCTCTGTGGGTC
>Ga0181612_110594_pt1 | contig 14558 bp, 6 predicted proteins | sample HoacroProtozoa21_FD_119630 | JGI IMG/M metagenome (GOLD analysis project Ga0181612, IMG submission 119630) | Hoatzin crop microbial communities from Cojedes, Venezuel. Combined Assembly of Gp0051906, Gp0051904, Gp0051908 | reverse complement strand
TCTGTGATTCTGTGTGATTCAGACAGACTAGGAGATCTTGTTTCTTAGGACCTGTGGAAACAATATTCGTAGCCTAGTCTCTTAAGCAACATGCAAAAATAAATAAAGATATTCTTTTGGTGGAAGAGCTGCGTTTATGAGTAAATACTAGGAACTGCTGAAACACACAATGCTAGACTGAGGTTCTCTCCCTTTCTGCAGTATTCTAGGTCGCCCATTGCTATAGTTTATGCAAGCCAATTAATTAGAAGCAATTACAAATAAGATGCTGAAGGATGTCCCTTTCCCCTTAGGTTTCCTTCATGTTGAGATGCTGTGAACATCTGAAGAATTATTCAGGACACTACGGTGTCTAAAATAAGCTTTTTTGACAGGTGTTAAGGAGAAATGAGATAAGGTTAATCCATACAGCATGTCTACTTACTGGAGATTGCTCTCGCTGACACATTGATATTACTCTGGCGGTACAAAGGAAGACTATGTCCCTCTCTCAGTATTAATTGCAAGTAAACTATCAATTTACTGTAACCCACACAAAAACTCCAATAAAATATCTCCTCTTCTTGATCCAAATGCAGGAGTGATAGTCCAAAAGTGGAATTAGTGGGCAGTACAGTAGCCGGCACTCTAGAGAAAGACTCCTCTGAAAGAAGCAATGACATCGGTAAGTTATAGTGCTTTTTATAGTTTGTCTAAGAAATTCATAGTGTAAATTTCTGCTTTTTAGTACTTTATTGTGATCCAAAAGGCAGAAGGAAGATTTGGCAATGAACGTGAGTGCATTTATATCAAATTTTAACTGCAGGATTAAAGGATCACCTCTGCTTTACTTTAAAAAGTTTCGTTGGGGTTTTCTGTTTAAAAAAATTTTAGAAAAGGAAATACAGAATGGTGAGCTGTATTGAATAGGAGGGCTTTTGTTATTTCTTGTAAAAATCTGAAACAATTGAGAAGTCCAACGATAATGTCATACTTGTTTAACAGATGTAACATTAGTGCTGCCATACTTTTAATGCTGCAAAAGATTGTGGGTTCGGTGCAGTTAGTAAGCTTTACACTTTCCAATACAAAGGAGTAGAGACCAAATTGAGGCCAATTTGAATAAATGTTACTGAAAACACCTGTTAAAAGAAGTCTAAATTTCTCTTATTTCTGTTCCTGCAACATGAACTTTTTCATTGGGAAATCACCTGGAAAGGAGTAATGAAAGGTTATTCTGCTGTCTTCTCTCACCCTCCTTCCTGCTCAAGTTTTGCGGTGTGGGAGAGATGGTTGCTGGGGTGGGTGCTGCAGTCGGTGGCACTTGGAAAGCAAGGTGCTCTGACTCTTGTCCCAGGGCTGTAAGCAAAAGCCGTGACAGCCATCTTCTACCTCTGCTTAGAAATACGCCGCTGACAGCTGCTGCTGTCGCTCTCCGCCGCAGTCGCAGCTGTGCCGCGAGAGACCTGTTTTTGTAAAAGGCAGAACCAGGGTACCCTGAATGCGTAAGCATTTCTGCCTTTCCCTGGCAGCACTGCGTGTTATTTCGGTGTGGCAGTTTCTACTCTGACTGCTTTATTAGTAAAACATTTCTGTAAAATAGTATACTTTCAACAGCCAAACCTGCTTTTTCTTTGGACGTGAAAGCAGAGCTTTAAGTTATAGATGGATTTTAATTGCAACGTAACAATAAAATGCTAAATTGATTTCACATAGGTTTATGAGCTATTCGGCATCCATATGTCCGCTTTTCTTTAACCTTCTGCTGTTGCTGCAGTTTATGATGGTAACATTCTTCTGGAGAAGCAAGTAGTATGTTTTTTCCAGATTTTCATTTGGGATAAACATGGAAAGTTAAAATCTTGTGATAAATTGCGTGAACATATTTATTGTAGAGATTAATATAAAGGAATAGTATGGAAATACAGTCAAATTCTACCATTTATTGTTTGTTACTCACGTTGATGAATTTGCTTCAAAGTGTGTAAGCTTTTGCTTACTTGAAAGAGGAAGCTATGACTGCAGATAGCATGAAGTGGTCTGATGGAAGTAAACTGTTTTAATCCTTGTGCTAGTTTCCTTGGAATCACTATCAGGATAACAGCTTAGAGTGGTTTGTATTTTTCTGTTCTTTTTTTTTTAACAACCTGCAACAGGCTAGGTAGGAGATTTGATTTATAATAATTTTTCTTAATTTCCAGCACAACGGTGGAGGTTTTTTCTGTTGGGTTTTTTTAATGGAGAATAGGAGCCAGCAAGACTCCATAAACTAAACCACACAGGACATGCTGCAAAGGGTTTAGCCGATGACCTCCTGTTACCACTAACAAGGGGGAACCTGTTGAGTCCAAGGATAAAATAGTGTGAATACTTAGATAAGTATAACTTGATAGGGTCAAACCAGAATGGCATTTACAAGGACAAATCATGTCATTCTAGCCTGTTAGACAGCTCATTAAAAGAAAAAAAGAAATAAATGATGATTTTGGAATGAAAGTGGTCTCAAAGATCATAACTGATATGAATTTTCAGGAGGCTTTTGATGGCTTGTGTAAAATATTGTGAAAGAAACAAACAGCCTTTTAAGAGAGTGTAGAGCAATAAATTAAAACTTAACAAGACAAAACAGTTCACAGTGGATTAATGTCTTTTACTGTGGGGAGAGGTTTGGAGTTCAGGACAGTTTATAGAGCAGTGTAATTAGAAAGATTTATGATGAATGTGTTAGATTTTTTATTTATTTACAAGGAGAACAATGGGTTGGAGAAATCTTGTGGCTATACGAGTTACTAGTAAAAAATGATGAATGAGCAAGTGGAATGTCCCATCGTATTCCAAAACACTGATGGATTGGGCTGTGTGACTCCAGAAAATATTGAACTGTGGTACATGTTAGCGGTGTTGCCCCAGTCTTGTGTACTCTGTGGGGAGGACAGCCTCAGCTTCCCTGAGATTCATCCTTCCAGTCAAAATGGATCTGATTAAATGTAGTCGTTTGATGTCTTTTCAGTAATCCAAATCCATGCCATGAGTTAGAGTGCACTTAGGTGACAGGCAAGGTGGGGCTTAGCGGTAGCCTTTGAGGGAAATGGAAGTTAAATGGCCTTTGCAGCAGCTCGAGTGTGTGACCGTTCTGGGTACCAGGCTCCTACTTATTCCTCTGTCAGCTCCAACACCATTCTCGGGCACTTGGAGCTCTGGGAGAGGACAGAGGAAAAAGCAGCAGTCAGTTGCAAGTTGCCTCACCCTCTGTCTTGCTTATGCTAAGTACCGATGGTGAATCGTGGACTGAAAATGCGTGCTACAGCGCTCTCCTGGCTTGTTTGCACTAGCGATGTTAAGCTGGGTAATGGCTGTCGCTTTCTCAGTCCTACAGCCAGTCTAAAGCTCTTGTTCTTTCATTCAGAGCAGAGGGATGTATAAAAGCACTGGAGAGACAGTTTTCAGTTATAAAAGCAAACCATACTGAAGCTGGATGGAGAGCACTTTTCTGTTCTGTGAAACCTTTTTAAGGATCTCTTGAGTTGGTTCGTTTATCCTGATGAGACCAAAATCTTTACAACGACAGAGGAGAAGGTACAGGGTCTTTCCATATGCCATCTCCCAAAACCGAAAGCGATCAGCAACAGCAAAATCAATAATTCCATCAACAATTGAGAAGCAATATGCGGGAGGGAATTGGGGAATCCAGATTCAAAACTTGTATCTGGCTTAGATCCCCCATTCTAGATCAGTGTGTTAAACATTGCTTGTTTCGGAAATGGCATTTTTCTGTTTGTTTTCGAAGTAATATTCCACCAGTGGATCAGTGTTGTCTAACCAGAAACCTCCACACCTTTAAAAACACATTTAAAAACATTCTCAGCCAACTTCACTGATCAGGAAAGTCACAAATGCTGGAGAAAGGCTGAGGTGATGTGTAGTACTGTGCATAACGTGCTGTCAGTTGCATATATAAAAAGTTATTTTTATGTAGATGTTAGCACATAGCTTGGTTTCATTAGCATGTTCTGCAAAGTTGTGACTTGACATTTAATTTTCTTGATGGTAATACAGCACTGATTACAGTTTTGCAATCTGTACTGACAAGAGCTTCACTGCTGGTTGTAGATACAATGGCAGCTATTGCCCCCATTGTTCATGCCTTTGCTTCTTTCCACAATCCGTACAAAAAAAATTGGAAAACTAATCTTCAGAAGATAGTATTTAAGAGGAACTGTTCCCCATTCCTCCTCAATTCTTCTTTTGTTTTCTTTTTCCCTGTTTTCAGTGATGCCTTTCCTTTCCTTTCCACACATCTTTCATCCAGTTTTTCCTATTCACATCTCTTTGCCATGGGTAACTCTTCTTCATTTCATGAGGGTAAGGCACGCTTTTTTTCCATTTCTTTTCTGTCCTGACTTTGCTTTAGTTGACAATGCATAACAAATACAAAAAAGAAGCATTTTGTAGAACACCAATTGTGTACATGTCTGTTACAGATTTTTTTTTTAGTTGCAAGTTGAAATTGACTGTACTGTGACAGAAAATCTTGCACCATAGCATTGAAACGAGGAATCTTTATAGTTTATTTTATTATACCATAAGAAATTTTGGTGACGGAAGTGTCATGTACAGTTTGCATGCTCTGTTTGTCAATGCTGTGGTTTCATGAACCTGCCCTTACAGACAGGTGGTGTCATCGCAAAGTTTAATGCATATATTTCATTATGATGTCCTCACATGATACAGAACAAAAATATTTAGTAGCGTGCTAGGATGGTTCTCTAGTGTGAAAGAGGAAAAAACACCCAACAAAACAAAACATGGAAATTAGAAGAGAGGCTCTCAGTGGAACGTGAACGGCAACGTCACCCAGGACTTTGTCTCCAGTATTGCTGTGGTTAAATCACAGTAGTTACAACCGTTGACAGTCTCGTGTACCAATAACTGTTCCTGGATTGGCAGCGGCTTTTTGAGCTTAGTTTAAAATGCTTCCAAAGAAACCTGAAAGTAAGCCGTGTTGTACCAACAGGAGAGTAGTCCTGACGTAGAATTACATTGATTTCCACAGCTCAAATTCATGCCTTATTGTATAACTTGACTTTTTTTTTAGGTTACATGTTTCTTCTTAATTTCACAAAGAATTGTTATATCTGAGGGCCAGAGCAATGACAGAAGCATCTAGCACATAAACATAATAGCTTACTGGATCAAGAACTAATGCTTCCAGAAAATTACTGAATTATTCCAACTAATTATTGGTATTGAGTTTTCTCTGCAAGTCAGGATTAATCCTAAGTCTTTTGACTATATGTACACACACACACTTCGGAATCCTGCAATCCTGAAACAAGTCTTATGTATCCAAGACAGGCTTGCTTTGAAATAGTTTAACACTTAAAATCATATGGATTTAAGCTAAGTGATTTAAAGAATAAGCCATAAAGAAATAAAAGTAATGTATCTACTGTGTAAATGCTCAGTTAATCCACACGAGAAGCAGTTTCTGTGCTTTGCAAGAAGACTGAGCTGCCCAAGCACTTCCCACACAGAGCCAAGTGGACACATCTTTCCCATATTTTTCCTGGCTCTTTATATATTTTGCATAGTATTTATGAAAGCAGTTAATCACCTTCGTCAGTGCTAACATAAGGCATGTACGCCTTCATTGATTCCTGTGGAAGCATATAGTGCTGGTATGAACATTCTGAAGAGATTCTTTGAAAGCTGGTTAAGGCGAGTCCATTTTTCAGTGTTTCCTCAGACTTTAATCTTCAGAGCATGTGCTGGTGGATCATGGAGTACTGGCCAAACCCACGTTATTAACTGTACTCTTTTTCTGTCCCTCCCCCCCAGCCTGGTGCTTAACTTGCCTGGAAGGGCAGTTAAAAATACCCGACTTGAAAATATCTAATAAACAAACAAACAAAAAAATCTTCAGTATATCATGTTTCCTTGAGGTGTATAAGCAGTTGTTGTAGAGCTGTTATGTGCTCATATTTGTTAGCAGAGGCGGTCGCTGTGCCTCTGACTGGAAAAAAGAGTGATCTAATAAGATTTGGCCCACACTAGGGAAAAAGATGGAGAATCTTTCCAGTAAAAGGTTGTAAAATTGAGTGAGTTTGTCTTTAAATCACAGGCTGTTATACTGTGAGACACTATGATTATTTTGCCTGAAGACACAGAGTGACAGTTGGAAAAAAGGAAATACTGGTGGATATAAGGGTTGGAGGACAAAATATGACTCATATACTGAAGACTGAAATCTGACTAAAACAGTTATTTCTTTTTGTGCTGCTGTTCATGCTCATTTTAATAGAGCGAAGCAAAGGAGCAGAATTATGCAACTGGGTTAAGTTGTAGTATTTATGTCAGTGAATCAAAAATCACCCATAAACATAGTTGTGAATTGTAAGTATTCTAAATAAAGGGATATATTAATAGTCTGTTACGTAAATTAATTGGATCTTTTGCCCTGGGGGTCCAGAAAAAGGCAGTAAACCAGAAATTTAAATCCTCCATGTGTGCCAAGTTGAGGTGCCTGAAAACAGCATATGCATTTCTTCTAGCTCAGTTTTCTTGACCTTTCAGTTCTTTCTTGGCATCTTCTGAATTGTTAAAAATAAAATCCTTATGAGGGCACTGGCAAGTGGCTGGCAAAGCTCATTATGGTAGCTTTCTACATTCAGCTATTAAAGCAATAGAAGTCAGGATTGAAAAGGGAGAAGAGAATTGCATTCTTGAGCAAAGGTAGCTGTCCAGTGACTGTCCTGGGAAGCCAGAGGAGCTAAACTGTTTCCCTCCAAAGCAAAGAACCGTGCCGGCAGCCCTCCCCAGCACACCGCTGTTGCACTCCTGAACACAGTAACCCTGCAGCCAGGGAGCCCTCCTGTTAAAATGGCGTTACCCAAATCTTTAAAAAAGAGTCTGCTATTCATTATTGGTGAGATTCTGCTGCCCCGAGCCTGGCTGGGAGCATGGCTCTGTTCCTTGAAGGGTATGGTGCTGTTCAGCATGGAGGGACTAACAGAAGCTGGGCACTTGAAATAGTTAAGATAATTGTGGTCTTCTGAAAATTCCCAGTAATAGTCGGATTATTGTTTGAGTTGTTTTTTAATTAGTGCTATATATTGAATAGACATCAATGCAGAAGATTTTGTCGGCGGTATCTCTGTCTCATTTGATAGCTTTCAGGATTATTCTATTTCACAAGCCTGTTGTCAATCTTTTAAATCTATTGAAGATAATTATGAAATTAAATCTACCTCTGTAGCTTTTGTGGCACTATCTTTTCAAATTAATTGAACGCCACCTTTGCCTTATTTCTTCCCACCCTGCTGTATTTCTGTTCTATGAAACCTTCCCATTAGCATTCTGAATGTGTTTATTCTGTTATTATCCATCACCTTCCATTTCAGTTTTCTCAAGGTGAAATCTCCCTACTAATTCAAAAAACTTCATGTCTTCATTATGTATAAATGACTTTGCCCAAAGGCTAAAAAAACTAAACGTAAGATAAAGTGAAGGCCTAGCCACATTTTATGCCAGAAGAGTAAATGCAGGGGGGGAAAGCAGTAAAGAAGGAAGCATAACCATTTCAGTACTTCTTTCTGGTTGTTGGGGGGAGGGGAGAGTTGAATGCTATTTTCCAGGAAGGTACAAGTCTAATGAGCTGAGAACTTTCTCCTTCAATAATTGTTTTCCTGGATCTGTAAATTTTTTTTAAAACATCATCATCATGCTTTAAATAACCACGTTTCCAAATGAACTTAGCAATGAGGAAAATATCCTATTCTTAACTGGTTTGGAAGGGTACCAGGGAATAATTCTTTCGCAGCTAATGCTTTTCATATGTATTAAATATGTTTACTCAGTAAGCCAGATGTTTTATTATGTCTACTACACTAGTATATTAGAATTACTCTGATGTCTTCCTTGCCATCTCAGGAATTGCTTCATCAATTACCCGCTTGATCAGTGAGACAGTAATAGTGATGAATGCATCTATTTATTTGCAGAACAAGTATCAACTATTTTTTAATTAGGGAGTGGCACTGTTAATTGGTGAGTGCCTTCTAGGTTCTGTGTGTCCAATAAAACCTTCCTCACTGTTTGTTATTACTAGATGCAGAGAAAGTGCAGAGTTCAGGTCTGTTGGATGCTGATGCTGCCTTACTGGCAGTTAACATGGCTGTGAATACAGTAGACGGGACTTTATTTTTAATGGTGTTCCGTTTGGTCCAGCTCAGGAAGGTTTTACATTTTGCTTAGTATGTAAATTTAACCTCCCAGTTTCTGATAGCTGCAGAAATACAAACTAAAAGCAAATCTCTTCATTTAATGACCTCAGTGAGTATAGTATAGTCACACCTATATAACCTTGCTTTCCATCAGCAAAAACCAATCAAATAACCAGTATGAGTGAATTCATTACATGTAGATGACAGTAAGGCAGAGGTCTCTTGAGTGGTTCTGTTCCTCATTTTACTAGTTACCAGTTTACTAGATGGGAGTTTTCCTCAGCGACTTCCTCCTAGGTGATGACCGTGGAAGGGGGCGATAGCCTTAGATGCAGAGCAGATTTGGGAGTGAGAACTACATCTAAATAAGGAGAATAAACAGGGGGTGATAAAGGGCATATGGAAGTGCTAGAAATGGATTTACGGTTTTAGCGTTGTACCAAGTGTTGTCCCTTACACTTAAACAGAATTTCATTTATAGTGGCAGCTGAATGGCTGTGATTTCACTAGTTTGGCAGCAGATTCTACCTGTGGAGCCTTCCCAACCTCTGCTCTGCTCTTTTTTTCACATTCAGTGCAGGGATAGGCTGCTTTAGTTCATTTTTCTAGCTATCAGAAATTCATTCAGAAGTGGAAAAAATGGAGAATTCCCAGTATTTATTGATAATAGAAGCTTTGCACAGAAATTATAATCTTTCATGGTATTCATAAAATGCATGGAGGAAATTTTATCTGCAAGTGCTCATGGGTCTGAAGGACACAGTCATACACTGTTTATCAATACATTTTACAATTTAAACATGAGTATTTGATTATTGTGATCAAACATAGAACTCTAGGTAATTATTAGTTTATTTAAGCCAAAGATACGAAATGATGCCTGCACTATTTTTTTCATTGGTTGTTTTGCATATTGGTGTAGGTATTTATCTTTTGTAAGAACAGAGGGAGGGACAGTGGCGCTTACCAGAGAAGCAGCAACACAGAGAAAGGGGCGTCGTGCCCTGGAGCCCTCCTAGGCTGCAAGATAACTTCAGCCAGCTTGCTGCCCCCCGAAGCAGCAGTCTGCTCTTCCGCGCAGTTTTAGCAGCTTGTGTCAGTCCTCTGGTACCGATACCGATCCTTCCTTCTGCGCAGGTATCTGCGTGGCTGGGCACATGCTGTTGGAAAGTGAGCTGGATTAAAACTAGCTCAAAAATAGGAAAATAATAGGAAAAAAATAGTAAAAGCAGTTAGGTGGGAAAGAGTGGCTGGATGATTGCTCCAGCCTCCAGTTGTACGCATGTATCTGAGCTTCACATGTTTATAGACGAGTGTGTATTTTTGATGGCAGTATACTCTTGCCATGCAACTTAACAAAGTAACATGGTGAAAATGGTATTATGAAAAGGTGTTGAAACACATCAGTGATTTGCTGTGTGACCTTAAGCAAGCCATTTAGCTATCTCATGTGTCGGCTTCAAATTGGATATTACTGGAAGCCGGCTCTTACATTTGCATTTTTTTCCCCAGAAAATAATTTTTTACTTTCATTTCTCCTCTCCTGAAACCCTGAAGGTCTGCGGGACTCCAGTCAGGTTTTGTACAGTCTGCTAATGCTCATTTTGACTTTAAAAGCACTGTAGCCTCTCCTGATACGTTGGGTACGATTGAGGCTGCGGATTGCCAAATTTGCATTGGCAGACTTTGTGACCTGCCCTTTGGACATAGGTTACAACAGTCAATAAAAAAGCAACGAGAGAAATACCTGGTAGAGGACAGTGGGATCACTGGTTATTTATAGGAAGAGTTGCTCCAAAAATAGTGTAGTATTTGGAGGTGAATAACCTTAGACTATTTCAGGGATATTGAAAGAGGTCTGTTTTTTTTTTCATCTTGTTTTTTTTATCTCCCAGAGATGGAAGAATATTGCTGAATAAGGAATGTGTGATCCCATTTACTTCCTAGTTGCCAAATCAGGAGAATCTGGAATCAGTTTAAGTGTCCTTCAGTGCATATAGTTTATTGCACAGGCCCATAATTCATTTGTTTTTCCATTGTATAATTTTGTATGATGGTTGTAATACCGCACCAAAGCTGGATCTTCAGAGATTCATCGTTCTGTAACAGTTCTGAAAATGGAGTGCCCAGTGTGTGTAACTATTAACTTCTTATGAAAGAGCTGTTTCTTCCTACATGTGCGCAATGAAAAATGGTCTCTGAATAATGAATGTAATTCTAGTATTTGATTTACGTCTGAAAGTAATTTTATAGAATTTTGATTTATCTCGTCTAAAGTACCTCTTGTGTGCTTTGTGACTAATTTCTGTTTAACATACACAGTAGGGCATTTTGAAATGGAGGTGAGTGAAACTGATACAGCCCATAAAAACAGATGAATGGTGTTAGGCCATTTGATTCGGGCATGTAATCGCGAGCTGCAGTATTCCTCCAGCCTGCCCATCGTTCTTTCACGTAAACATGCTACCACGTGGCTGGATTTGGTAAACACTTCCCCAGTGCGTTTCACTAACCGTGAAGACAGTCGAGACTGCGTTTGAGCAGACCTGTTTTTCCTGGGCTCTGTACAGCTTCAGGAGCCTGTTGGGAGTTTTTACTTGCCTTAACCTCTGGACTACTGGAGGAGGATATTCCTCTCATCTGTAGCTACTGGTAACTGTGCTGCCTCCAGCTGCAGGTGTCTGGGAACCTGCAGATCACTTACAGCTCAATCGTCCTGATTCTGTGCTCCCCTAAGCAATTGCTGCAGATGCAGTGCTGACAGCAGCGTTCTTGAAACAACACGTGCATGGTCTTATGTCTCCGATTATTCAGGAAAAATAATTACCAAGCCCTTTAATAGCAAGATGGAAATTCTGAAACTGTTTATTCCGTGCCATAGGACCCACGTTGTCATTTAGCTTTCACTGTGCTGAAAACAAAGCCAAAGACTCCTCTATGCATTCCCCCTCTGCTTTATTGTGTTTGAGATGGAAGGGGAATTGTGCTTGGCAAGGGTGACTGGATTACAGCTGCCTTTGACTTCCAGGTTTTTTTAGTGCCATCATGGTGTTTAAACATGTGCAGAACACTGTGACTCAGTGGGGAAAATGGGATTTTATTTCTTTGAAATTAGGAAAACATTGTGATTCTTGCCCTTTGAGGACAACTGCCAGAAAATCAAATAATTTCTGTTTCATTTTTAAGACTTGGAAGGTTTTGACTCTGTAATACCAATTGCTGAGAAGCTTAATCATCCAACTACAACCAGACCAAAAGCTACTGGCAGGCGACCACCCTCCCAGTCTCTCACGTCTGTAAGTTAATCTTCCTTTTCTTTTAAAAATATTTTTTTCTGTTTTTTTTCCTCCCCTCTATTTGTGTCCCGTGGTGTTTTTACTATGTTTACACAGCCATTCCTTCACACATACAGTGAGACAGAGAGATGCAGCTCAGGAAAATTAGTGTCAAAGGCTGCCAGTGTTTGGAATATTGATGTTTAAAACATTCCCTCCTTTAAAAGATGTGTACCCCCTTATTTGGGTGCTCCCATGTGTTCCTTGCCAGCCATGACTGAGGCCAGAAAAATCCTTTATAAAAATCTTTGGAATAAACTAGTTTGTGCTAAGTAATAAGGATTTTGAAAGTGTTTCCCAAAATAAGCACTTCCCTTTGGATCTCTAGCACATTTACCAGATTTTGAAGACACACAGACCAATTCAGCCTTCAGCCGCTCTCCTTGAGCCATCATGTGTTTCTTCTCATTAAGCTCACAATTGTAAATATAAGGGTGATTTAAATTTCACTCTCTAATGTGCATCTCTAGATAAGTTGGTCTCATAAACCGTACTTTGGGAACGACTGCTTAGTTTTTCAGTGTCATTTTCTTTGGGGTTTGGGGGTTGTTCCTTCCCATGCTTTTTTGCATTCTGGAGTATCAGAATGAGAGCAGCTACTGAAGGTTACCCACGTTCATGTTGCTGAAGAAAAACAAAGTGTAGGGAAGCAAAAATGATTATTGTGAAACTAATAGAAAGCAAAAAAAGAAATTTTATTTCAAAATTGACCATGTACGTAAATACAGAAACATAAAAGACAAGTTCAAAGGTCTTTCTTCCCCTGTCGAATGTGTGGGGAAAGGAATGAGGGGTGGAGGGAGCCGTCCTGTTTGCACCTTGGCAAAGAGGCCGTGCACAAGGCAGCCCTGCAGTGCCAGCGGTGTGCGGGGTGGCAGCGGGGGCCCTCTGAGGAGCAGCAAAGGGAGACCTGCGCTGAGCAGAGCCGTGGCGGAGCTGCCCAGGTGGCAGAGCTGGCGTCCCCGCAGCACGGTGCTCCACGGCCCAGCCAAGTAAGGTACAGCTCGGCTTGCAGGCACGAAGGTGCTTTCATCTTACGATACAGTGCAATGCAGAGATGTAAATAAATGTTGAATTCAACTCTTAAGTGTATCTCATTTCGTAAATGCTGTGAAAGCATCCTAGCCTTGAAAACAAGATGGAAAAAGGGGACGGGGGTGTCGGAGAGTCCTGAGTTTAAGTATTGTTACCTTGAAAATGATAACTAAAAATAAAAAAGTCATTATATAAATGCTTTTCTTCTTACTTTGTTAAGTTCTTGTACAATGAAAATACCTCCGTTTTTTCCCTCTCTTGGGGTGTGTGTGTTTGTCTGCATAGTCGTCCCTTTCAAGCCCCGATTTCTTTGACTCACCAAGTCCTGAAGAAGAGAAGGAGGAACATGTTTCCATTACACACAAAACTATTGAAGTGTCAAGGAAATCAAGAACTGTTACAATATCACAAGTAAGTTAATTGCAATTTCTCTGCTTAACCTTATCACATGCATCTTCATTTTGAAAACAGTATTCAGGTATTTATTTTTTTTACAGTCACCTGGTAACGGGCCCTTTAAAGAAGCGTAAGTGGATAAGGGTTAATAAAAATTGTTCTGTGTTTGAAATGCAAGTCTAAAGTGAATTGCACCGTTAAAATGTCTCCATAACCATACTATGAAAAAACCCTAGTGTAAATACATTTCACAGAATTGGAGAAGGCAGGGAAATAAAATTTAGAAACAAAGGCCCTTTCCTTTCTTGCAGCTGTCAATTAGGTTTATGTTAGAAGAGTCTGAGCAGAGAAAATACAACTCTCTGACACACTCCAATAGTGTGTGAATTTGAATTTGCAAGTATAATAACTTTTTATACTGGTTTAATTGTATTCATTTTATAGGCTTGTGCCATTCTTACTGTATATTGGTAGAAAACTATAGGATAATCGAGCATTACAGAAGGAGTATGTAGATCAAGCTTTAGAGGTTGGAGCTATTTTTGGTACGTAAGGACATGTTTAATAATACAAATATTACAAAAGTATTTGAAAGGTGAAGTCATGCACTTCTGTGAGCAAGTTATAAGGATAATGTTTTGCTATATAGCTCCCTCTTCTGGGAGCACTTGCTGGTATGCCAAGGATGTAGATGTTCCTGTAAAACGAGATGACTGCTACCAGAAAGTCGTTGCTTGAGGCTTTAATGTTGATAGCGCGTTAAGCTCTGGAATAAGGTGTTCAGCGTGGATGACTCCCATCGTGCCTTGCTCACTTGCTCCAGGTTTGAACTCAGCCTGACGTCTCTTTTCAGTGCAAAGGAAACTTGCATCTACTGATACAAGGATTATTATCCGTGAAGGATCCATTTATAGGTACATGTTACTCACACATGCACATGCCTGTATATAAAATGTTCAGAGAATATTATTAAGGTCATGAAGTCAAGCATTCAAGCCACTGGAGTGATTCAGCTTTCTTGTCATTGTAACACCATTTTTATTTCTATGGTCACGATGTTTTTGCTGCAGAACACTTTTTTTATGCAGTGCTTGCCCAAGACAGCTTCTGTGCTCAATCACGCTTGTGTAGTGGAGAAGCCTGCTTTTTGCAGAACTCAGTGGATCCTGCTCTTCCCTCCCCATCACACTTTCTCCAAATTTTCACCTGACCACTAACTTTTCTCTCGGTTACTTTGTCCAGCTGATGCCACTGCCCCAGTCACCAGGTTGTCACTTACAACGTCTCCTTCCAGTTCCATACCATTTTTTCACAATATCTTACCCTATCTGCCATTCGACTTCAGTATCTCTTTTTCAAAGACAGAGTTGGAGGGTTGCCTAGTGCTTTTTCTTCCTCTTGGCTGAATCAGATTTTCAGATGCTCCTGGTAGCTGTCGTGTAACACACACATTAGCATTGCCAAATAACAATACGATAAATAATTAAGACTCACCTTACTTACCATTGTGAGAACTGTACTTGTACACTGTTCTGTGTATCACAGAATCACGGAATGGTAGGGGTTGGAAGGGACCTCTGTGGGTCATCTA
>Ga0181612_179136_pt1 | contig 14559 bp, 10 predicted proteins | sample HoacroProtozoa21_FD_119630 | JGI IMG/M metagenome (GOLD analysis project Ga0181612, IMG submission 119630) | Hoatzin crop microbial communities from Cojedes, Venezuel. Combined Assembly of Gp0051906, Gp0051904, Gp0051908 | reverse complement strand
GGTTGGACTGGATGACCCACAGAGGTCCCTTCCAACCCCTACCATTCTGTGATTCTGTGAAAACACTGACTGAAGGTTGCTCCACTTGTATAAAACTGTTGCTGAGCATTCAGTGAGGATACAGCCTCTTGGCATAACTGAAGACCTTACTGTCGATGGTTATAGGAAATTTATTGCATTTATATTCCAGTCTGTCTTTGTTGATGGTATCATCTGGCTCCTGGGTGCATACAAGCGATGTGTTCGAGGGAAAGCAGTACCTGCTGTCTCTGCTCGGCCTTGGTGCAAAGCCTTGCCCCTCTGGGAGCAGCGCTTCTCAGGAGTACTGCGGTGGGACAGGAGGCAGGTCGAAGGGTCGTGCTATGGGTGAGATTCGTGGTGGGCTCCTCTGCTGTTTGCACCACAGTATCCCGTGGCACTTGACAGCTGTTAAAAAGGCCTTTAACCCTAATGTCCTGGCTAAACTCCAGCCTGCCTAATTACATTCTGTCCGTGAAGCAGTATATTTCCAATGAAGATTCAGGTGTGGAAATTATTATTTTCTTCTTCTCCTAATCAATGTTATGTGAAGGGTGGTTTACTGCTGAAGATGAAACCTGTTTTATTCAGAAATCCAAATCTGGATTTAGGGATGTAACAGAAAATGGAGCCTTGAAGGCAACGTCCAGGCTCCTGAGGAAACACAGGCTGCAGAATGTGATTCTTTCTCTCTTCTGCAAATTTTTAACATTCCTTTATTAATAACAAAACTCTTAAAATCTGTTTAAGCTCATTACTTACAGCAAATAAAAATACTTCATGCAAAAAGGAAACAGATGGTCCTGAATGTTGAAGATCTGTTTGAGATGTATTTTCAACCTGCTGTATGGAACTTGTCTTGAGCTGTAAAGGAATCGAAGTTTCATTACGAGCCTGCAATGTGAATGATTTGTAACTAGGGGATTCTTGCATGTTGGCCTCCTTGCATATCAATGTAGCTAATTATTTTGTGGTCTCCATATCTTTGCTAAAGGAAAATATTTATACATTTGTTGGAAGGAAAATAACTCTGGGTTGGGGGCTTCACCTCTGGTCCTATGTTGGAGTTGAGAAGTTTTGCTGTTAAGCTGCAGTAGACGAGAGATTTGTGTTATCTAAGCTGACCTGGCATCCTACCCATAGATGTCATGCACGTGGAGGGTTCCTACTGAATTCACACTTGCATTTCAGAGTGGAAGCTGGGTCATGGTGCAAAGAGCCGCAGACTGCAACTACATCCTATGTGTATACTACTGCAGCTTGCAGTGTCTGAGTATTTCTCATTTCTCTAATCTTAAAGCTGTATTGGGGAAAGCATAGGCTTTAAGCAGAGGCAATGGTTCTGGTTTTTTTTCTTTCCATGGCGACATCTTGGGAGGTTAATTCAACCTGTGTTACTCAGACTCCACAGTTCCTGCTGGTATCTCATCTGGTTTTCATAGTCAGTGTCCTGCTTCCAGATGAAACACAACATGGTGCTTTGAAGAAGAAAAAAAAAAAAAAAAAAATCACACAGCTGCTATCATGTAGACATTGTGCTCTTAGATGACCCATGGACATGCTTCCTGTCAGGTAGATAGGATCACCCAAAACGAATGAATGGAGGAGGAAAACCTAAAGCAAGAGCTCGTCCTGAGCCCAAGCAGAGGAAGAGCTGTTTATGGGTGCACCAAAGACAGCATCTGTGGGGCAGGTTAACCCATTTCTTAGAATAATAGTAATAATAATAATAATTTGTCACTAAATTATTTTGGTCAGGAGAGGGTTCATGGGTCTGACTTTTTTCTGACGTGCGTAAGGTTCATGAGCAATTGGCAGGTAGGATGCCTGGGTAATGATGCTGCTCCTTACAGCCAGGCTTGTTTAACGCTTCCACCGGGTTTGATTACTTGGAACCTCTGATGCTTTTTCTGTCTGGTTGGATGCTGGACATCTTTGTAGCGGGACAACTAGCATGCAAATGGTGAATAACCCGCATCTGAAATGAAGATCTAAATGCATAACTTCAGGAATTACAGACTGTCGAATTTATGTTTGCATAACATCAGTGAATACCAGACTGGTAGTCAAACACCTATAAATAAAAAAAGGCTGTCAAGTGAAGAGGTTTTATTTTAAAAATTAATGACTTGCATGTAGGATTTTTATGTAATGTATTTTTGTAAAAATCTTGTTTTTGCCTCAAATCTAGGACTTGGGTTTTCTCACTTCCTCCCCTCATCCTTTCACAGGAAGACTGGAATAGTTGTAAAAAGTGAGGGTTTATGGAGGAGGCATACTCTGCTTCTTTCTAATAAAATTACGGCAAAAGGTCAAGCAAGGTTTCGCTTATCAGATTTTCTGTAAGTTTTTCTCCTTTAGCTTAACTGAAAAATGAGAAGTGAAAGGTATTTTTAAAAATAATCAAAATGAAAACTTCTGTTTCCTACAAAAAAGAATTCAGAATTTTCTCTCAAAAAATGGTGAGTGTCATGTTTCTAACCTTGAATATACTTGATGTTCTCCACCCTGCTTCCTTCACCCCAAGTCCAGCCAGCTCTGGCATCATGCCCAAGTAAATCTGTGAGAATATGTCTCAAGATTACTCTCTGTAGCAGAGTATTGTTTCTGAATTCTTTTTTGTTTGTTTGGGTTTTCTTTATTCCTGCTTGTTTGTTTTTGTTTGGGACACAGAAATATCTGTTATTGCAAAATAAGCTAACGTATCCTGCTTTATCCTCAAGAAAAAGAAAATCCAAACAAACTGGGTAGTACTAAATGTCTGCCTAGCTGAGACCTTCAACTGCTCTTGTCTTCAACTGCAACTGCAGGCAGAGCGACAACCATGCTCGGGGCTGGGGTCCGGCAAGTTCCTTGGTGCGTTGCTCCCACTCATTGGGGGTCTGGCCTGGCTCACTGCAAAGGCACTAGCTCTACTCAGATAACTGGGGTTTGATTTTTTTTTTTTTTTTTTTGTGGACTGACTTTGCAGTTTGGCAGTTTGAGGGTTGTTGATGATTTAGCCTCCATGCCTGGCTGGTTAGAAAGCCTCTTGCATCCTCAGCCCGCAAGCAGCTCCAGCTGCCCCAGTGCAGGGGGTGGTGGTTTGATGTTGTGGGGAGTTTACACAGAGTCCTTGGTGGAGTCTCTGGGGTTACTGTCTGTTCCCTTTCCAGGGCTCAAACACATTTTTCAGGAGTTTCGTTCTCAAAACCACACCTGATTTTATTATTCCATTTGCAATAATTTTATTATTCCATGCAAAAGCACTCCTATGCATACCTGTTTCATAACTCTAATAAAGTTCCCCTCCATGAATTTTCAGCTAAGCTCAAAATGTGACCTCAGGAGGAGCCTAAACTTCTCCTAACAGCAGCTACTCCTTGCCCCGTGAGTGTATAAAGCAGCACAGCTGAGTCTGCCAGCCCATTGTGCAGCCCTGCTGTGCTGTTGTGGGTGCTGGATGGTGTCTGCAACGCTGCCTGGGAAGCCACAGGTAAGCAGGGCGAGAGGTGAGCAGCTCCTCTTCCTCCATGTGCTCTTCAGACCCCTGTGCCATGAACAAGGTATTGCCTCTGGTTATTATATCACCCCCCCACGTATGTGGAATCCAGGGACATCAGTTGGGTAATCCTCACCTTTCCTTCTGGTTACTGTGTAATCTGGTTCTCAGCGATGATATTCTCTTGGGAGACACTTGTCAAGTAAATTCCAGGGACCAGACTGATTTTTTTTTTTTGGCTGCGAAAGCTTTGATCCCATGAGCCATGCTGGCATGTGAGCCCTGCCCAGCCTGCCAGCACGGGGCTGCACAGCCTCCAGCCCTTCTTCCTCCCCAGGCAACGAATTGCTCACCCAAATATTCAACTCTGACTGTGCACCTTGGCACAGAGCATGTGCTTTACCCTGCGTGCTAATGGTGACTCACGATTTGAGCTGGGAAATAACAAGTACTTGTGAAAAACTTGCCATCTGTCTTCCCCCGAGGAGTCTCAGGCTCCACTGGGATCCTGGAGTGTGAGCTTAGGGGGCTCTGAGCTGCTGTCAAGTGCCTGCCCAAGCAAATAAAGGCACTGGAGGCGGTGTGTTGGCACAAGAATTTCTTTGAGTTAAATCAGGTTTGACAGTCTGAAACGATACCATCATCTGACGTTTAGTTTTCAGCTTGGCTGTTTCTTGATCAGAGATTATTTTTTTTTTGTTGGTGAGAAAGTAATAAACTAGAAATCCTTCTAATTTGTTTCAACAGAGTTTAGAAGTGCTTTTTTGTGTTTGGAAAGTGAAAACTTACAGGAATAAATTTCATTCCTTTGAACTTATCTATAACTGTTTTTGTTCACTGCAAACACCTTTCTTCTTGTAACAATGTCCCTTTGGTCTCTGTGGATGCTATGGTTTATGTGGAATCCTTCCAGGACAATGCTTGGAGTGTCAGCCTGTAATGTGCTCTGTGTGTTTGTGTTCTGCTGCGTTACAAAGAACCAGCTCATTGCTTCAAGCCTGAAGCGTGGATGGCTGATGCCAGTGACCTTGGGTGCCTTGACACCATGATGCTGTGGCCACTTAATTTAGGTAAAATCCATCCCATAGTGTACGCTGGTGGGCTCAACATCTTATGAGGGATCCACAGCAATTGTTATTCCCAGAGTTCTAGATTCAAGTTCTTCAGTGGGGACCAGACACCAGTACAATTCAGAAGGCAGGGGATGCACTGGGACATTAAAATACTTTCTCTTGGGTGAGTAATAGACTCCTTTGTGTGCATTTTCTTCTCACTTGATTTCTTCCTTGCCACCCTGCCCACAACAAGGTGATGGCATGCAATGTGTACATTTAGGATACTGACGGAAGATCTGCTGTTGCATATGATGAGCTTTCTTTCAATGTGGTATCAAGTACATTTTCTTCAAGGCATGAAGCTAAGCAGTTCCTTAACCATGGGAAGACCTTTAGATTCAGTCACCTTAGAGATGCTGTCCATCAAAGTCAGTCGTCTTTGGTCCCAGTGCTCATTTTGTGTGTATTACTTTGTGCTACTGTGTATTTTGTTTTTCTCTACCTAGTCTTTGCTCTGGCATCTTTACTGAGGATGCAAGTGTTATCTTGCTTTGCAGGCGGTCCCAAGTCTCTGTATGGAGAATCCAAATGAAGTCTGTTTTCCTAAGTGCTCGGCTTTGCTGACAGTGAGAGGGTCTCCCCCTCCTCCCATCTATCTTTTGCTTTGAGTGTGTTAATGAAATGTACGTGCAGTCTTGGTACTGCTGCAAACTCAGCAGTGTGATGTCAAATCAGGAAGTCTCAGTGCCTGAACAGCAGTAACATGTCTTCCCCATACTGAATGCATCTATTGTGGATCTGCTGCTGTTTGTTCCTGCTTGGCAGTGTGTGCCCCCAAGCAGTCCTACTGAAACCACTGTAGGCAGGAAGGTGTCATCTCCAGTGGGATTTGTAGTGTGAGGTTTGAAAGACATATTCTTCAAGGCGTGAAGTTAAGCAATACTTACATTGCTGAGAGCCGTAATAACATCAGCATGTCTACAGTAAACTGCAGTGTGAAGTCTCAGCCCAAGCAGATTTTTAGCGTTTTTAACAATTCTTGAACATGCTTTGTATTATTCCAGAAGATGGATTTTGCACCCCTCCCAACATGTAATCTGAAAATCCACTTCAGACCTTCCCTGATGTAGATTAATACACTAGGAATGGCATTTCGTGAAAACACAGAAAATTAACCTAATGAAATATTTAATTACAAAATAAGATGAAGCTGCTTCATACAAATGTCAACAACCCCTTGCCTGGGGGTGTTTGTTCTTGTATTTGGACCTGTAATCTAAGATCACGCATAGCAGAGTTTTTCTCTACCGACCTTGTTGCAGACAGTTTCTGCCTGAATATACAGCTTATTGTTCACCAGATATAATTAGACCAAGCATTATGACAGTTGGTAGGATTACAGCACTTTGATAAATGACTTGTTTCTTAGAAGGGAAGGTTTGTGTAGACAAGACCATTCATCTAATTTCTTGCTCATTTCCTCTGCCATACTTTCTTCTTGAAAATATGCACATGGGGTTAGATGTGTCCTCAAGGAGAGATTTAGGTGTTTCCCAGAGCCATGGGCTGTGGGTCCCTCTGAGTGGCAGCCCTGCCCTTCAGCATATCAAGTCTTCACCACAGCATGGTGTCATTTACAAACTTGGTAAGAGGGCTCTTGTTGGCTCCTGCAGGTCTCTGATAAGGGTGTCAAAGATGACACGTCCCGGTACAGACTCCTGCAGTACCCTGCTTGCTACTGGCTTCCAGGTACTCAGTAACTCTGACCCTCTTGCCCATCTAGTTGTCACCTCCCCTCTTCCAGACTGATACAACATAAGCTGTATAAAAGATTGTGGGAGGTGGTGTTGAAAATGTGAAAGTCGAGGTGAATGATGTCCATGGGTCTCCCCTCATCTACAGCTGCAGTCATTCTCCTACAGCAGGTAATCATGTTGGTCAGGCATAGTTTGCCTTTGTTCAACCCCTGCTGACTGGTCCCAGCTGCTGCCTTCTCTTCCAAGCCCAGTCCAAGAGGACTTACTCCATGACTTTTCTACCGACCAAGGCAAAGCGAACTGTTCTCAAGACTGTCTTTTTGGCCTTATTTGAAGATGGGTGCAGCACTTGCTTTTCTTCTGTCATTGGGGACCTCCCCAGTCATGATGAAATTGTCCTTCTATAACAATGGTCGTTTCTCTTGGCATCCGTAGGTGCAACTCATCTGGTCCTGTGAGCTTGAAATCAAGAAATGTTAAGAAAAATCTATGATTTCTGATCTTGCAACTGTTACTGAAACTGCACTGTGGAGGTCAGATGGACTCAGTGCTGTGTCTCTTCCAGCCACAGTCACTGTGACAAACCCAATAGACCTGTGCTGCATATCAAGGGAACTAGTTTTGCCTCTCAGCACAAATTAGGCTCTTTCCAGGAGGTTTTGATGACAACTTCTCATTAGTTAATGCAGATATCTCTGGCCGTTCTGAAGCTTTAAAGTGATTGCGAGGTTATTTGGAGGTGTCTGCTTTTCCACGCTGGTTGGAGGTAAGCGTGAAGGCTTCTCTGTGAAGTTCTGCACGCTGGAATTGATAATTTTTCTATTTTCTGAGTAATATGTGTGTCAGAGCTCAAGACAGTAGCTTTCCAGAGGCTTGAACAACGGTGACTATCCGTTCCACTTTACAGTGTATATTTTTATCTGAAATTGTGTTTTAGGCTTTCCTCTGAGCGGTGTGACTGATCTTTAAAGCTTCTTGATATATTACCCAGGCCTATTAGATTTTGCTAGACCTCTCCATCACAAAGAATTGATTCTCCCCTCTTCCCCCCCTTAATGCTCGAACTGAGAAAACCCTTAGGGCTTCTGGCTTAATTAAAAATTAAATTTACAGATCATTTCTCAAATTGTCTCTTAAGCAGTGAGTAATAATGATCACCTCTGAGTGGTGTGTGTCACTATCATTTTAATGTGCTCTCTTGTAAATAGTAATGTGTCCCCTCTGTGAACCCTGTGTGGAGCAAGCTGACCTATGTTGTTCTGTGTTTATGTGCACAACACAAAAATCAGCGTTTTGAGTCCTGGGGAACCTATACCATACTCCATCTTTGATCTGGCTGAGCATGCTGGTTAGACTTGTTCATGTCACTTCTTTCTTCTTACCATAGAGAAGAAAGGAGTGAATTGTCCTGCATTTATGAACGTTTCTGTTTTTGTGAACTGTTTTCATCTTACCGAATTGTTTCCCCTACAATTTGAAGACCTTTTTTTTTATTGTCACTAAGATATTCAGTTTCCTGAAGTCACTTTTCTTCCAGTTGAGAGGAAACTCACCTTACGTGAAGGGAGTTTGAAAAGCTGCCAATCCGGCCTGGTACAAAAGGTTCTTGCTGTGATGTTTCACAGTAAACACACCACTGAGAGTCTGTTAGGCACTTCAATGTTGCAGGTAGGGGAGTTCATTGCAAATAGATCATCCAACACACTGAGCCCTGTCTCATGAAAGTTCTCTATAAGCCAATCCACTAATGGCTTTGTCTAAGTTTTTTTAATTGTATAATTTGCCTGAATTTATTTAACATATGAGGGATCTGCCATGAGCTTTCTGTGATTATCTGCTATTCATGCTATGCATTTGATTTGCTATATCTGCCTTTTTTGTTATTTTGTGGGTTGTCTGTATGTTTTAAAATAGAGAATTAACATTAATGAATGGTGAATACTTCTGCTGATGCACAGACCTCTGTCCTTATTCCGTGTAGGTATTTGTATGAAGCCACTTTCAAGTGTTTGAACAATAGCACGTGGCTGATTGCTGCTTTGCTGAACATAGACCTGTAGACTTGTACAGGTGAGACATCCGAGGGCTCTATCTCGATGTTTGCTTTCTTGTCAGATAAGTGTTTTTCTTCCCTTTATATATTTGCTTGTCTTCTCAATCCCACACTCCACTTATTTTTATTTACTTTCCATATCTTTACTGATCCTTTTCCTCCATCATTCTAAAAGGCATTTACCTTAGTATTTGAATTCACTCTAACTTTTGAGTTAAACATGCCTTTACCTAACCCAACCTTAGTAGTCCTATGTGAAGCCAGAAAAGGCCTGTGCTTGTTTCTTGATTTGGCCAGTTTGATCGTTTCCTCACAAACATTTTAGGAAACTGTCTATGCTATGTCACCCTTTCTGAGCTGGCATTGGTGTGCCTGTGCCCAACAGCCTCAGCTCCACCAGTTAGAGCTATGATGTGTTGTTCTGACCAGTTGCTCAAGCGTGCTGCTCTCTTCCCTCTCCAGGCACCACTGTTTTATTTCCAAATACATTTTTGTTTGTTAAAACTCCTAAAAGAGAGGCTGAGCAGAAAGCAGTTCCGGGGAGGATGTGGCCTAGAGATGTTTTGCCAGATCCTCTGTGCTTAAGGTTGGATTTTGGTGGGGATGAGCATTTAACAGCTCTGCAAGTGGTCTCTGAGCTAAAGCCCTGCAGTGATGGTGAAGAACAGGCTCAGAAAAAAACCTGCCCTTTGAAGCCCTTTTTACCAGAGTAGTACATAGTTTAATAATTGTTTGAATTACTCCAGTGAAAGCCCCTTGCACTCTAAGAAACATCACTAGAGAAAAATAAGTTAGCACCAGCTGAATTGCCAAACCATTAACCTCAACTACTGAAATGACAGTGCCTGCTTGTGCCTGCATGAAATAGCTATTCAACCGGTGGCATCAAAGGAGTGTCTATTCTCCAGATTCGGGGGCGGGGGGGAAGGAAATCCTGTCCAGACTGTGTCATAAAACAGTCAGGGCTGCTTTAAAGCAGTGGCTTGAATCTACTATGATTTGCAGAACCCTAAAATCTTCCCAGTGGAAGTCTGGGCTCCTGTCCAAAACGGGGGTCTTTGCATCACCGCCTGCTGTAGATCCCCTGGACACAGCCCAGAGAAACTCCTCCATGTTGACCCCAGTTGGTTTAAGCGACCCACAGCTCCTGATCCTATTGCTGCTGGGGCTGAGGGGATGGGGTGGAGTCCTGGGGAAGGGCTTTCCTAAAGCCAGGAGTTGCTGAAGCTCCTCTGACACATCCTCCTGAAGGCAAACCAGCCAAGGAGTGATGAAGTAGCACGAGGCCAGAGAAAAATGTTCATGGTTCCTTTCTTAGAGCTGCTATTGCACTACAGCAGATGCAGGCAGAGCAGCGTCTTGGTGCGCAGCCCCTGCAGTGGTTTGGGGTTTAAGTAAGAGACAGGGTGCCATTAATCTTGTGCCAGTGATTAGTCATTTTTTCATTTCCTTTCAAGACATGCAGAATAAACTGTTACCGCTTCCAGCTGCAGCAGTGTGGGAGTACTTGTCTAACCCCATGCCACTGGCATGCACACATTAGGTCCTTGGCGAACATGTGGGCAGGTCAGCTTTCTCCAGGAGCTCTGTGTGGTTGGAGAGTGCAAAGGCCAGATGGACAGGTTGGGATAAACTGTTTCCCCCAGATAACAAGGTAGCTCTTGAAATGAAGGAAATGGCTTTCCCTGAGTGTTATTCTGGAGTCTGCATGCGTGTATGACAGGTGACCTCAGGGTTTTCTTGCAACTTGGGCTGTCATAACAGATAGACTCCTGTTTTGAGGCATCTCTTGCATCATTGATTTGCTTTTCCCTGGTCTCTCCCTTTTCCTCACTTAAGGATGCTAGTGCATAAAAAGTCCTAGCTCCTGATCCCAGATAGCGCCGAGGGTCATGAATTAATAGTTAAGGTTATTGGGATGGCAACTTAGTTGATGTGCTGTTGTTTGAACTTACTTCACAGATGCTTCCACATGCGAAGGCAGGAGAGCAGTGTCCCTGCAGGCAGCTGGTTTGCCTAAGGCAGACTGGGCATGGCAGCAATATTAATTTTTCTCACATGGTTCAGGCCAGAGCTGCCCTTGGTTTTCCCCCTAGCATCTCACTAAGGACGCATCTCTATCACATGGGTGCTCTTTGCGGAATTATCTGCCAACACCACCATGCTGATCTTGATACAAATACTTCGTGGAAGAAAAGTCCTGCTCCGGGCAGTCTGTCTACACCTGTGGCAGAGAGGGAAGGGGTGCTGCTGGACTTGCTTGTGTAGCCTTATATAACAGACTGTTTATCTGTGCTCTCCTATAGTGTGTTATTTCCTAGAGTAATGTTTTGTTTCAGAATAGCCCAGAAACATCTGATTGCCTGCGAAAGAGGAAAACTATAGATTGCAAGTGCTCTGAAGCTATTCTAAACTAAATCTGTGCAGCTGCAGAAAAAGATTATTGAATGTATCTAGAAACTATGCCTCTGGGGTTCCTGTCTTACATTGGCTTAATGTTTCTGGGGTGTCCTGGGACTGGTTCAGTCCCAAGGGCCTGTGTATACAGCTAAAATGTCATACCCAAGATGTCCTCTGTCGCTCTAATTTGTAGGATCCTAGTTCCTCAACACTGTCTCATATGAACTGACTGAAACTTTGAAGTTTGGCAAGGAAACCCTCAACTCGCACAAGTTTCACTGAGAGGAAGCAATTTGGGGTGGGTGAGAAGGAAAATACTTGTGTGGGATCAGTCAAAACAGTGTTTTAATTTCTGATCTGCTATCATAAGGCATACTCCCATGCCAGACTAAAAAGGATTCCAAGTGAAAAACAGCATTAATAAAAAGAAAAAAAGCATTTTTGCCTTCATGCTTTTTTCTCATTCCTTCCACTTCTCCCTCCTCCTTCCCTGTGAAGTTCTGGTAAAGCCAACCTGGGAGCTTGCCAAGTATTTAGCAAGAAAATGGTTCAGTTCTAGTATTTTATTTTTTTTTTTTTGGCCGATCCATCACTGATCATTCTCTGGAGTCTGTCCTGTCTGCTCAGCAGCCAGTTTTGCTCAAAGAGTCTGCTTGAACTATTTGTGCATGTTTGTAAAGCATGGATTTATACAATACCCAAACTAATTGTACAGTCCTGCTCTTTTGACATAGTAAAGTTTTACATTTGATTTGCATAGGCATAAAGGATTATGCCAGGTACATAGTGTGGGACATGAACTGTATCTTCCTTTAATGTGTGCTGAAGCTACCATCTGAGGTCATGGCAGGGCTGACTCTTCTGCAGAGACTGGTTGGGACTTGCTGGGGTTCAGGGGATTTTATATCTTATTGAGTTACAGACTAAATCTTCCAGTGCTGCTTTGAGGCCTAGTTTTGAGCAGCTGTAGCTTGAGGCACTCATGATGTTCAGATGCATCTTCCAGTGATGGATGCAATAGGTGTCACTGGTGCAGAAATGGAATTATCCGACTACAGAACTGAAATGGCCACCTTTTTCTGCATCTGGGGTGCAAACAGGGCTTCTGGGATTCAGAGCCACTGGTTCAGCTCTTGGGGCTAGCTGTGTTTTATGGATGCTGCAGTGCTGATAGAATTGCATTGACTTTAAACCTGGTGCCATTTGGATGTCTTCTCAGGTCCTTGCCCCAGCTCCTCAGGAGCATCCTGCTTGCACCAGCTCAGCAGCAGGAGCAATCTGGCTTTTCCTTCCTCCCCCAAGTTGTGCAACTCTGCTTTGTGTGTGTCCCTGCTGCTGAAGGCACAGCTGGTGTCCCTCTCCCTGGTTGCAGGCTCTGCATCCAGGACAGAGCTGGTTACCTGTAGATAGCTTGCAGAATGGGCTGTGAGCACTTTTCAAGGTCTTCACAGGCTGTCCGTGGCTCAGGTGGGCCAGAGACACTTTGCAGTGAAGCAGTAAAGAAACTAGTATTCTCCATAATGATGCAAAGAAATTAATGTTAGTGTGTATATATTTAACAAATAGAATTAAACCTTATTTTGTCCTCTGCCTGCTACTGTTTCTCCTCTCAATCTGTGTGCCACCAGTTCCACTTGGAGACCCAGTTCCGCTAATGTAGTGCTGACTGTTTATACATATTTGTGTGAATGAGGTTCATCGATCTGGTTGTTTAAGAGGAAAACGTTGAATTAGCCTCTGTACCTCACTGTGCTGTTCTGTGTCCAGTGCACCTAGGCTCTGCTGGAACAAGATAAGCGGAGCAGTCCTTTCAAGCTCCCCAGCAAAGCTTAGGTGGTCATCTCGGGGGACTGCTTCACCAGCAGAAGTTTGAGCTCGTCCTGCTGAGCCTTGCGTCTTACATCCAAGCTTGTTTTCTCTCTATTGATTTGAAGTAAATTAGCTTCTACTCTCTTTCTCTCTTCTCTCAGAGGGAAAAAAAAAAAGAGAGGAAAGAAAGGATAAGAGCTAACTTGGGAACTGTTGCATATGTGAATGCAATTTTAAAGCAGAGTTCATCTGTTTTTCTTGGAGACTGCAGTTAGTCTGTGCAGCTGTGCTGTTTTGCCTGCTCCTACTGGGCTTGCATGTCAGTGCTCCCAACAGCCTTGTGAAGGTCCAGCTCTGTGTCCTGTCCTGCTGCAGCTGAATCCTAATGCAGCAAATTGGGAAAGTATCTCTTGCTTGCTCTGTTTCTGCCGAATGCTGTTATAGGCTTGGTTGTTGCTCAGCCATGGTGATATTGCTGCTTGATTTATATGCCCTCTACCCTTTTTGCTCCTCTGCTACTTGAGTACAGCCGTTACAAAAGCCATCTGCAGCTTGTGCCTTTATTCCTTGGGTTTCTAGGCTGGCAGATGGTATGGACAAAAAGAGCCTTCCTCTATCTAAATTAAGCAATAACACATCAACTTCCAATCACATTCTTCTTATCACTTCGTGATCGCACTTTCATAAAATCCCAGCTTCCATAGCTAAGCATCATAGATATTTCTGAGCTTTATGGCTTGTGTCTGAAAGGAGTCTCTGTGCCACAAGCCCTGAAAGAATATTTCAAGAAATTACACACCTGTCCTTGCCTCCCAGTTTCCAGTTTGCAACAGCTCTGCTCATCCAGGCATTTGTTGCTACTAAAATAAAACATCGACAAATTCTCATGTTTGATAGGGACTGGAGCTAGCAACAGCCTGGCTGACATGCTGGTGGCTGACTGGGCTGTTTGCCAGCTCCTGTGCTCCCATTTGATGCGAGTTTGGGTATCACTGCAATTCAGAAATCTCATTTTAGAGGTTTTATCTTGTCACAATAAAAAGAAATAATTTGATTCTGTTCGGTTACGGGTTTTTTTTGGACCTGCTGGTTTATTATCGTTTCCTCATTTGGCCTAATTAAAGTGCTGTGTATAGCAGCTTGTTAGTCTTAACTATGTGCCTGCATCGCTCTGGGTAGTGCATCTTCACTGATCGCTTTAACAGCAAGATTGGCCCTGGGCAAATAATTTGTAGTAAATCTCTTGACTGACTGAACATCGCCTCCTTTTTTGCTTTATGAATCGTCTGTGGCAGATCATTGTTCTCTCAAGCTTGCTTCTTGTAACAATTTCCTACTAATTCCTGTGAATAATTTCTGGGCTTGGGTTGCTCACCCATGGTTCCTTGCAACTTGGCATTTGTGGTTCAAGCTGCTCCAACTGGACCTGTAATTTGCAGAAGATGCTTTGGTTTCTTGATTGAATCAGTATAACCAACTTCAACATCAATACTTAACAATATGAATTCCAAATTTTCTTGGGCATTCTGGATATTTTAGCCAATCTTTCAGCATTACTAAAGACTTGCTTTGTTGCATGTGGAAGTTGAACAAAAATAATAGAAAGAAATTAGTTACAGAAAATGTCTGTTTTACCCCTGGCTATTTTGTGTTTTATATTTTTTTTTCAATATTCCCTTGGTTCTAGTTCTTAACCTTCTCATCACCCTATGAAAGGAGCTGGTTTTCTGTGACGCAAAGGGACATCTCGCATCCAAAACCTGGGGAGCAGAGGTGGTGCTTATGTATTGATGTAGCAAAGGAGACCTGTGGCTCAGGCTAAACTCTTCTGTCTTTAATCTGCAACAAATGTTAAAATTTGCCTGCGAAGACCAGTAACTCCTTGGTTTTGCTTGGATATGAGCACTTGGAGCAGATGAGTTCGGCAGCTAGTGCCCAGGCGCAGGCCAGGCATTCGGAGCTCTGTCGTTCAGGGCAGTGTCGCAG
>Ga0181612_154416_pt1 | contig 14559 bp, 5 predicted proteins | sample HoacroProtozoa21_FD_119630 | JGI IMG/M metagenome (GOLD analysis project Ga0181612, IMG submission 119630) | Hoatzin crop microbial communities from Cojedes, Venezuel. Combined Assembly of Gp0051906, Gp0051904, Gp0051908 | reverse complement strand
TGAACCAGAATGACATAAAAGAGCCAGCCAGAATATGACAATTTCAGGCCTTTTCCTGCTTATTCTTCCTCAATGAAATTTACTTTGACCATTTTTCCTCTCCTTTCTTTCTCAAACTGCAGTGTTCTCTATTTTACTGCAACTGCCCGCACTTAAAAAAAGGTTCACAGCTTCATCCTCTGTTCTTACACTGACACAGCTAAATAGGAAAGCTTTTAAAATCTGCTTTTATTGATCTTAGTGGTTTAATTCCTCACTGGCTGGTACAGGTTAACATACTAACACATATGTATACTAAAACCATTGTAAATTGGTTTGGGAAGGTAACATTGTACCTGCATTATACTCAATGCATTCAAAATGAATACAGTTTGTAAAGGTGATAATCATTTCTGGTAGGAATTGAAACAAAATTGGACCAGTTTAACTGAGACTGACATTAATATATCACTGAGTACTGAGTTATATCACATGAATTAGATATTACATATTCAAGAATCATTTGTTATGCTTTTAGTACAATTTTTCCTGACATAAGTGAGATAGAGATAAATAGCCCATCACGAAGATGTCATCTGGTCTCTTCGGGCTATACTGATGATTCCTCCTGAGAAACTCTAGTAGCACTTTACTGTGCAATGACATGTGGAACTGGGCATCGATGTTTTTTGTAGGGGTCTTTTATGATTGGTTCTTCATGTTTTAACATTGATTTTTATGTGTGTGTTTTTATTTTGTGCATGTGTGTTTTGGCAGAAGAATCTCCACTGAGAAAATGTGGAGTCTCCTCAATTTAACTGACATTAAAAGAAATGTCATAAGGAAGAGTCCTACTTTGTTACTACTTCCAATGGAAGGAGAACTGGTGTAGGTAATGAGGCTTTATTTTGAGTATTACTTGGGTATATCTCTACTTTACTTTTCTCAGATCTACCTTGCACAGCCCTTCTGAATGTCAATATTATCACAGTTCCAGTAATTACCTTCAAATTGCTGATACTTCTTAAAAAAAAGTTACAGTTTATTATTTGCACTATCATCTTTTCTTTTATTAGATTGCTTCTATATTTTTACGTTATGTTGAATTGTTCAGAATCTTTTCTTTCCAAGGTTTGGGGGAATTTAGTGGCAAATTTAGAAACGCTGCCTTCTTGTTCTGGTTCACGGCAAAAATTTAGAAACGCCAGAATTTTCTCTTGGGCAAACATCCTATCTTTTCATTCACCTGAACATTGACATTAACCTCTGCTCAGGCTTTGCATTCTTTCTCAAGTACAGATTTGTGACTCTGAATCTTGTGGAGTTTCCTCAACACTTGAACACCACTTGTGTTCCGTAAGCGCTTCTGATATGGCAATCAGCAGTTGCTCTTGCAGCATACAGCCTTCCTTTCTCTAAGCAAAGGTAGTACCCATTTAGAAATGTCCAAATGGAGATGTGTATTTCAGACAAATTCTTTTTATTTGTTGTACCATTGGCTGGCACGATACGAGTCTTACTGTTTAGCTGTCTTTTACCTAGGTCTATACAGCAGAAGTGTGTCCTCTCTTGAGCCTCTCTGTGCACACAGAACCCATTGGCACTGATGAATAACTAGATGCGGCTGTGAGCCTGCGAGGACTCGGGCCTCATGGGCCTTATCTTAGTGTTCTGAAACTAGTTCTACATTCCAGTGATGCAAATGAAGGCACTCCTCATACAGCAGCAAGAAGCAAGAGCAGCTACGTGCTTGAAGTATGTTTTCTTTTAATATGCATTCTTTGAATGCTGCCTGAAATGACCAACAGCAGAATGTAAAAATGAAAGCTGAAGCTTCTTCTGCCAACACAATCCCAAATCAACTGTTACAGCAGGACTGAATATTTACTGAGGGAATATAGTCACAAAATTAAATTAATAGGAACACTGCCAACACAGCCTCACAGAGAAAATGTGGAACAATTTAAAAAACTCTTTTCTCCCAGTCATACTACATTGCACATCCTTCTGTAGCATTCTTTCTTTTCACGTACAATAAAGTTACCAGACACTGCATGCATACTTTGGTCCAGTATACAGAGATTTTTTGGAGCCAGGGCTATCTTCAAGCAACAGCAACATCTACAAAGGATTATTTTGTGTATATCTAGTTTGTGAGCACTCTGAAAAATGAACAGAGCATTTTCTTCTCTCTTAATATTACAGTTTTGAAATGGTTTGTGTTGCATTAGTCAAATTGAATTAGTTCAATCTTTTCATTAAAAGGATTTGCTTTCTTCAACTAAAATATTATTTTTAAAAATAAATATTTTATTTAAATGAAAATCAATAAAAGCTATGTCAAAGCTACTGTTGCTAAGTGCATTTTAGAGAGACAACAAACACTCTAATGCTTGCTAAAGTTTTTGATTTTTATTACGAGGAAATGGCTTCTGGTAAATAATACCTGATAGAAAAGATATTTTTGCTGGAAATGTGTGCAAACTAGGATTCAGGTTATTTTTGATGGACAAATACGAATATCAGGCGCCAAGAGTGTTTTCTCCATACATTTATTTGGCAAAGAAAAAGACATTTTCCTTTCAGAGATTCATCTCCACCCTGTAATGCATTCAATCTAAGCTAAATCTGATGTCTCTTCATGTAGTACAGGATGTGCTCGCTTGCTTATTGCAGTGGGATTGCTCACAGAGAAGCCTGCACCTGCTTCCAGATTTTTTCCAAATACACGAGTTTTACGGTTTGAGTTACTGATTTAAGGTCAATTCTTTATTTGTATTGTACTTTGACACTTCAGATGAGATTAAATTCTTGAATTACGAAGTTACTTAGGCAGCAATGAATTGTGCTGAGCAGTGAGAGCTCAGAGTTCAGCTCGCTGCTGACTGAAAAAGCCCAAGATTGTTCCCCCAGAAGCTTCAGGACTGATCTTTTTGAAGAGATTTTGTTGAGCCCATAAACTGCATTTTTGGAGGAGTCTTTTAATTGACAGTGGCTCTATTAGTCTGGTGTATTTTAATACTGTACATGCTTTTAGCCTCATAAGCATATTTTATAAATCAAAAGGGAGATGTGCTATTGTATATAATGCAGTCAAAGAGAATATTAACAGTATTTAAAAGAACTAAATATACAGCATATGGCAAGAAGTATGAAATAAAAATGGAATTACACAGTAACCTCTTCACATTAAAAATGTTTCCCATTCACATGAAAAAGTGTTAATTGCATTGAAGTGTAAACTACAATTAATTATTGATTATCATTCCTGTCTGTTCACTGACTGCAGGAAAATGATTCCTGAAATGGATCTGGCCTAGTGACACTCACATACCTGTGCCTGATGATTTTAAATGACGCTTCTCATCTCAGGTCACAACAGCTTCATGGGGCAGAGCACTGAATGACTACAGGACTATCAGAGCTCTCACTGTGCTGGGCTTGTATCTTTTTGCCTTCCCCAAGGATTCATCAGATGAAAATTGATGTGAGGATAACAATAGCCTAGGCAAAATGATTTTCAAATCATATAATTTACGTCCATCTTACGTCATTTCACTAAAAAGTTTCACTCAATTTCTTAAATATTGTCCCAACACAAGTTTCTAGCATACATTTCATTTCAAATAATAATAATATTAACTAAATAATAATAACTAATAATAATAATAAAAACTAAGATTATAATAGTGATATGTCATTAATCTGCCAGATACTTTTAATAAATAAACTGGTGTTCATTTTCCAGTAATTTTGTTTATATTTACCATAGGCAATGCATCAGCAGTTTAATGGTCAATATTAAAAGCTGGATTATATTTTGAAGATTTAGGGCAAAAACATGCTACTTACAAAGTCTTAAAATTTGTCTGGGAAGACAACCATACCAATGAACCAATAAGGCAAATTTACAGAATTGTAGATATTATCATATGCTGTGATGAATATGGCGACACAGTAATTCCCTAAAATAATGACTTTGCAGTCCGGTTATGTTTTATTTATAGACTTACCATTTGTTTTGAGAAATGACTACCTGTTTCTTATTTTAATTAGTCACAATCTCTAGAATCCAATGAAGGGTACTAGCAGCACTAGACAAGAGAAGCCTCTTCTTACCCACAAACGATCCAACACAAATTGCTTTGCAGACATCAAACACTACTTCTCCAGCTCCGTCCTTCTAACAGATCTACAAATCCATAGCAATAGTTGCAAACAGGCTATGTAAAGCAGAGACACATTGGCACCTGCCACTTCTAAAGCTGTTGTGTTGAAAATCACTCTTCCATCAGTCCCTAAGTATTCCAGAAGTTGTCTGTCCCCCAAAAAATCAACCCCAATACAATCAGACACCTCAAAACGTATGCCATTTAAGAGAGACTTTTAAAGACGTTTAAAACAAGAAGTCTAATATAAAAGTAAGACAAATTGTTCTTTTCCTCCTCATATAATGATGGAGGCATTATTAATTCAATTGCCAAATTTATATCTTTTCAGTTAGTAATTTTGTGTGATATGTGGTTAAAGCCTTCTAGCAAGATCAGGGACTTCAGGCAGTATGAGATGGATTAAATTGTTTTCTTCTGCTTTGGTTTTCCATTGATAAATGGGGATAACAGTGCATTTCATGACAGATGAATGTTGGTGAAAATTTACTGATAAGCTTGATACTCACTGGCTAAAAACATGTGCTTTAAAAACTGTCCCCCTTCTTTGCTAGTGTTCATCATCCTGAGAAATGTGTAAATAACAGATGGTTTCTTGAAAATATGGAGGTGGGAAAGTCTTTTTTTTTGTCTTTTTGATAGAGTTTTAGAAAAATGTAAACTGGGGGGCAGGGGAGATTCTAAGCTGTAAATAAGACTTTTGAAAACAATAGTTATTCAAGAGTGAATGGTAAATGTAATCGTTTAAAGGAAAACTGAGGCCAGCTGTTTTCCTAAAATTAATCTGTGCTCTTTCGTAAGAACTACACATTGGATTGCACAGTTTACACTAACCTACCTGAATTCAGATTAGGTTAGCTGTAAGAGAAGGTTTCAATTACCAGAAGATTGTTGCAATTAAACCTGCAATAAGTAAGCAATTTTTAAAGACAGTAAATGGTCCCTGGTACTGCTGCAAGCGACCCCTGCTAGGGAAACAAAGGATCTATGCTCCTTGCAATTCTTTTCTGAGAAATCATTTACTCTTCATCAACAGTGAAAATAAATACTACCTCCCACACTCAGGTATACTGAGTATCAGGCAATTGTATCTCAGAGACAGCAGACAGAAACACTGATGGAAAGTTTTGAAGATATATTTTAAAGACTCACTTAAGTGTGGATAAAAATAAAGTTGCACAATTAATCAAGTATTACTCTGATCTAAATAATACTGTTGATGCAACTAAAGATAATTTGGGACACAGCTAAAGTGACTCTTGGGGCTGCTTCATTAGCAATAAATGAACGAAAGGAGGGAAAACAAAAGAGGCCATTGGAAGAACATCAATTTAGTAAAATGGACATGAATCTAACGGAGATGTCAGAGTTCCAGAGTTATTTTCAGAAAGGAAGGCTGTTAAAACTGTTTTCACCAATAAAATCAGACAACGTACCCTCTTGTAAACCAGACAGATTACTTGCACATGTACCAAGAATGCACTGAGACAAGGAACTCACTGGAACAGGATAAGGGGAGGTGGATGTTTCTTGTGTTGGATACTGCAAAGATGCTTGTTTGTTATTCATAAACAATTATTTTCAACATAGTTACTTGAAATTGCCAAGCCTAGATTTCTCAAGCACAACAGGACCAGGTATACCATTACAGGAGAAGGAAGAAAAAAGATAAAAATAAGCAGATTAAATTAATGGTTCCATTCACATGGACTTACATGTTCTGTCTGAGCCTGGTGGCCTCATTCATCCAGTGAAAGGTGTTACCTAGATTTCGTAAATACCTTGGGATTCAGGCATAATTGATTCAATTAACAGTAATAACATCTATTTGTCTAAAGTGTTCTTATATATTTACAAATAAAATGAAAGTTATTGTCCAAGTCGTACAGATGAGGAAGCTGAGAAACTGAATGCTATGTGATTCAAAGAAGCTTGTCCTGCAAGTTAGTGACAGAGTCCATCAGAGTCAGGAATGGAACCAAACCTGATGCTACTGCCCTTGGGTCATGCTGACTCCCCTTATGCAAGGACTGCGTATATGAGAGAAGACAAATACCACTTTTTTTTTTTTTTTATGTATGGAATTAGTTGCTTAATAGAAATACCAGTTTATGTTTTGGATATATAGAACGAAAATAAGCAAAAGGCTTCACTGACTCAAGTGGGTCAAGATCAAGCCATATAATAATAACTAACATATATATCATCAGAACAAACTATCTGGAACCTCAAATCACACAAATTTGCTATGACGAAAGATATATCAGATCATCCCTTGCTTCCTGTCTCCTTACGACACTTTACTACAAAAGAGGTTCCTTTTCTTATTTTTGTTAGCAGGTCCAAAGGTTTTGTCTTCTCTTCCTCAACGCCTTCACTTCTCACCTTTCATCTCTAGTTTATCTTGAGCCTCCCATCTGCGCCATCATACACTTCTCCCTGCACCAGGTTCACAGTCCTGAGGCTCCACAGGACTCTCCCTCTTTCCCTACCCAAAATACTGAAACACATAGCACAGTGGTACAAAAGAGGCATTGCTGGGAAGGTGGATGGGAAGTGTAGAGCTTAATCCAGCTTCCAGCACTGTCTCCCCATTCTCCCGTGCCACAACATCAACCCACAGCTCTACTTCTGTATGCATGGAGGTTTGGAGAGGCAGTCACAATGCCACAAGGGATGCCATGGCTGCTGATTCTCCGTTCCTCACTCTTAAACGGTCTTATGTGACAGAATTAAGAAAGACTTATATAGAACAGGTTACACTCTGTTGTTCACTTCTCAAACACACTAGTAAGACAAGAAAATGTAAGTATTAGTCACAAAATGTATCTGCAAGTGTTGTTTTGCTAAAAATACGAATGTTCCATGTACTTTTCCAGTCCCTTCTCTATAATTATTCCATTCATGTCCAGTAATGCACATCTCAGATCTGATTAAATAAATTTTGGAATTGTAAAGCAGAAAAGATACACTCATGTATAGGATTAAAGGCCCCACTGAAGTCAGCAGCTGTTACACGCACAGTGCTAAGCCTGCATGCTAAACAGAACAGCCCATCTGAAAACAACATGGGCAGCCCAATGCATTTAGAGCACTTACATACTCGCAGGGTTTGAATGTACTGAGCTGCTGTTTTATTAACAATACTTTCTACTCGAAGATTTATACATACACCTTTCCAGAAAATGCTCTTACAAATTTAGCTTATATATTGTATGTATCTTGTATTAACTTTCTTTGCTAACTTCACTGACCTTCACAATAACAGACTACCTCATACTGTAGCAAAACCATTTCGTATCTCTTTTTTAATTTACTGCTGCTATTACTCCAAATAATTAACTTCTACTCCCTTATTCCTATCAATTAACCAATAGAAAGCAGGATATAAGAACTATAAAATAATACTGAAATAAGATATATTATTTAAGCAATGAAGCTTGGGGCTGGAGCTAGAATTTGGGTCAAGTAAGGACTGAGATTTTAGTCTACAGAGAAGGCTAACTGCAAGTTTAGACCCAGCACAAAAACTTGGCATAGTGTGGTTCACATGACTTCCCAGGGAAAGATGCAACAATCCATTTTTGTTTATGGAGATGTATTTTATGGAATTAATCCACATGCAAAGAATCGACAGGAACTGGAATATTGTTTTTCCTCTCTTTGGTTTATACATTTGATTTGTAAATGCAGAAAGGGACATTACATTCAGAATTTTAAATGAAACAATTTTCCTAATCTCTTGTCCAAATTTATCAGTCAAGCGTCATCTGCTAAGATCCTTAAATCTGTTAAGAAGGAAAGAAAGCAACTCTTCCTCATCCTTTTTTTTTCATTCTGGAGGGCAGATGTCTAGAATTCCAGGCTGTTTCTTCAGAAGGGATTATTTCTAGTGATTGTAGTCAGTATTTCCCTTACACACCTTTATTTAGTCTTTTTATTTAAATTAAAATCCCCATCTCCAGAGCTGAATATCACAGAAGTGTCATAAAGTCTGTAGGATGAAGCAGCCTTGCTGCACTTGGAACTAAGAAAACCCAAGAGTATGTCACTTGTCCTACAAGCTGGGGTGCAATTTGCAGCATTTCATCCCTCTGTTCAGTTGCGCACCTTGCTGGGACAGCAGATCAGGTTCTGTGACTGTTGCTCACCCGCCTAGTATCCCAGACTAGCATATTGTCTTAAAAGACTGATGTGAAAATGTTTATGCTAAGATGTTGACCTGTGAACTGATGCCCACCAAACTGTTCTATTCGGCTACCCATTTGCTGAAGTACTAAACCAAGAGCAGAAAGCTAAAAGAACAAGAACGTCTAATTTGCCATAGGTTATCCGTTAGAGCCCCTCCAAGAATATTGGTGGTGTCTGCATGACCTAAAAGTTCTCAGGGAGGGGCTGATTATGACAGTCATGTCTCTACTGGCAAAAAAAATTATTTTACCAATAAGAAATGGAAGATCGTGGCAGGTGGAGTGATAATGCTTAGACCTTCTGTTTTCAGACAGATTTCTGATTCTGAACATCTACCAAAAAAGACAATGCTAACAATACTGGATAATGCCTGCTGATTTACATGGAAGTGACACTAGAAGAACTTACTGGGAAGGACAAATAAAACACCAGCTGGATGACACCAAAATAGAATAGAAAGATTAATTTCAGGCTAGTGAATGAGAATGATGTCTGGAGAAGGTTTAATCAAGAATTAAGGGACGTCTATGAAAAATGATGATACTTTACTACAATGATGGAAACAGCTCAGCAATGTCTGGGATAGCTGTCATTTCCTCTCTTCTGCCCACATGAGCTAGAAGATGGAGGAATTATGCTAAACAAGAACTAAGAATTCCTTGTGTTGAGTTACTAGTTGACTTACTAGTAAAAGGAAACATATTTTCTGACAGAAGAAAGTGGGAACAAGTTGTGAGATCTGCCAAGGTCTTGTCAGAGTATTCAGGGACAAAGACCAGTACAGCAGAAATAAGAGGCCTATATACTGTATATTTACTGCAATACATTGCTCTTCATAGTAATCTTGTTCTTAAAACACAGTATCTGTAAATTGGGGAACACGCTGCCTGAAGGTTTCACAGTTGTCTTCACACACCTCTCATGTTCTATTCACAAACAAGGTAAGGGAACTTTAAAGGGAAACGTAGCACATGCAAAAACTTCTATACACGTTAATGCATGTTTTGCCTATCTTTTGCCTTGACTACTTGCCTAATTTGCAGCCTCTTGAGATAGGAATTATTTCCTTTCCTACCGAAAGCATTTATGTACCAAATAATTTTGACAATCATTCTTGTCCTGCAGATTGCCTGCAGGCAGTTTGTTAGAATATTTTACTGTTTTTCTATGGATGTTGAGTGAGATTCTATGCTTACTATTTCTTCAGTGGCTGGGAATAATTTGTAGCCAAGTTTCTGGTGCAAAAGCTAATATTTCGGAGTCTGCTACCTCTGAGAAAGTTCCTACCAGAACACCCATGGAACTGAATTCCTTAGCTGAAGCGGGTGGGGCAACCAGTTGGAACACTCAGATTTTGGTTTTTTGCAAGCATAAATGTCTTTTCAAAGTTGCTTACACTTATTTCTCTAACTAACTGGATAATGCCTTCCAGTGTAATTGGAAGAAAATTAACATGCCATCTGAACATGTTCCTCCGAGAGATTAGATTCATCATGGAATGCAGCATTTCAAGGAGCCTATATCTACTGGAACACTGCGATTTCACTTCACTACCTCCGAAGTCTTACTTGAGTATAACCCAACGCACAGTCGTCAGCAATCTCAGACCAGTCAAAATACTCCCACGTAATTGTTGATCATAAATGAGCAGTTAAAGAACACTTATATTTAACAAGTTTGTGTGATTATCACATGAAAAATGTGCTGAGGACAAAGAACTAGGAAATTCAGCAACACACTGGACAAAAATGGAAATTCCTCTAAGATTTTCACTATTTTCAAAAGTAACTAGGCTACTCAAATGCAGAGATGCAATTATTCACTTGCAGTCCACAAAATTACATAAAATGATCCTTTTTCACTCTCCATTTGGATGACAGGATAGTGCAGAAGAAACAAGAATGTTTGCCTGATGGGCTTTATGTTGTTGTTCACACGTATCCGGAAATAATGCAATGAGTCCCTGAAACTTTCATCAAACAGAGACCTAAACTACAAAAAAATTCACCTGGCAACCAGAAGTTTTCAGAAAGTTATGAGCTGCTGAAAATAGGGGTAGAATTGAAAACGTCACAAAACCTGAACAGTAGTAGTCATTTTCTCTCCTACTGTAATATGTTACAGTATAATTTATTCATGTTCCAAAGTACACTAGTTAAAAGTAATGAATTCTTAGTGCTGGAAGAGTTAACTCAAATCCTGTAAAAGTCAATACACTTTCTCATGTGTAATATTAAGGTGGGGGGGTTGCCTCAATTAACTGTTTTCCAGTTGTACTAAATGAGCAACATTCCATTTTTGTTGGAAATATAAAGTGCTTGTCAAAATGCCATTTCCTACTGAATTTCAGTTTCCTGCCCTGGGAAAACAATCCCTAGTAGCTTCTTCCCCCCACCACCATTGACTAGCTCCCTTCACGTTTTTCCTGCTTTTTGGAGTAATTATTGCAATTCCTAAGCATAAAAATGCTTGCTTGCAAAGTATATTGTTTTAAATTAATTCTTCAGACAGGAATGCTATTCAGAAATTAAAATGTACCGTTTTCTAGCTATTGTGCTATAGTGCCTCCCCCTGCTTTTTTTGTGATCACCTCCACTTTTCATACTGCAATGAGTTCCTTTTGTTGTTCATTTCACAGAATTCTATGGCTTGGTTTTTTGCTTGTTTTTTTTTTTTTACACAGAAATTAGATTTTTTCACCCGTACAAAATTCTGTATACACAGGATCAGGGCAGGGTATGTATTTAATTACACAGTGTGTCTTTTCCTTGAAATGTTAATTGGTAAAGACAAAGTTTATTTTCACAAAAAAAGAAGTGAAGTCCCGAATGTATTTAAATCGATTCAAGTTAATAGGCAGCACTCACTGCAAAGTTTGTTTTTATAGTATCTTTTTTTTTCTTGAAACCATCAGAAATATCCATTTTACAGTAAAGATTGCAGTCTGTTCTAAGCAGGCCAGGACTTCCAAAGCATTATTTAAATGCCTCAGCTGAATACCAGCATTCTTTCATCCAATTTCACACACTGAAGTACCAAAAGGGTAAATAACTTGCAATATCATTTTGACTGACTTGACTTTGAAAAAGGCACAAGCTACATAAACAACTGAGCAGTTTTTAGGTGCTTAACTGGATCTCTAAATGATCTCATATACTAGTTTGCTAATGCTGGTAATAATTATAAACACCTCAGTTCAACATATTAATGAGTTATAGCCAATAGAAAAGGACAAAATCTATAACTTTTCCACAAACTTAGTTAAATGTCAAGGTTTTTAAAGGCCTAGTTAGCAAGTATATTAGATGAGATATGTCAGTTTCCCAATTTACGACTCTGACTTGTCTCTTGTGATTCCTTATAGCCTCTAGCCATTCTCCTCTTACCTGAGGCATTCTCTGGCAAAAACCTGATGCTTCCAGTCATTCTGCATTCTTGTGTTCCTTCAAAAATAATTGGACAGGCACCTCTCCATAAACAATCGTCATTAGTCACATAAGGTACACAGATAAGAATACCATACAAATAAGTTTCAATAGAATGTCTCGAGCCAAATAATCATAATTTGGCCAGCATGCTAAAAATGTGATTGACAGGGAGTTAATGCACTTAACACTTTTCCAGCAGGCTGTTAAAATTAGTTCCTTGATGCTCAAAAAGTCCTGCTCCCAGAAAAGTGACATCGACATTGACCAGTGAGTTTGTTGCTGTTCAGTAACCTGCTCCATTTCCAGACTACATGATTAAAGTCATTATGGGAACTGTCAGTAGGAGGGAAAAAAATGAAAACTGTCATAAGAAGCAACTGTTGGAAATCTTAGGATTTTTTTATAACGCTAAACTATTTTAGAATATCATCTATAATTTTAATATCACAATATCCAGCCATATAATAAGGATTAATATAATAAAAGAAATCCTTTGAGGTTATACCATAAATGGTATACACGTCCTTCTTTATTACATATATACTAGAAAGGAAATTAATCATAAGTTTCCTGTTACATGAAGGAGGAGTGAAATAGCTTACAAAAAAGAATCCCTATTTTAAAATGTTACCATCACATTTAAATCCTCTAAATTAAATAAGTAAAACAAGAGAGCGGGGGCAAATAAAACAAGAATTCACAGTTGCAAAAATTCTGTTGAAAGGAAAAACCTGTCGACAACGTAATAATTTCTAACATCAATCCTACAGAGCCAATTAGTTGCCTCATGTGAATGTACTAAATTAGAAAGACAAAAATGTCCTAATTTTACCTTAAAACTTTCCTAAATTTATTTTAATGTTTGATGCAATTATATAGGAATAATTTCACAGAATAGTTTACACTCTTAAATACCCACTAAGCTCTGTTTTAATTGACCCACTGAATGCACTATGAATTGTTGTTACTTATATGGATCTACGTCATGCATTGCTCAAATAGACACAAATTACAGTATTTGTCTTGCATTTGAATATTTTGGTAGGCTTTACTGATTTTTTTAACAAATTCACAAATATTTTAATCTTTAGCTGTTTAAAGATCCTGGGTTTTTTCATATGAACATAAATATCTGACCCTTTCCTTACGTTTAAAATATTTTTATAGATCAAGAGGGTGCTTAGCAAGATATTGTCTTTATCTAGTACAATAATACCAACACTATAATGTTCTTCTATTTATTTTTCTTTTCTCACCTGCTATGCCTAGATTTTGACATTAAGAATATTGTGTTTGATATTTTCAGCATTAAAAATCACTTTATGCTTTGGTTCCATTTTACTCCCAGTCAGAAAGATCAGAAAAAGCTGAAGTCACACAGTGAGAAACTTTATCCACTGAATGAGACATTATCCATTCCACCAGACTACAAATCAAAGAGTATCTCTTAGGCTGCTTAAAAATTCATTTTAAAATCTGATCCTGATTGTACTTTTATGGTAATTTCATACCATCAATCATCCTTTTACCTTTAGTCTCTAGGTCCACTGCTTTCCCCATAGATCTCATTCACTGTACCTCATTATAATTCTTTAGGTGAGAAAACAGGGTAAGAAACCTTAACAGAAAATGAGAGAAAGATGTAAATTTCTCGAGAAAAGTCAGGTTCACTAAGAAGCATAGCTAATGATATGTTCTGATCTATGTTTTTTTTACAAAAAATTGAAAGATGGAGGAGGATAGAATAGAGTGAAAAACACATTTCCCATGCAAATAATGTGTTTGTAATCTGTATTCTAACTCAACAATATCATTTATACAACTAAGCTGTCAACATCTCTTCTTAGATGGAGTTCGTTAAAAAAAGAATAAAAGAAAGATTTTTGGAGCTCCACAGAACTTTTCCTAATTAAGTACTAAACTTCCTACGATTCTACACTTTCCATTACAGCTAAGGCTGACCCATCCTTCCTAATACCGTAGATTATGTAAATTGTAATAATTAGGAAAAGGAACTAACTGTAGAGTGCTAGAAACACACTGATCAAAACTCCTTTCCTACACCTAAATTTACACTACTTCATTATAAAAAATGAATATATACTGATGCCTTCACCAAGAAACAGCTGATCACAGGAAAGGAAAGATACCGTATATTGTTCTGTCAGCCATTTCTCAGTGGCAGCTAAAATTCTTAGAAATAGTGAAATCCAGTCTATGTGTGGTGGTTTCTGCATGAGTCATACTTTGCCAGAAGTTAGTATTATAGTTTCACTCTTTTCATTTGAATCCTGGCCATAATGAAAAGCCTTTTTTACAGCATTGAGAGATATGAGAAATAATGAACCCACTCTTCGAGACACCGAGACTGGAAGAAAAACTGTTGCTAATCACAAGGGAAAAGAATGATTTTTCCAGTACTGTGGGCCCATCCATGTTACCGTTCCTAATACCTTTAACAAAATGTAGCTATAAACCACTGAATACTGGTAATAGCAATAATCCCTCCAAAATGGTTTGTTACCAGCAGTTAGTGACCAGTTTCTTAGTTAACGGCCTGAGGGGAAAGGCTTTAAAAAAGCCAGATTCACTGTTTCCTCTCAGGCAATTTAACTGGCTGCATTAAACTGTATTTTCATTGAGCTTCCTAACATTTGTACTCTGATAAAATTCTAGTCAGGGAAGGGAATGAGGCAGCGGTGGAGTATGTCATCACTGTACTTTGTAACAGAAACATTAAAAAAAAACCGCTAATGAGAGTTTTACTACTCTGAATCACAGAATCACAGAAT